>ERZ773233.259-NODE-259-length-38715-cov-27.907165_pt1 | contig 38715 bp, 28 predicted proteins | sample MGYA00580991_ERZ773233 | MGnify/ENA primary metagenome ERZ773233 (study PRJEB29015, sample SAMEA2738178) | human oral metagenome | biome: human oral; feature: human-associated habitat; material: saliva | place: China | collected 2161 ...
AACCCGTAACCCCCTGCTTGCAAAGCAGGTGCGCTACCAATTGCGCCATAGCCCCATTAGGCCGGATCAGCTACTTCAATCCAAGGTTGCGCTTGCCAACGTTTAGGGGCGGTTTTTAACCAGAGGGCATAACCGCAAGCACCTAGGCTAAGTGCAATCAGGGATTTAGCTGCGAAGCTCATTAATTTGCTCCGTTCAACCGGTGGTGGGCCTAGCTGGACTCGAACCAGCGACCTCATCCTTATCAGGGATGCGCTCTAACCAACTGAGCTATAGGCCCGTTTGACTCGATAGAGATTACACGAGCCAGACGCAGATAATCAAATTGAATTAGTCATCTGCCAGTGTGAGATAGACCCCACCGATAAGGTGAGTGGTCACGTTGTAGATCATGGCACCAATCGTGGCCAGGGCGGTGGACAGAATGATGTTCACAACCGCCACCACAGTAGCCAGGGAAACCGCGCGCGAAAGTTTGAGGTACTCCACCACGGCCTGCAGTGACTTTTCACCACCAAGCTGCTGTACCTGATCCTTAATCTTGGCGAACACGTGCAGCGCATCTAGAGAGAACCACACCACTACAGCCGCAACAATGGTCATGATGCCTACTGCCACTGATAGCAGGAAGGCAGTCTTCATAACCGACCAGGGGTCCACACGCTCTAGCGCTAGGCGCACAAAGCGACGCTCAGCGGCAGCGGGGGCAGGCTTGGGGTTGTGCTGGCGCGGGGGCTGCGCCGGAGGCATAGATGCGGGCATCTGTCGCGGCGCCGGGCGTGAGCCGCCCGCCTGAGGTGCGGTGCGGATACGCGGCGGCGGTCCCGGCTGCACGCCCTTGGGGGGAACACCCTTGGGCTGGTTGCCCTTAGGCTGGGGCGTGATCGAGGGGGGTACCGACATTATTTGGCCTCGCTTTCATTCGCGTCTAAGGCTACCGACTCTTGGGCCTGCTCGTCACCCTCTAAAGGCGGGTTAACTGCCTCATTTACGTCGGATTGGGCACTAGCACCTAATTCATTTGCATCATCGTCGGAAAGGTCACGTTCTTGGGAGCGGGCGACGGCGATAATTCGGTCGCTCTCGTCGGGCTTGGCGAAGGTGACACCCTGGGTGTTACGACCAGTGCGGGACACTTCCGCCACCGCCGAGCGCATTACCTTACCTGAAGCCATGATGCACAAAACTTCATCGGATTCGTCCGTGATCAAGGCCCCTACCAGCTCACCGCGTGCTTCTACCAGGTTGGCCACCTTCACGCCCAGACCACCACGGCCCTTAACCGGGTATTCATCCACGCTGGTGCGCTTGGCGTAACCGCCGTCGGTAACCACAAACAGGTCTGCCCCTGCACGCACCACATCCATAGCTAGCAGGCTGTCGCCGTCGCGGAACCGCATACCGGTGACGCCGCTGGTGGCGCGGCCGGTAGCACGCAAGGTGGCGTCTGTGGCAGTAAAGCGGCAGCTTTGGCCGTGACGTGAAACCAGAATTAGATCCTGGCCTTCATCTAGCAAAGCCGCACTGACCAGCTCATCGGGGTTACCCTCGGTGTCTTCACGCAGGTTGATAGCAATCACGCCACCAGAGCGGTTGGATTCGTATTCACGCAGCGCAGTCTTCTTAACCAGGCCCCGGCGGGTAGCCAACACCAGGTATTGGCTTTGCTCGTAGTCTTTGAGCTCCATTACCTGGGCAATGGTTTCACCAGGTTGGAAAGCCAACAGGTTAGCTACGTGCTGACCCTTGGCGTCGCGACCTCCCTCAGGCAGCTCATAGGCTTTGGCGCGGTAAACGCGGCCCAGGTTGGTGAAGAACAGCAGCCAGTGGTGGGTGGTGGTGACGAAGAAGTGCTCTACTACGTCATCTTCACGCAGGGCCGCGCCCTTAATACCCTTACCGCCACGGTGCTGGGAGCGGTAGTTGTCGGTGCGGGTGCGCTTGGCGTAACCACCACGGGTGATAGTGACTACCACTTCCTCTTCGGGGATGAGGTCTTCCATACTCATTTCGCCCTCGTGCGGCACGATTCGAGTACGGCGCTCGTCACCGAACTTCTCAGTGATTTCTGCCAGCTCAGTGGAGATAATGCCGCGCTGACGCTCAGGGCGGGCCAAGATATCACGCAGGTCGGCTACGCGCTCGCGCAGTTCCTCGGTTTCCTGCTGAATCTTTAGACGCTCCAGAGCGGCTAGGCGTCGCAGCTGCAAGGACAAGATGGCCTCAGCCTGGATTTCATCTACGCTGAGCAGCTCCATTAGGCCCACACGCGCCTCATCGGTGGTGGGGGAGCGGCGGATCAGCGCGATTACGGCGTCCAGAGCGTCGATGGCGCGCATTAGGCCATCCAAAATGTGCAGGCGGTCCAGGGCCTTTTGTAGGCGGAACTGGGTGCGGCGCACAATCACGTCCAGCTGGTGCTCCACCCAGTGGCGTACAAAGCCGTCCAGGCTTAGGGTGCGCGGCACGCCGTCGACTAGCGCCAGCATGTTGGCGGGGAAGGAGTCTTGTAGCTGGGTGCGCTTGTAGAGGTTGTTTAGTACTACCTTGGCTACGGCGTCGCGCTTAAGCACAATTACTAGACGCTGTCCGGTACGGCCGGAGGTTTCGTCACGGATGTCAGCAATACCGCCCAGGGAGCCGTCACGTACCAGCTGGGCAATCTTTTCAGCCAGGTTGTCGGGGTTTACCTGGTAGGGCAGCTCGGTTACTACCAGGCACTGGCGGCCGTGGATTTCTTCCACGTTGACGACGGCGCGCTGGATGATACCGCCACGACCGGTACGGTAGGCCTGCTCAATACCGCGACGGCCCAAAATTGTGGCGCCGGTGGGGAAGTCAGGGCCGTGTACTCGCTGCAGTAGGGCTTCAAGTAGCTCTTCACGTGAAGCGTCAGGGTGCTCTAGCAACCACTGTACGCCGTCGGCCACTTCCCGCAGGTTGTGCGGGGGGATGCGGGTGGCCATACCCACCGCAATACCCTCAGAGCCGTTAACTAGCAGGTTGGGGAAACGGGCCGGCAAGATGGTGGGTTCTTGCTCTTTACCGTCATAGTTGTCCTGGAAATCGACGGTGTTTTCGTCGATGTCGCGCACCATTTCCATGGCCAGGGGGGCCATTTTACATTCGGTGTATCGCGGCGCAGCCGGGCCCAGGTTACCGGGGGTGCCGAAGTTACCTTGCCCGGCTACCAGCGGGTAGCGCATAGACCAGGGCTGTACTAGACGGGCTAGGGCGTCGTAAATGGCGGCGTCACCGTGGGGGTGGAAGCTACCCATTACGTCACCCACCACACGCGAAGACTTAGAGAAAGCCGCGTTGGGGCGGTAACCGCCGTCGTACATGGCGTAAAGAATGCGGCGGTGTACCGGTTTGAGGCCGTCGCGTACGTCCGGCAGGGCGCGCCCAACAATCACACTCATGGCGTAGTCGAGGTAGGAGCGCTGCATTTCCAGCTGCAAATCGACGCGCTCAACGCGGTCGAATCCGGGTTCCTCGATTACTTCGATCTGGTCGTCACTCACGAAAGTTATTCCTGTTCTTTAAGTAGTCGAGGGCTCAGATATCCAGGAAGCGCACGTCGTTAGCGTTGCGTTGGATGAAGCTACGGCGTGATTCGACGTCGTCACCCATCAAAACCGCGAAGGTTTCGTCAGCGTCGGCAGCCTCATCCAAGGTGACCTGCTTGAGGATGCGGTGGGCTGGGTCCATGGTGGTGTCCCACAGCTCGTGGTCGTTCATTTCACCTAGACCCTTATAGCGCTGAATGCCGTTTTCTTTGGGCATACGCCAGCCCTTGGCAGCGCCAGCTTCACGCAGGCGGTCGCGCTGCTCATCGCTGTAGGCAAATTCGTGCTCGGCGTTGGACCACTTGAGGCGGTACAGCGGCGGCATAGCGATGTAGACGTGACCGTTTTCGATCAGCGGGCGCATGTAGCGGAACAGTAGCGTCAGCAGCAAGGTGGCAATGTGGGAGCCGTCCACATCGGCGTCGGCCATAATCACGATCTTGTGATAGCGCAGCTTTTCAAGCTCAAAATCTTCACCAATGCCGGTACCAAAAGCGGTGATCAGCGAGCGGATAGTGTCGCTGGACAGGGCGCGGTCTAGGCGGGCCTTTTCCACATTCAAAATCTTGCCTCGGATTGGCAAAATCGCCTGGTGCTCGGGGTCGCGACCACCTACCGCAGAGCCACCTGCGGAGTCACCCTCAACGATGAAAATTTCAGATTTGGAGGCATCACGTGAGGAGCAGTCACGCAGCTTACCGGGCATGGAGGCGCTTTCTAGCACACCCTTACGACGGGTAGCTTCACGGGCTTTACGGGCCGCAATACGCGCAGCAGAAGCCTGCTTAGCCTTGCTAATAACCGCCTTGGCGTCTGCCGGGTGAGCGTCAAACCAGTCGGTTAGCTGGGCGTAAACCGTCTGCTGCACAAAGGAGCGGGCCTCAGTGTTACCCAGTTTGGTTTTGGTCTGGCCCTCAAACTGGGGCTCAGAGAGCTTAATGGAGATAACTGCCGTTAGGCCCTCACGTACGTCCTCACCGGAGAGGTTATCTTCCTTGTCTTTAAGCAGGCCCTTTTCGCGCGCATACTTGTTGACCAGCGTGGTCAGGGCAGTGCGGAAGCCTTCTTCGTGAGTACCACCCTCGGTGGTGTTGATGGTGTTGGCGTAGGTGTGTACCGACTCAGAGTAGGCAGCAGTCCACTGCATGGCGATTTCTACGCTCATACCCCCGTGCTCGCCGCTTTGCTCAGCAGAGAAGTCAATGATTTCGGGGTGGATCAGCTCAGCCTTCTTGGTTTTGTTCAAGAAGTGCACGTAGTCGCGTAGACCGTCGGAGTACATGTAAGACACGCTGCGGTGCTTGTGCGCCTGGGTGTCTTGCTCACTGCCGGCAATTTCGTCGCCGTCAACGGATAGGTCACGCTCGTCGGTTAGCGAGATGCGCAGGCCCTTGTTCAAGAAGGCCATCTGCTGGAAACGACGACGTAGCGTCTCAAAGTCGAAAACGGTGGTTTCGAAAATCTCGGGGTTGGGCCAGAAGGTGACGGTTGTGCCCGTCTGGTCAGTGGCCTCGCCGCGACGCAAGGGAGCAGTGGGGACGCCGTCGGCAAAATCAATATTCCAAACGTAACCGTCGCGGCGCACCTCAACGGACAGGCGAGAGGACAGGGCGTTAACTACCGACACACCCACACCGTGCAAACCACCGGAAACGGAGTAACCGCCACCGCCGAACTTACCGCCTGCGTGCAGCACGGTAAGTACTACCTCAACTGCGGGCTTATGTTCAGTGGGGTGCTCATCCACCGGGATACCGCGACCATTGTCTACCACGCGCACACCGCCGTCGGGCAGGATGGTGACTTCAATGTGGTCACAGTAACCGGCTAGAGCCTCATCTACGGAGTTATCCACTACCTCGTATACGCAGTGGTGCAGGCCGCGCTCACCGGTGGAACCGATATACATACCGGGACGCTTACGAACAGCTTCAAGGCCTTCCAAAACCGTGATATTTGAAGCTCCGTAGCTGTCGTTAGTCACAGTGCTATCCTGCTCAGCCACGTCTAATATGCTCCTCGTTCTTGCTTGGCAGGGTCAAAAAAGATCCTTGCCTTTGCATTAGGTCTGTATGTGCCGTCTAGGGAGGGTTTAACGGCACGTTTAACTACCCGGTAAGGCAGCTCAAACTACCTATATTCTACCGTGTTAGGCGCGATTTTCCGGCCTGGCGGCGGTGTGGCCCTAAGCAAATACTGTGCCTTAGCTATCACTTAGGCTCCGACTGCCCGACGGCGCCTGGTGGCGGCGCTTAGTACCCACAGCCGACGGCGCCCGCTTGGGCAAGCCGCGCACTTTAGCCGTAGGTGTCGCGCACCCCGCGCGCCCCGGGCACGGCCAGTTTGCCGTGCTGCCAGGTGTAATCTGCGTTAGGGCCGCGCACTTTAATGCTTTTGACAATGCCCGGGCCTACTTCGCGTTCAAATAGGGCCTCCAGCTGGGGCATCATAAGTTGCAGTTGCTGCGCCCAGTTGGTGGAGTGGGCGCGCATTACCAGGCGGCCATTTTTGAAGGAATAAATGCTGCAATTTTCGGCCATATCCTTGCCGACAATCTCTTCCCAACGCACCTTGACACTGGCTATACGCAGGGATTCTTCCCAGCCTTGGCGGTGAAAAAAGCCGTCTAGCTCGCGTTTACCTGAGCGCGGATCGCGCCAATACACGCGAGCTTGGGAGACGGGTTGGCCGTTGACGATCTCGGCGTGGCGTTCTTGGCGCCGGCGAATACGCCCAATACTGACTGCGTCCCAGGGCGCTAGTGCGTCCGCATTTGCGGCTGGGTTTTGGGCGGCGTTTACAGGTGCGTTTGGGCCTGCATTTGCGGTGCCATTCTGGGCTGCGCTTGGGTTCGCATTTGGGGCGGCATTTGCGCCCGCGTTTAGGGCTGCGCCCGCAGTTTGCCCGTTCAGCGACGACAACGCCGGAGCCCCGCCTGCTGCTCGGCTTGCTGCTAGCACTGGGCCACCGGGGCTTTTACGAGGTAGGCGCTTTAGGGCATGGCCCGCGTTCCAGGCCTGCTCGCGCTGGCGTGCCAGCGCGGCCACAGCCATTTGATCGCCGTAATCTTCACTGTTCACGGCTAAACTTCGCTTACTACAGAGCCGGCCACGCGCAGACGGTGATGATCAAGTTCACTAGGGACGTCGTCGCCAACCGCAGCGGTAATAAGCACTTGCTGAGCCTGGGCCACCATCTGCGACAAGGCCCGACGCCTGCGCATATCTAATTCCGCGAAAACATCATCAAGAATCAAAATCGGGTCTTCGCTCTTACCATCGATGCTGGTCAAGGCACTATCAGCGCGCATTAGCTCAAAACTAGCCAGACGCAACGCAAGCGCCAGCGACCACTGTTCACCGTGTGAAGCAAAACCTTTAGCGGGCAGATGCCCCAGGAACAGCGTCAAGTCATCGCGGTGTGCCCCCACCAGGTTCACTGCCCGCTCTAATTCCCGCTGACGCAGCTGTCCCATAGTTTCGAGCAAAGCTTTGCTGGTGGCCTGCACATCCAGGAGAGAATTTTCGTAATCCTCCCACGCCTCGGTGTCTGAAATGTCCGGGTCAGCTACGCCGCGCGCAACCAACAGGCTCGCGCGGTAGGCCAGATTTGCCTGCGACTGCGCTAGCGAAACTGTTTGATAAGACTGGGCCACCCAAGGGCGCAGCTGGCGCACAAGTTTAACGCGCGCAGCAATCAGCTGGGCAGCTAACTGGGCTAACTGCTCATCCCACACATCCAAAGTGGCTAGGGCGCTGGCGCGCGCCGAGCCGCTTTTACGCTTAAGTCCCCGCAGCAGGCCTGAGCGCTGGGCTAGCACCTTGTCGTGGTCTGCGCGCACCCCGGCCAGACGCGGGCTCATCATAACCACCAGGTCATCTAAAAAACGCCGCCGCACCTGCGGATCTGAACGCACCAAAGTCAGATCTTCCGGGGCAAACAGCACCGTGCGGCAAATCCCCAGCAACTGGGTGGGGCGGGTAGGGGCGCGGTTTAGCCGGGCCCGGTTAGCTTTGCCGGAAATAATTTCTACTTCTAACAGCTGCGGGCGGGCGGCAGTGATTAGTTTGGCGCGTATGACGGCGGCGTTGGGCTGATTTTGACCGCTTGCGTCACGCCTAACCAGGGCCGTATCGGCGCCAACTCGATGGGAGGAAAGCGTAGCTAAATAGTTAATGGATTCAACCAGGTTGGTTTTACCCTGCCCGTTAGAACCCACCAGTACCGTAGCTCCAGGCGGAAAACTGACTACCGCCTGCTCATATGAGCGGTAGTCAGTCAGCGCCAAATCAGCTACGTACATATGCCTTACACGCCAAAGCGAATAGGCATCAGCAAGTAGCGGAAGCTGGGGTCAGGCTCAGTGCCAGGCTCATCTACCCCAACCAACACTGCCGGCTTATTGGGGTGAGTGAAGTCAAAGCGCACATAGTTACTAGATAGCGCGTTTAGGCCCTCTTGCAGGAAAAGCGGGTTGAAAGCAGCAGAGATTTCGTTGCCATCTAGGTGAGCTACCAGCTCTTCACTAGCCTGTGCATCCTCACCCTGGCCAGCCTCAAGATGCAAGTTACCCTCGGTGAAAGTTAGGCGCAGTGCAGTGTTGCGTTCGGCCACCAAAGACACAAACTTAACCGCATCTAGTAGCTCTTTACGTCCCACCGTGGCATAGGTGTTGACCTGCTCGGGGAACAGGCGACGCACCTGGGGGTATTCGCCGTCGCTAAGCACTGAAGTAGTACGGCGCTCACCGGATTCAAAACCAATCAGGCGTGAGGCTACGGCGTCGTCGTCATTAAGCGCAATCTCAATGGGGGCACCGGAAACCAGAGACTTAGCCACATCAGCTAAAGTGCGGGCCTTTAACAACACCACAGCATCCAGGGGCTTAGCCGGGTTCCACTCAACCTCGCGCATAGCTAGCCGGTAACGGTCAGTAGCCAGCATGGTCAGCTTATTGCCGCTAAATTCCATGCACACATTGGTCAGTAGTGGCAAGGTGTCGTCGCGGGCAGCGGCAATAGAAACCTGAGCTACCGCCTTAGAAAGTACGTCAGAGTCAATGGTGCCCACCTGGGCAGGCATTGAAGGCAAAGCTGGGTAGTCATCAACCTGCATAGCTGGTAGCTCAGAGTGGGCTGAACCACAGGTGAAACGTACGCGGGTGCCCACCAGCTCAATATCTACCGGCTTGCTAGGAAAGCCCTTAGCAAACTTGGTGAGTGCACGGCCAGGAATAAGTACCTCGCCCTCAACCTCAACCGAGGCCGGGATTTCACAACGCCCAGATACCTCATAGTCAAAGGAAGACAGGATTACAACATCCCCCTTAGCCTCCATACGCACCCCAGCCAGCACCGGAACCGGCGGGTTGGGCGGCACTGAGCGAGCAGTCCAGGCTACTGCTTCAGCTAAAACGTCACGGGCTACCCTGAGCTTCACGTTGGGAGGCCTTCCTTAGATGGATATAGAGGGGCGGCTTAAAAGTTTAGCCGGTATCTCCCTATAGAGCATCTCAAAAGGGTCACTGTGGGACTTTTGCGCGCCTTGGCCAGCGCCGCCCGTAGCGGAGGTTTTCCCCAATTGGCCTACGTTGGCGAGCTTGGAAATCGTGTGGGGTTTAAAAGTCAGTAGTAGTAGTAGCGGGTGTGGAAGTTGTGGAAAACCACTTTTTGGGCCGGTAGCGCGCCGACGGCGAATGTGGGCTGAGTGTGGGCAAAGCTTGGGATAACTCGGGGCGGCTGTGGAAAGTGCTAAAGATCATAGCACCAATCCACAGGCGAGCCTTAGTTAAGCACAGCAAAACCGGGGTTGCCCACAGCCTTACCAACAGGGCCTGTGGGCGAAAAACCACGTATTAAAGGACAAAAAAAGGCCGCCACTAAGCCCACAACAGGGCCCAGCGGCGGCGTCGGGAATCAGTCGAAAATTAAGGGAGAAGCGGCTAAAGCGCACGGCAAAGCGCAACCAGGCGCGGCCAGCACACGCCGCAAAATCAGAGCAGCGGCTAGGGGTGAGGCGTGGCCGCAGCCTGCTTAATGCGGCTGGTTAGCTCAGTTACCTGCGTGTAAGTGTCTGCCTGGGCAGACATTTGGGTGCGCACTTTCTTATCCGCACTCATCACGGTGGTGTGGTCGCGGCCGCCAAACTCGCGCCCAATCTTGGGTAGCGACAAGTCAGTCATTTCGCGGCACAGATACATGGCGATGTGGCGGGCGGTAACAATAGTGCGTGAGCGGTTGGCCGAAGACAGATCCTCAATGGTGATCCCAAAGTAGTCGGCGGTTTGCCCAATGATCAGTGCGGCAGTGATATTGCCGGTGTCCTGGGTGGAAACCAGATCTTTAAGCACCATCTCGGCTACAGGCAGATCAACCTTCAGCTTGTTAATTGAGGCGTAGGCGGTTACACGGATAAGTGCGCCTTCCAGCTCGCGGATGTTAGCTGAGATGCGGCTGGCAATGTACTCCAAAACTTGTAGGGGCACATCCAATTTGTCGGCCTGGGCGCGGCGCGACAAAATCGCAATACGGGTTTCTAGATCCGGGGGCTGAACGTCAGTAGATAGGCCCATGTCGAAGCGTGAACGCAGGCGCTCATCAATTTTCAGGGCCTTGGTGGGTTGGTCGGAGGTCAGCACTACCTGCTTATTTGCGTTATAGAGCGCATTGAAGGTGTGGAAGAACTCCTCCAGGGTCTGCTCTTTGTCTTGCAGGAACTGGATGTCGTCAACCAGCAAGATATCCACCTGACGGTAGCGGCGCTTGAAGGCATCCATGCGGCCTTCAGACACGGAGGTGATGAAGTCAGAAACGAACTCCTCAGAGTTGACGTACTTGACTTTGCTCTTGTGGTAGGCGCGAGTGTAGTGGCCAATGCCGTGCAGCAGGTGGGTTTTACCCAGGCCTGAGCCGCCGTAAATAAACAGCGGGTTGTAGGTTTTAGCAGGGGTTTCTGCCACGGCGTAGGAGGCGGCGTAGGCAAAGCGGTTGGAGGAGCCAACCACGTAAGTGTCGAAGGTGTAGCGCGGGTTCAGCTTGGAGTCATCGAGGATGTCGCTGGGGCGCACATTCAACCCCTTGCCGCGCGCGGCCTTTTTGGGCTGCTCAGGGCGACCAAATTCCACTACGGTCTGGGTATCTGGCACCACCAGGCCGTTTTCTTGGCCCAGCTCTAGGCCTAGTTGCTGGGGTAGGGCCCGCTCAGTGGCGCTGTTACTGTGGCTTAGGTTTAGTTCAGCCGGGGTGGGGATATTGCCTTTGAACTGCGACGACGGCGCCTGGGTTGGGGCAGTGGGGGAAGCAGCGGGGCTAGCGTCGTCGTCGGCATTTACCCCCGGGGCGCCAGAGATAGCAGAGTCCCCATGCACGGTGGCGTGGGCGGCCTTAATAATGACCTCAAGATCCTTAGCTCCCGGCGCGACAGTGTAAATAATGGGCATGTCATAGCCGATTTGGTCAGCAACTGCCGCCTTGATTGTGGCTGACACTGAGCGGTCGGTTAAACGCTGTTTAACGAATTTAGAGTTGACCACCACTACCAGTGTGCCCTCAACATCGACGGCGTGGCAGGTGCGAGCCATGGCCAGGTAGCTGGGAGTCAGTGAGTTTGAGGTGGTCAGAGCTTCTACAACACTTTCCCAAAGCTGAGCGCCGAATTCAGCGCCCGGGTCAATTACCGGATCGGACACGGCGTCTCCTTAAGTTCATAAAACAACTAATTGGGTCAGGGCCCTGCGGGCTGAGCCCAAGTTGTCCACAGAGATATCCACACCTGGGGATGGAGTAGATGTCCGCGAACAATTTTAGGCCGCTTATTGAGGATATACGTAATCTAGCTGGTAGGAGTGGAGTTACAAGCTTGTATTTTCCTGTGGATAACGTGGGGTTATCCACATGTTGTGGGCTAGTGTTTTACTCAGGTGTGGAGAAGAAAATGGGTAAAATCACCACCGGATGTAGGCAGCCTCACGGCAAAGATGCTTTGACCGGTGGGTGTAAGACCATATAACGTTAGTTAGTCGTACGTGTACATGCGGGTTCCGCTCAGAGGATCCAGTGCACGTGACCTCATCAAAATGGTGAGGTACCACAAACTTTCGTGCGGCCATCCGGGCGCGCGATATAGACCTAGCAGGAGTACCCCGTGAGCAAGCGGACCTTTCAGCCGAACAACCGTCGCCGCGCCAAGGTGCACGGCTTCCGCCACCGTATGAGCACCCGCGCCGGTCGCGCCGTCCTGGCTGCGCGTCGTCGCAAGGGTCGCGCTCGCCTCGCTGCCTGAGACATGCTCAGTGCGCCGCATCGGATGCTGCGCAGCGAAGACTTCGCGGCTGCAGTTAAAGGCGGCGTGCGCAGCGGTAGCCGCGCGCTGGTGGTTCATTTGAACGCCGACGATGACGGAGGTAACTCTCCTGCACTCGTCGGCGTTGTTGTGCCCAAAAAGCAGGTTGCCCGCGCCACCCACCGTAATCGGATTAAGCGGCGTCTGCGCGCCCTGTTAGCTGCCCGAGTGGATTTACTGCCTGCCGGCTCGCGTCTGGTAGTGCGTGGTTTGGCAGGTGCCGACGGCGCCTCTAGTCAGCAGTTAGCCCGCCAGCTTGATCGGGCCTTGGCCCGGGTGGGAGTAGTGGTGCCAGATAAGTCTGTGCCAGGCCAGTTAGCACCAGGCGGTGAAAGTGTTTAAGCGTTTGGTGCTGGCCCCCATTGGCTGGTACCGCAAGTACATTTCCCCAGCTATAGCGCCGCGTTGCCGCTACTATCCCAGCTGTTCCACCTACGCCGTCGAGGCTATTGAGGTACACGGAGTTTTTAAGGGATTAGCGTTGAGCGCGTGGCGCATTTTGCGTTGCAATCCCTATAGCCGTGGCGGCGTGGATCATGTGCCCGAGGTGGGGCACTGGCGTTACGCCTACCCCAAAGATGTAGCCCGCTTCCAGGTGCCTAGCGCAGCTGGGGGACAAGATGCGCCGCAGACGCGGCAAGGCCAGCTTGGCTGACCATAAAAGGAGAATTTAATGGACGGACTGCTAATGCCACTGAAGGTGGCCGAAGCTTGGGTGATGGTTACCATCCACAAGCTGCTGGTTGCCATCGGTATGAGTGATGGACCCGGCCCCGCCTGGGTGCTGTCAATCGTAGGCCTAACCATAGTGGTGCGAGTGCTGATCATGCCGCTGTTTGTGAAGCAGATTCGCTCTTCACGCGGTATGCAAGCCATGCAGCCTGAGCTGCGCGCCCTGCAGAACAAGTACAAGGGTAAGAAAGACCCTGCATCGCAGGAGCGTATGCGTGAAGAAATGATGGCGCTGTACCGCAAGCACGGCACCAACCCGCTGTCTTCGTGCTTGCCGCTGCTGATCCAGATGCCGATCTTCTTTGCGCTATTTCGTGTGCTGGCTCGCCTGCAGGAAGTGGCTAACTCTGCCGGTAGCGCCCACCCGGTAAAGATTGGTCCGCTAACTCCCGCCTTGGCGGCGGATGTGCAGTCCTCCAACCTATTTGGGGCACCGCTGAGCTCTTCCTTTATGCACGGCGGCTCTGCCACCGTAAAGATCGTGACCATGGTACTGATCGTGCTGATGACTGCCACGCAGTTCTACACCATGCACCAGCTGACCATGAAGAACATGCCTAAGTCGGTTACCGAATCCGACAACCCGGCTATGCGTAGCCAGCGCATGATGATGTACGGTATGCCGCTGATCTTCTTCATTACCGGTCCTCAGTTCCAGGTTGGTGTGTTGATTTACTGGCTGGTTTCCAACGTATGGACCATGGGTCAGCAGTGGTGGACTATCCGCAACATGCCCGCAGAGGGCTCTGAAGCCTACAAGAAGCGCCAGGAGCGCCGTCGTCGTAAGGGCCTGCCGCCTGACGACGAAAAGAAGTCCGCAGCCGCAGCTGGCAGCGAGGATGAAACGGCGTCGTCGGGGCCGGGGCAGCGAGTCCAGCCGGTACGCAATAACCGCAAGAAAAAGAAGAACCGCACCGCCTCCACCGCTGAGCAGCGCTACGCTGAGCGTGCCCGCGAACGTCAGCAGGCTTTTGACGCCAGCGGCGCCAAGAACGCTGGTGCCAGCGGCGCTAAGGGCTCTAACGGGGCCGCTAATGGGGCTAAGAACGCCAGCAAGTCCGGCGGTTCCAAGAAGAAAAAGGGCTCTAAGGGCGGTAACTCCGCTAAAAAGTAGTTCTTATAAAACTAATAAGACTTAGTTATAACTAGTGGAAGGAGTTTTCTGGTGAGCCAGGAAACCGTCAAGCAGCTTGAGGAAGAAGGCGAAGTCGGCGCTGACTACCTAGAAGAGCTACTAGATATTGCCGATCTAGGCGGGGATATCGACATCGATGTGGACCACGGGCGCGCCTCCGTGGCCATCATCCCCGGCGAGGATGGCGACGAACGTGAGTTAGCCACCCTAGTGGGCCGCGACGGTGAGGTGCTTGAAGCCCTCCAGGAGCTGACCCGCCTGGCCGTACAGGCCCGCACTGGTTCGCGTTCGCGCCTAATGCTGGACATCGCTGGTTACCGCGAGGAGCGCCGCCAGCAGCTGACTGCTATCGCCGCCGAGGCGGTTAAGTCCGTGTTGGCTAGCGGCAAGCCGGTAGCGCTGGAGGCTATGAACCCCTTCGAGCGCAAGGTCTGCCACGACGTGGTTGCTAACGCCGGCCTGGTCTCTGAATCTGAGGGGGTAGAGCCGCACCGTCACGTGGTGGTTCTGCCCGTCGACGACGCCGAAGACGAGGTTGAAGAGGCTGAAGAGGGCGCTGAGCTTGCGGCTGATGAGGCCGACGCGGCTGCCGAAGCCGGGGCCACTGAAGTTGGCGCCGTCGAGACCAAGGCTGCCGAGTCCGCTGAGACTGTAGGCAGCCCGGCCGACGCCGTCGAGGAAGCCTGAAATGAGCCATAACGCCCAGGGGGAGCGCTCCCAGAGCGAGCCGGCCGAGGGAGCACAGGCCGAGAGCGTGCTGGCTCTGGAAGTGCCCACCGCCGAAATGCGCGACATGTTCGGTATGGCCTGGTCTGGCCTGGAGCACTACGCCCAGATGCTGGCTGAGGAGGGGCAGCTGCGGGGGCTGATCGGCCCGCGCGAGCTACCGCGTCTCTACTCGCGCCACCTGGTTAACAGTGCGGCGGTGGTGCCTTTCCTGCCCAGGCACGGTAGCGTGGCGGATCTAGGTTCAGGTGCGGGGCTGCCCGGAGTGGTGGTGGCCTTGTCTCGTCCGGATCTGGAAGTAACCCTGATTGAGCCGATGGAGCGCCGCTGCGCCTGGCTGGAGCTGGTGGCTGAAGAGCTAGACCTGGACAATGTGCGGGTGTGGCGGGGGCGGGCCGAAGAAATGCGTGAGCGTTTCGATGTGGTGACCGCCCGGGCTGTGGCCAACCTGAGCAAGCTGACCCGCATGGCTTCCCCGCTGATCGCCCCCGGTGGCGTGTTGCTAGCCCTGAAGGGGGAGCAGGCTCAGCGCGAGATTGATGACGCCAAGTACGTCATTAAGAAGGCCAAGCTGCTGCCGGCAGTGCTGCATGAAGTGGTTACTAGCGACGACGACGTCACCCGCGTGGTGGAGGTGCGTCGGCCCCGCTAAGGCTGGGATAAAGCTAAGGGTTGGCCAGAGCTAAAACTGGACCCAAGTTAAGGCTGGCTCCAAGCTAAAGCTAGACCCGGCCAAGGATGGCTAAACAACGTGAGCGAGGCTCGGGAAACCGGGCCTCGCTTTTGTTTTGAAATGATGCAGAACGTAGTGCGATGAGGCCCTTTTGTCTTGTATTTAAAATTTAATTAGTTAAAACTTTACTTAAAAATCTAGTAAGTATAATAATTAATATGTGTTCTATATCATAGTTGCTTGAATTGACACGGTTTCGCGGGGGGGGGGCATACTCAATTTGCCGAATTGCGAAAACAGGTAGGGGGCTATCTAATTTTTGTAATTCGTAAAATTTAAGCGATGACGCCGAAAGGTCGATAATGACAACCCCTCAAGTTCCCTCTAAACCCAAGAAGCCGATTTACAAGCGCTGGTGGTTTATTGCAATTGTTGCCATTTTTGTGATTGGTGGAATCTCAAAGGCGACGGGTGGTGGCTCCAGCACCCAGGAAGCCTCTGGTTCTGCTTCGCAATCGGCGTCGTCGCAGTCTGCAGACAAGAGCTCGGGAGAGTCTAAAGCTGCCAAGAAGGAAGAGTCTTCCAAAAAGGAAGAAGCTCCCAAGGCTCAGCAGGAAGAAGCTGTTGAGGTAAGTGCTGACGCGTTGCTTGAGGATTACAAGAACAACGAGCTTGCTGCTGATAAGAAGTACAAAGGTAAGACCCTCAGGGTTTCCGGAACTGTTTCGCAGGTTACCGACGTGCTTGGCCAAAAGGCCTTGAGTGTAGATAATGGCGGTGAGTATGAGTTGAACTCTGTGTACTGCATTCTTAAGAAGGATCAGCTGGACAAAGCTGCCTCACTGAACAAGGGTGACCAGGTTACCGTCATTGGCAAGAATGACGGTTACAACCAGATCAATGTGACTCTTAAGAACTGCAGTATCAGCCAGTGATTTAACTGATTGCTAACTAGTGGGGCCCGGCACTGCCGGACCCCACTAGTTTTATGTGCGCAGTGAAGTGGGCGTGCGCGCCTAGGCGCGGCTTTTACGACTGTGCGCCAGTTCTACTTGTTAACTGTGTGACTGGTGTGACTGGGGAGCTCAGTCTGTTGCGTGTTGTTTCACGTGAAACAACTGTATTATTTTTTGGTGCGCCTGACCTTTGTGAGGGCGTCGATCGCGTAAACTTTAGTCCTGATCTGATCGCACTCGTGAGGAGCAAAGTGTCTGGCTCATCCATTTTCGACCAACTCAAGGCTGATACCACCGCCCTGGAGAAGGTGCGTGAACTAGGCTTTGCTACACCCACCCAGACCCGAGTTATCGCCGTCGCTAACCAAAAAGGCGGCGTCGGCAAAACCTCAACTGCGGTAAACGTAGCTGCGGCACTAGCCGAAGCGGGACTGAGGGTATTGCTTATTGACGCTGACCCGCAGGGTAACGCCTCCACCGCATTTGGGCTGGAACACCCCGAGGGTGAACCTTCCGTCTATGACGTGATAGTGGAAGGTAAACCCATCAGCCAGGTAGCGAAGGTTACCGAGCTAGGGGAGAACCTACAGGTAGTGGTGTCCAATATCGATCTTTCCTCAGTGGAAATTGATCTACTAGAGGCGGTCGGGCGCCAATCGCGACTACGTGAAGCAGTGCGCAACTACCTCATTGAGGTAAACCGCAGCGGCGGTAAGCGCGTGGACTACGTCATTATCGACTGCCCTCCCTCACTTGGCATTATCACCATTAACGCCTTCGTGGCCGCCGGTGAAGTGTTAATCCCCATGCAGGCCGAGTACTACGCCCTTGAAGGCTTGGCTCTGCTTACCCGTTCTATCGATCGTATTGCCAAGGTTTACAACCCGGCGCTACACGTATCGATGATTGCCCTTACCATGTTCGACAAGCGCACCATGTTGGCGCGCGACGTCGAATCCGAGGTGAAAACCTACTTCCCCCACGCCACGCTAGAAACCAAGATTCCTAGGTCGGTTCGTATTGCCGAGGCCCCTTCCTACGGCGAACCGGTGGTCACCTGGGATCCGCGCTCAACCGGCGCGGTGGCATACAAACGACTGGCACAAGAAATTTCAATGCGCGGGATTACCCAGCCCGGCGTCGCTCCTAAGGAAAACTGACATGGCTAAAAACCGTCGAGGGCTAGGTCGTGGCCTCGCCTCATTGATCCCAGAACCCGCCGAGCAAGAAGTTGTTTCCCGTCCTGCGCACAACGCCGCTGAGGCTACTGGCACTGATGGTCAGCGCCCCACGGACCTGTTCTTCGCTGGTAGTTCGGAAACTTCCGAGATTGTCACCTCCCTGCTAGCCCCCGCCCCGCGCCGCGATCGAGGCTCTCGTAAAAAGAGTGTTTCACGTGAAACGGTTACTGGCGGCACTCTCTCGTTGGCTAGCGAGGCTACTGCTTCTAACGACGACGCCGCTGCCGCCACTGAGGGCGCACAGCCGGTTGAACTGGTGAATGTGCCCGGCACTAGCTTTGCTGAGATTCCGGTTGATGCGATTGTGCCTAACCGTCGTCAGCCACGGACTCATTTTGATCAGGCAGAAATTGCCGAGCTGTCAGCTTCAATTAAAGAAGTTGGTTTGCTGCAGCCGATCGTGGTGCGCCCCTGGCCTGAAAGTGAGCCGCTGCCCGATGGTGTTTCACGTGAAACAGTGCCTGGTGGGCGTGCCTACGAGTTGGTTATGGGTGAGCGGCGTCTGCGCGCCTCGCGCGAAGCGGGCTTGGAAACCATTCCCGCAATTGTGCGTACAACCGCAGATGATGATCTGCTGCGTGACGCCCTGCTGGAAAACCTGCACCGTGTACAGCTGAACCCGCTGGAAGAGGCTGCCGCCTATCAGCAGCTGCTAGACGACTTTGGTTGCACTCAAAGCGAGTTGGCTGAGCGTATTGCACGCTCCCGCTCTCAAATTGCTAATACATTGCGTCTAATGAAGCTGCCGCCGTCGGTACAAAACCAACTCACTGACGGATCCCTGTCTGCCGGTCACGCCCGTGCCCTACTGGGCCTGCCCGACGCCGAGGCTATGGAAAAGCTGGCTGAGCGCATCGTTAACGAGGGCCTGTCAGTGCGCAATACTGAAGAGCAGGTGGCCTTGCAGGTGGACGCCGCTGAGGCGGGGGAGACCAAGGTTAAAGCCCGCAACCGTGCAGTGCTTAACCGTGAGCTTTCCACCAAACTCTCGGGTATTTTTGACGCGCGCGTGAAGGTCACCCAGGGTGCCAAGAAAGGCAAGATCGTCATCGAATTTAGCGGCGGTGAGGATCTAGAGCGAATCGTCGGCTCGCTAACTTCAGCCTCCAAAAACTAGCGCCAGCAAGCTGCTGACAAAAGGGGCGGCCAAGTTCTGATGAACTTGGCCGCCCCTGCGTTTTGCTTGTTGCCGCTAAATCTTAGCTCGCGAAGATTTAGTTAGATCCACAATCAGCCCCAAGCCTGCCACCAATGCCGTAGGCAGGATCCAGCCCAGCTGCGCACCCTGGCCGGGGGAGAGGGCTAGCAAATCGTTTAGTACCTGCATCTCTTTAACATGCTCACTGGCAAAGGTAAGTGCCGACCACAGGGTGGCGCCCCACGCAGCGAAAGTGAACATGAAATTACTGCGCAGACGCAAAGCATGGCTGAGCAAAGTCGCAAACACCAAAGCAATCGCAATGGGGTACAGGAAAGTAATCAGCGGAGCTGAGATCTTAAGCAGAGTCTCCAAACCATAGCTAGCAAAGGCGAAACCAATCACCGCAAAAACAATCAGCAACGCCCGGTAACTAAGCTTCGGGGCAAGGCGGTTAAAGAACTCAGCAGAGGCAGCCAATAAGCCCACCGCCGTCGTCATACAAGCCAACAACACCGTCAAACCATAGGCATACCTACCAACCGACCCCATAGTCAGTGCCGACGCATCCGAAAGCAGGGCGGCGCCGTCGCTATAGCTAGCCCCATTAGGCATCAACTGACCCACAAAACCAAGGCCCACATAAACTGTGGCCAGCAGGGCGCCAGCGATAAGTGCGGCCACACCAGTGTGGGTGGTGGCCCCCGAGCGGGAAATGCCGGTGCGGCCAAAAGTGAAGGCGTTAACCACCACGATACCGAAAGCCAAGGCAGCTACCGAGTCCATCGTCATATAGCCAGATAACAAACCGGCATTAATCGGCTGCGTGGTGTAATCACCCTGGGGAGCGGCAGGGGCGGTCTCAAAGACACTCAGCGCGCGCGTCACCAGCAGAACTAGCAGCAGCAACAAGGCCGGGGTGAGGATCTTACCCAAGTAATTAACCACCTTGCCTTCACGCCAGCAAAGCAGCACTGCCACGGTGAAAAACACGGCGTTGAAAATAATTGAAGGCAAAATGCCCTCGCTATTAATAATCGGTTTTACAGCGGTTGAATAGCTGACCGCACCAGTACGCGGCACGCCGTAAATAGCGCCAATCGATAAATACACTGCCGACGGGAAAATAACCCCAAACACCTTACCGGCACGCGAGGAAAGGTCGCGCAGGTCCGCTCCGGCCACTGCAATGGCAAAGACAGAAATAACCGGTAGCAGCACGCCACCAATCAAAAAGCCAATAATCGCAGGGGTGAAGGCAGTGCCCGCCTGGGCGCCCATAACCGGTGGGAAGATCAGGTTTCCGGCTCCGAAGAACATCGAAAACAGCATCAGTGACACGGCAATAAGCGAGACTTTACCGGCCTGCTTGGACTTATGTGGTTCAGCGCTAGGCGGTGAAATAGTGTGAGCTGATTTAGCTGCCATAGCGTTTAGGTCTTTCGTCTAGAAGATACTCGATGAGACAAGTCTTGCAGTCTAGACAATTATCTGCCAGGGTCTACCTTACTAAATATCGAGTTTCAGGAGGATTGAGGCGCGGGCAAAAATGTTGGGGGTGAGTGTTTCACGTGAAACACTCACCCCCAACGTGGGCTATGTAGTTGGTATTTTGATGCGCTAGCGGCTACTCAGCGTTCTGGCTCTCACCCTGGTAGCCGTTATAAGCGGCCAACACTAGCTGCTGACACAGCTGCGCAAAATTACCGTCCACCTCAGCTGCCAACGGCAGCAGTGAAGTCTCAGTCATGCCCGGCACCACGTTAACGTCAATGAACCAAGGTGTACCCTCGGCGTCGACAATAAAGTCAGAACGCGACAACGCCCCCAAACCCAAAGTCTCGTGAACCTTCACTGCCGCCTCACGCACGGCGTCGTCGCTGGCCTGATCCAAACGCGCAGGCACAAAAAACTCACTACGCCCAGGGTTGTAACGCGCATCGTAGTCGTAGGAGCCATCAGTAACAATCTCCACCGTCGGCAGGGCCCGAGCTACGCCGTCGCCATCACGCACCACCGAAACTGAAGCTTCCACACCCTCCACAAACACCTCAATCAAGGCGTTGTCAGAATAGGCGAAACACTCCACCATCGCAGAACGCAGCGAGTCGACGTCGTCGGCATAAGAAACCCCCAGCGCCGAGCCACCCTGGAAAGGCTTAACCACCAGCGGCAGACCCAGGTGCGCAATCACCAAATCCAGCAGCTCATTGGCGCCCAGCTGGTTGAAGAAAGACTGCGGCAGGGTCAGTGAATCAGGCGTGGCCACACCCGCTGTACGCACCCCAGCCTTAGCGGTGGGCTTATAGCTAGCGCGCTGGCAGCCATCAGAGTGCGTACCCACAAACGGCACCTCTAGGGCCAGCAAGATGTTCTGTAAACTGCCATCCTCACCAGTGGATCCGTGCACCAGCGGCCACACCACATCGGGCTTGTAGCTGCGCAAAGACGCCAGCAAAGAAGCATCAGGGCAGAAAGTATTAACTTCGTGGCCGGCCTCGCGCAGCGCCCTAGCTACGCGGTGAGCCGAGCGCAGCGAAACCTCGCGCTCATGGTTGAGGCCGCCGGCAATGATGGCCACACGCAATTGCTGTGTCATGAAAGGTCTTTCTATACGGCTAAAAATTTGTAAGTAAATTTATGTGAACAGCCGGGTGCCCGGGTGCCCGGCGATGGTCCCGCAAGCTGACGGGCGCCGGGACGGGCGCCGGGATGGGCGAGGCAACCCGCTGACCCGGGTACCCGGCGGATTAGTACTGCCCGGGAGCGGGGCGCTTGGCCGTACCAAACAGCGAAACCAGCTCCAAGTCACGGTTAACCACCTCAGAGATGCGGCGCACGCCTTCGCGAATATCCTGCTCATTGGGGTAGCAGTAAGACAGACGCATATGGTCACGGCCCTCGCCGTTGGCGTAGAAGGCAGTACCCGAAACATAAGCCACCAAGTTAGTTACCGCGCGCGGCAGCATGTCCTTGGCATCCAGACCCTGCGGCAACTTAACCCAGGTGTAAAAACCACCCTCGGGAACATTCCACTGGCACATGGGCAGGTAGTCATTAAGCGCCTGAATCATGGCATCGCGTCGCGAGCGGTACATGCCTCGGAAAGTGGAAATCTGGTTGCGCCAGTCAAACTCGCTTAGGTACATGGAGATTGAGTATTGGCCCATAGAGGTGGGGCACAGGATCGCAGACTCAGAGGCTAGCTTCAGCTTTTCGCACATTGCCGACGGCGCACAGGCCCAGCCCACGCGGTAACCGGGAGCAAAAATCTTAGAGACAGACCCCAAATACACCACATGATCAGGAGCCAGGTTCTTAAACGAAGTGTAGGTGCGCCCGTCAAAACCCAATAGGCCGTAGGGGTTGTCCTCCACAATCAGCACATGGTGGCGCTTGCAAATCTCCACGATCTGCGGACGGCGCTCCTCACTGATACACACCCCGGCAGGATTGTGGTAGTTGGGAATGGTGTAGAAGAACTTAACCTTGCGACCCTCGCGCTCCAGGCGAGTGAAGGTTTCTTCCAGGGCCTGGGGAATGACGCCGTCGGCGTCGATAGGGCTTTGTACCACCTCAGCCTCATAGGCACGGAAAATACCCAGACTACCCAGGTATGAGGGGGCCTCACAGACCACCACGTCACCCGGGTCAATCATGATTTCGGTAATTAGGTCAACAGCCTGCTGGGAGCCGGTAGTGATGAGGATGTTGGCACTGTCAGCCTTGATGCCCTCATAAGCCATTACTTCAGTGAGCTGCTCCGCCAGCTGCGGCAGGCCCTTACCGTTGCCGTATTGCAGGGCTTTGTAACCGTCACGCAGCAGCATCTGCTTGGTGGCTTCAGCGATGTCGGCCATGGGCAGGTCTTTAAGGTTGGGCATCCCGCCGGCCAGTGAAACTACCTCCGGGCGCGATGCCACCGAGAATAAGGAACGCACTTCTGACTCGCGCAGCCCTGCGGCTCGCTCTGCGTAGGAGTCTAGCCAGGGGTCGAGTCGGTTACCTCTTTGATTCTCAGTCACGGTGGTTCCTTTCGTAAGCGCTGGTGGGCTGGTTGCACCCAGGCGCGCGTAGCTCCAATTCTGCCACGTTGATGGCGTCTAATGCCTGAAAGCTACTGAGGGCGTAAGTGCTGGGTGCGGATGCGGGAGCGACGGCGTGGGGGTGCGGATGCGGGAGCGACGGCGTGGGGGTGCGGGCTTACGTAGGTCAACGGTGCCAGGCGCGAATGCGGGGGAACAGTGTTGGGGTGCGGGCTTACGTAGGTCAACGGTGCCAGGCGCGAGTTTACGTAGGGCTCAGCGGTATAGAGGACGACGTTGGCGTACGTGAGGTGTCTAGTTGCGCCGGCGCCAGGTGGTAGCTGCCTAGTGTGGGTTGCGTGTGTGTTTCACGTGAAACACACGTTTATGATGTGACTGGTGCGACGTAGAGGAATGGTAATAACAGGACTGGTGAGCCAGCCGGGGTGTGGCGCTCTAAGGCTGGGGCGCAAAGCAAAAGTGGGGCTGGCGGGCGACGTCGTCGTCGTCAATATTTAGTGACTTAAGGGGGCAGGCGTAGGAGCTGGGCACAAAAACTGACAAATCATCCCTTCCCTATAAAACCCCATGGAATTTTTATAGGGAAGGGATGAAATTGCCTGTATTTGTTTGTGTTTGTAGATCAGGCGTTGGGGAAGGCGGCCTTCTGGACCTCTTCCACGAAGTTAGCCTTGGGACGAGAGCCCACGAACTCGTGGCGGACTTCGCCGTCACGGAACACCAGGAAGGCCGGGATGGAACGCACGCCGTACTTGGCGGCGCTTAGCGGGTTGGCATCCACGTCCACCTTCACAAACTTGACGTCCTCAAGCTGCTTAGCGGCCTCGTCAACCACCGGAGCCATCTGACGGCAAGGCGGGCACCAGGTGGCCCAGAAGTCCACCACTACGGGCTTGTCAGAGTTGATTACCTCATCCTGGAAGGTAGCGTCAGTAACTGCGAGAGCGTTCGACATGTTGTTCTCCTTATATTTGATAGCTGTTTCTAGCCTAGTAGAGATTGAAAGGATTGTGGGCGCAAAACCCACGCTAGTTATCAGGCAGGTAGTTAGTCCAGTTCAGCCAGGTAGTGCTGGGCGTCTAGGGCAGCGCGGGTGCCCGAGGCGGCAGCAGTAATGGCCTGACGGTAGGTGGGGTCTGCGACGTCGCCACAAGCAAAGACACCGGGGATGTTAGTGCGGGTGGAGGGGTGGTCTACCACCACATAGCCGGCCGCATCCAACTCCAGCTGGTCGCGTACCAACTCGCTGCGCGGGGTGGAACCAATGGCCACAAACAGGCCGGTAGCCGCCAGCTCACGACTCTGTCCGGTAACCGTGTCGGTCAGGGTTACGCTCTCTAGCGCCCCCTCACCATGCAGTGCCGATACGCGCGAGTTCCAAGCGAAGTTAATCTTGGGGTTCTCCAGGGCGCGCTTAGCCATAGCAGCCGAGGCGCGCAGCTCGTCACGGCGGTGCACCACAGTCACAGACTTAGCGAAAGTGGTTAGGAAGTTTGCCTCCTCCATGGCGGAGTCGCCACCACCCACCACAATGATGTCCTGGTCGCGGAAGAAGAAACCGTCACAGGTGGCGCAGTAAGAAACGCCGTGACCAGAGTACTTATCCTCTTCCTCCAGGCCCAGCTTGCGGTAAGCCGAACCGGTGGAGAAGATGACGGTGCGGGCCTCAAGCACCTCATCTTCTAGATGCACGCGCTTTACCTCGCCGGCCAGCTCCAGCTTGACCACATCCTCATAGCGGATGTCAGTGCCAAACTTCTCAGCCTGCTCCATCATGTTGTTCATCAGGTCAGGGCCCTGAATACCCTCAGGGAAACCAGGGAAGTTTTCCACCTCAGTGGTGTTCATTAGGGCGCCACCGGCAGTCACGGCGCCTGCTACCAGCACCGGCTTGAGCTGGGCTCGGGCCGCGTAGATAGCGGCGGTGTAACCGGCAGGTCCGGAACCTACGATAACGACGTCGTGAACCATGCTGCTCCTGTTCTTCAATGCTTGTTGGCAGGTACAACCGAGACCTAAGTCCGAATGTTCCCAATACAAATGTTAGCTGCACCCTATCAAGTAGGGGCAGCTAACTTAACTAGCGCGGCTGTTATCAGCCATTAACTGGCCTGTCTGCCTTGCTATGCGCCTAGGAAACTATTGTCCCTGGGTTGAGGTGACTGTGGGCACCGTCGAAGCGGCAGGACCATCATCCTCATCGAAGGAAACGTTAGACAGACCCAGCAGGTTAGAGAAGGCAAACACCACTGCCAGAATTACTACCAGCGCTAAGGCAGCCAGCAGCGCCCAGGAGGTGCGGCTGCGTTCCTTGTACTGGATGTACTCTGCCTCGTTTTCTTCCTTGCTGGGCATGTGGCGAGGTGCGTCTAGGGCCTCTTTTGTGGCCGGCATGGTGGGCATAGAGATGATGTCGCTCAGATCGCTTAAATCAACCTCACGGCCCGGGCCAGGGGCAGCCGGAATGGCGTCACTGGCTGCCTTAATGTCCTCACGCACACTGTTACCCACGCGCGAAGCCAGCTGGGTGGTCTTAATGCGGGTGTTCTTAATCAGTCCCTTAACAGCTTCAAGGCCCTCAACGCCCTCTTCAAGCTGCTTAGTGGTGAACTCAGTGGGCTGAGCTACCGGCAGCTGGGAGCCCTTAACCGGCTGCCATGTGCCCAGGGCGGTTACCAGCGCGGCAGCGCTACGGATAGGCCTACCTGAGTACTGCTGGGCGAAAATCTCGTCCAGATCAGCCGGAACCTGCGGGTTAATAGTGGCTGGGGAAACCGGGTGGCCGCCGGTCATGGGAGCACTGGGAATCCCGGTGCGCTTACCCGGCCAGCGCTTAGTCAGCCCGTAATAGAGCAGATCCAGCAGCGCCTTAGCATCGGTAATGTCGTAGGCCAACAGGCCATGCTCATCACGGTCAATCTTTACGTGACGCAGCGCCGACTCGTAAGACAAGCCAAATACGCGCACTTTACCGTCCACAGTCACGCGGATGTCTTCAGTGCTCAGGCACAGGTGGTGCAGGCCGCGACGAGAGGCGTTATCCAAAGCGGAAGCCACCTCGCCAATAATGGAGCGGGCCTGCTCAACCTCCAGGCCGTCCTCAATGAGACGGTCAAAAGAGACCCCCTCAACAGGGTCGGTGACAATGAAAGCCGGCTCTAATTCGACGTCGCGCACCCGTACCAGACGCGGGTCGGTAGCCAGAGCGGCGCGCTGAGCGGACTCAAGCACCTCGACCTGGTTGCGTACAGCCTCGGTGAGCACATAAACGGCCACTGGCTGGTCCAAAATCGTGTCGATGCCGTGGTAGCGGCGCACGTGTGGAAGTGATGTGGGCAGATTGCCACACAGGTGATAGCGGCCCGAACCGATCGGGAAAGATTGAACTAGATTTTCTGCTTCTGGCTGCATAGGAATAGAAGGCGCTGGCGTATCCGCACCCGACGACGCCGGGGGCGGAGGAATTGGCGGAATAGCTGCAGCAGGAGCTGCGTTAGCGATTGTACCTAGCGACTTAGATGCAGACGAAGAAGTCTTTGAAGTGTCGCTTACGCTGGTAGAGGTAGCACCCTTAATGGAGTCCTTAGCTGAGCCCTTAGTGGCGGCGTCGTCGACGGCGTCACGGGCAGCCGCAGTGGCCTCCTTGGCGGCAGCTAAGGTGGCGGGGGCTGATTGGGGTAGCGTAACTTTACTGGTTACCTGATCACTGACAGTGTTGGTGGTGGCCGCGTGGATAACCTCACCCTCAGCGATCACGTCAGAGTACTTAAGCGGCACACTCTTATATGCGGGCGGGGTGACCAGGGCGGCGGCACCCTTATTAAGCACCTTGGCGATCGGGGCGGGCAGCAGGGAGGCTACCTTACGCACCACGGAGGTAACCGGGCGGGCAATATTGTTTAGCTCCTCAATGCGCAAAGCCCGGGCGGTGAGTAGATACACCAGGGTCATAAGCGGGGCAACAATGAGGATCTGCGCCAGAGAATCACTAAAACCACTGTTGATGTGGATTAGGTTGAGCCCGTAACGCACCAGGTAACCAACCACCACAGCGGGGGCCACCGCCAGGCCCAGCAAGGCGTAGGTGCCGCTAACCCGGCGCACATCCATATGCGGCAGGTGCTTACGCAGCAAAAATACAATAATTACCGAGCCAGTAGCCTGGCTTACTGCTGAACCCAGGGCCGCCAGAATCATCCACCAGGTGGCCGGGGCAAACATATATGCCGCAGCGCAAATAATGATCTGGGAAAGACCCACGGGCACGTCGGCCCACAGCATACGTTTAGTGTCGTTATAGGCCAGCATTACGCGCTGCATAGTGGCCCATAAACCCTGAGGCACAATACCGATTGCCAGCATCATCAGCACAGCTGCAGAAGCGGAAACTTCTTCAGGGCGCAAAGTGGGTACAAACACCTGCATGGCCGGCCCGGCCAGTACAAAAATACCGGCACTAAATAGGGTAGTGAAAATAGCGATAGTGCGCAGGCCTAAAGACAAATCATCCTTAACACCTTCAGCATCTCCCGCAGCCGCTTTTTCACTCATGCGAGTAAATAGCGCCACAATAATTGAGGTGGTTACCAATGATTGCGGCAGCATGAAAATCATTTGCGCATTGGTGTAAATAACCGTAGAAGGCACCACCGTGTGGGCATATTTGGGTAATTCGCTAGCGCTTAAAGCCGCAGTACCCAGGTTATAGACCACCAGGGTACTTAGCTCCACCACAATCAGGCCAAACACTGCCCACAGGGCCACCTTGGATACCTGACCTAAGCCAGAACCGCGCAGACCCCACACCAGGCGAGGCTTAAAGCCAGTGCGTACCAGCGGGATGTACAGGACCAAAGCCTGGATGGCGATACCCAGGGTGGAGGTACCCGCAATTACAGCAGTGCGGGTGAAATCCCAGTCGCCGGGGCTACCGCCGCCGGAGTATTCGCCATAAATAAACAGGTAGGCAGCCAGGGAAACAATCGAAATAATGTTATTTAATACCGGCGCCCACATGTAGGGGCCGAAATTATTTTTAGCGTTTAGAACCTGACCCCACAGGGCATAAAGTCCATAGAAGAAAATCTGTGGCAAACACCAGTAGGCAAACGCGGTAGCTAAACCATGCCATTGACCTAATTGGGAACCATAAATAGTTACCACTATGGTGGCAGCTACCGTCAATACGCCGGTAACCACCGCCAGCAGGGCGCCAGCGGTGGTAATTAACCGGTTAATGAATTCTTCACCGGCTTTTTGGCGTAGCGCCCGCACAATTTGGGGCACCAAAATAGCGTTTAGCACGCCGGCAGCCAGCAGGTTATAGATCATGGTGGGCGCGTTATTGGCCACCGTGAAGGCGTCAGCGGCGCCCGATCCGGTAGCACCCAGCGCGGCCACCAGCATGGCGTTACGCACCAGCCCCAACATGCGGGAAGCTAGCGTACCCATAAACATGACTGCGCTAGAACGCGCCAGTGTTGGTGCTTTTGCCATTACTTACCCTTCTGAGATCACCACACGGCGACCACGGTGTATCGTCCTGACGATACCGGCCACCATAAGCACGCTAAATACACTGCCTAAGCCCCAGGTAAACCAGCTTTCCCAGTTGGCGCGCACACGCATATGCACAGTGGAACTGGAACCTACCGGCTGCCCCAAGGCGTTCTTCATGGAAACCTTGACGTCAATATCACCGCTACCCACAGCATTTACCGGCACCATCACAGTGGTTTGGGAGTTAGCCGGAATAACTGCAGTGGTGTCACCCTTGCTACGCAGTAGCGAACGCGAAGGGCGTAAATGGATAGTGACCTTGGCGGGTTGCGAAGTGTCGTTAGAGACGCGCACAGGCAGATGCGCGGAGGAGTCAATGAGGTTAATGGTGGAGCTGGGCAGGGTGCGCAGCATATTGCCGATGATCTTATTGCGGCAGCCGACGTCGTCGATAACCACCATGAACTTACCTTGACGCCAAGCTGAGGACGTAGCCACCTCAGTTAGACGCAGGGTAGAGCCAGCGATTTTTGCGGGCTCATTGTAGATAGACACCATGTTTTGGGTGGTGCTAACAGTTTTGGAGGCGGTGGCTAGTTCTTGCTCGCTGATGCGGTAGGGGTCAGTGGAGCTGACGGGCAGAGCTTCGCGTTCAATCTCAGTGCCGTCGCTAGCTTTAGTGCTAGCTAACTGTTCCAGTTCAGTTAGTGGGGCCGGGGTGGACCAGCTGTTGTTTATGGCCGAAAGCCGGTCGTTTAGGTCCTTAACATCCATATTGGAGGCGGAGTTACGCTCTACCAGCAGCAAAATGTGGCGCACCTGATCCGGGCGTTGACGGGTGATAACAGCCGTAGTGCCGCGAGCCAGCTGACGCGCGTCAAAGTCGGTTAGGTTACCTAAAAAGCCCTCATAGGTGGTTAGCACCCCAGAAACAGACTCTGACAGGGTCTGATCAGGGATCAGTACGCGCTGGTTGTTGAGGAAAGCTGTGGAGTCAGGAATGTAGTCCAAATCCTCAGCTGGATATAGTGCAGCAGGTGGCGAGATAACTGTGTTTACTTGGCCTTTTACTGCGTCCAGGTAGGTTTGGTCTAGCTCTAGCGACGAGGAAATAGCTACGTCTGCACGGGCCCCGCTTAGTAGCTGGTCCTTACCAACCATGGCTTTAGATTGGTTGATAGCTTCCCTGATTTGGCTGGCTCCAGTGCTGACATGGCTAAGGGCAACCAGGTCGGCGTCCATAGGCGGCAGGGCAATGATGCCCCCGCGTTTGAGAGCGCCAGCTAGGGCCCGGTTAAGGGCCTCGACTTGCTGGGCCTCAACTGCTTTTGCATTTTGGGTGGAGCTTTGAGCGGGGGTAGGGGTAGCTGAGGCGCTAGGCGTGGCACTAGCGGTGGCACTAGGCGTGGAATTGTCAGTGTTTGCAGAGGCAGTGGCCGGGGCACTAGCAGTTGGGCTGGCCGTAGCGCTAGGGGTAGCGTCTGCGGTTTTTTGGTTAACCGCTGCGGCAGTGGCGCCTAGGGCAGAAAGCAGGTAGGGGTCTACAGCCACAATTGTCTGACTATTAGCAGCGTTAAGTATTTCGATAGTGCGTGTACGCATCTGGGTGGTGGCAAGTTTGAGATCTACCTTGTCACCGGTGATGCAGGCGTTGGGGCTAAAACCATCACTTTGGCTGGGGGTAAAGGCTGCCCCTGACTGCAAGGCCAGTAGCTCACGCATCTGCATAGCTGAGGCGGTGAGGGGGATTACCGCAGTGATTTTGGTGGGCTGCACCTGGGTGTTGGGTGACCACACCGCAATGGCGCGGTCGCTACTAACTAGCTCACCGGAAGTTACGGTCACTTCCATGCCGCGCGCGCCCCAGTTGTTGCCGGCAGCGCTGGGAAGCTGCGAGGCGCGAATGTTCAGCGAAAAATGCATAGAGGCGCCCGCTGCCAGGGAGTGGTTTAGCTGCTCAGTGTGGGCTACATAGCTGTAGGAGCTATCGTCAAACACCAGCCAGTCTTTAAGTAGCTCCACTGAACTTTGTGAGCGTGACTGCAGCGATACGCGCACATCAAAGCCAGATAGCGTCTCAGTGGAGGTATTGGTGATAGTCCCCTCCACAGTGATGTCACTGCCGGGGCTAATTACCTCAGGGTTGATTTGGTCAACTTCTACAGTGAGCCCGTCAGCTGCAGATTGGCTAATGTCTGCGGCTGAGCCAGTGGGGGTACCTCGGCGGTGACCAGTGCTTTTAACGCTTGCGCTGGTTTTGGTGGCCGTATTGTTTTTAGCGACACCACCTGCCTGGGCTGTTTTCACGGTGGCGTAGTGCGCAGCTTGCGACGACGACGCAGCCACGTTTTCACCGTAACTTACTGCTGTAGCGCTCGCCCCAGCTGACGCTGAAGGGAAGATAGCGAGCAGCGCCATTGCTGAGGCAATGGCGCTATAGCGTAAAGCTTTTTTAAATCGTTTCACCCGTCACCTACTAAAATTCTGCGGGCGGCAGCGACAATGCGACGCTCGTTTGGATAAGCCAAACGGCGTGACACTTCACTTAGTGGCACCCAAGCTACGTCCTCGGCCTCATGATCAGGGTCGTTTTCAATGGTCAGCTCGCCGCCGATAGCTTCCAACAAATAGTGATGAACTACCTTGTGTACGCGATGCTGATCCCCGGTGAACCAATAGTCGATTGAGGCCAAGTGGCGCAGCACGCGCCCCTCAATACCGGTTTCTTCCGATATTTCACGGACGGCAGCTTCTTGGGGAGTTTCACTGCCTTCTAGATGACCCTTAGGTAGACACCATTCCAGGCGGGCGCCGCGATTGCGGCGGGCAATTACTGCGGCCATGGCCTGCCCGTTTTGGACGTCTACTACCAGCCCACCAGCGCTGGTTTCGTCTACTACCGGCAGCGCACGCGAACTGACCCGGCGCAGAGCTGGGCCAGGGTATGGGAACGGGCGGTTAGCAGACATATACAAGATTCTAAAACACAGGTGGATAACTGCGCGTGTGGCGTAGACATGGCAATCTAGTAGGGATGCAAAACGTTCTGCCGCCAATCGCCGACCAAGCTCTAGCCAATCTGCCAATTTCATTGGCTGCATTAGGGCATGCTTTTGTTCGCTCCGGGTATGAAATTTCCCTAGTGGGGGGGCCGGTGCGAGACGCCTGTTTGGGTATTGAGCCACACGATTTTGACCTAACCACCTCTGCGCGCCCAGAAGAAACCGAGCGTTTGCTGCGTCAGTGGGGCGATGCCTGTTGGGATGTGGGACGTAACTTTGGCACGATTGCCGCTAAAAAGGGCGACGTCGTCGTTGAAGTAACCACTTACCGCACTGAAGAGTACGAAATCGGCTCGCGCAAACCGGCTGTAGCTTACGGTGACAACCTCGAAGGTGACCTAACTCGCCGCGACTTCACCGTTAATGCCATGGCGCTGCGCCTACCCGACCTGGAGCTGGTGGACCCCCATAACGGGCTGGCGGACCTGCAGGCGGGGATTTTGCGCACTCCGGTAAGTGCTGAGCAGTCTTTCGACGACGACCCGCTACGCATGCTGCGGGCGGCGCGCTTTGCCTCACAGCTAGGTTTCGACGTGGACCTAGAGGTGATGGAAGCCATGGAACAGATGGCGCAGCGTCTAGAGATCGTTTCAGCTGAGCGTATCCGCGCCGAGCTTGAGCGCCTACTGCTTTCGCCCTACCCGCGCCGAGGCCTAGAGCTGCTGGTACACACCGGTATTTGCGACATTGTGCTGCCTGAGGTATCAGCCCTACAAGACACGGTTGATGAGCACCGCCGTCACAAGGACGTTTATGAGCACACACTGACCGTATTGCAGCAGGCCATGGATTTGGAAACCGGCCCTGACGGGGATGTGCCCGGGCCGGATCTGCGATTGCGCCTGGCGGCGCTAATGCATGACATCGGTAAGCCGGCCACGCGCCGCTTCATGCCTGACGGCACCGTAACTTTCCACGCCCACGACTATGTAGGGGCGCGCATGACCGCTAAACGTATGCGTGCACTGCATTTCGATAAGCAAACCATTAAGGACGTTTCACGCCTGGTGGAGCTACATTTGCGTTTCCACGGCTATGCGGACTCGCCCTGGTCTGATTCGGCGGTGCGCCGCTATGTGACCGACGCCGGCCCGCTGCTGGCCCGCTTGGGGTGCCTGACCCGCGCGGATGTAACCACCGGTAACCGCCGCAAAGCCGCCATGCTTTCACACGCTTACGACGATCTAGAGCGACGTATTGAAGCCCTGCGCGAGCAGGAAGAACTTGCCTCTATCCGGCCTGAGCTGGATGGCCAAGAGATCATGGCGGAGCTAGGTATTAAACCGGGCCCTGAGGTTGGTAAAGCTTACAAGTTCCTGCTGGATCTACGTATGGAACGCGGCCCGATCGGTAAAGAACTGGCCCGCGAAGCGCTACATTCCTGGTGGGCCACCCAGCAGTAGCTAAAGGGGGGCGCGGCTAAAAGCCGCGCCCCCCTAGCGTTTAGCTAGTGTCAGGCTAGCTCGGGCTGTAGACCCAAAGTGCCTACCAGCGAAGCGCGGTATGCCTCGCTAGCGTAGTGGGCCTGGGCGGCTTCCACCTCGGCTAGGCGCTCGCGGGCACCGATGCGCTCAACTACACCCTCGTTACCAGGGGTGTTGATGAACTTCTCAAGGGCGGCGTGAGCCTTGTCGGCGTGCTTGCGGTCACGGACAACCTTGGCGTCCAGGCGGGCGTTGTACCAGTCGGAAGCCAGGATGTTCTCACGCTCGAATAGGGCGCGGAACTCGGGGCTGTCCAGGTGCCAACCCTCGCGGCTGACGCCGTCGTGCATGATCTCTAGCAGGGCGCGCAGAGGCGGGCAGGCCTGCTCCAGGGAGCCGTCAGCGAAGTAGCGGTCAGCAACCACCTTGTGGGTGGTGACGATGACGTCAACGCTGTCAGCAAAGGTCTTGGGATCTTGCAGCTCAGGACGCAGCATCTCCTCGGTGAAGATGACATCGGGGTGTAGGAACACACGACCGAAGTAGTTACGTACGAACTCGCCGTTGATGCGGTAGCCCAGGCGGCTAGCCTCAACCTTGCGGCCTTCGTATTCGAAGTCCTCAATGCGCTCCAGGCAGCCCTTAGCGATTAGCTCCTTGGCGTCACGCTCAGCGTGGCTCATGCGGGAGAACAGCTCCGGGATCAGCAGCGAAATGTCGTGGGCGACCTTCACCTTGGGGCCGATGTAACCAGCCGAAGACAACCAACCGTCGTAGCCACATAGCGCGTAGCTCAGCAGCGAAGCGTTCAGGTCGTAAACGGTGGGCAGAGCGTTGAACGGGGCCTTGGTTAGTGCACCTTCACTACCGGCACCGGTGGTGGAGGGGGACTTACCGGTCATGGAGGAAATGAACTCCATGTACAGCTCCGGCAGCTCCATGTAGTGCAGCGGGTTGTAGGCGCACAGTGCGGGCACACCCGGCTCAGGCGGGTTGTTGCGGCGACCAGCGGCCACCACATCCACGCTCTCACGCAGCGGCTCATCCAGCGGCACCTCGCGGTAGAGGTGGGCGGCCACCTCGGCTAGCTCAACCTCGTAGGGGTTGGCTAGGTCCGGGCGCAGCTGCAGGTAACGCGGGTTCTTGGAGCGAGCACCGTTAACCAGGCGGGTGTGAGCGCTGGAAACAAAGTAGGTTCCGCCCTCACCCTGAGCTGCCGCGCGGCGGATCAGGTCCTGCATCGGCTTGGTGTACTGGCTCAGGCCCGGGGCGTCATCCACTAGCTCCTGGGCCTGAGCAGGGCTCATGGGCTCGAAGTTAGAGATGAACGTGCCCGGCTTGGACATGTCCAGCTCGGTCTGCTTGTCGTAGCCACGTACGACGGCGTCGTCGGGGCGCTGGAACAGCAGACGCTCGCAGTTAGCGACGTACTTGCGGCTCAGGCCAGCAATGCCGTGCTCAGCGGCGAAGGCGGCGTCAGCCTCCTGGGCGGGCACCACAATGGAGGCGGTGATGTCGTCTTCGGTCTGGATCTTGGCGGCGGGGGAGAAGTCCGGACGCAGCGAGAATAGACGCCAGGAGCCGTCGTCCTCGAAGCCCACACGCAGCATGTTGACCTTGATGACCTCGCCATCTAGGCGCAGGGAGTTGGCGTGACGGCCGTTAACCAGACCCACGGTGAAGTGGCTACGCCAGTCGCTACCCCAAGCCGGCTGGTAGTAACGCTTAACGGTGTAAACCAGTTCCTTAACGTGGTCCGGGATAGTGGACAGGAAGTGGTTGTAGTCAGGCGAGTAGGCCGGTGAGGTGGTCAGCAGTTTGATAACCGAACCCAGTGAACGCTTCTCGCTCAGGATCGAGCGGTGGTCAACTCCGTTGGACTTGGGGTCAGCGAAACGGCCAGAGTAGTCACGGTCGAGTAGTACCTGCACCATGTCCAGGTCCTTTTCGACGTCGTTGACGTAAGCCTCACCAAACACGAAGGCATCCAGTAGGGCCTTAGAGATCTCAGACTTACCACCACCAGAAACGGTAGCGGGCTTGTGCATCTGAGTGGTCCATGGGGCGGTACCTACCAGGTGCCACTGACGCTCGTCACCGCTGCGGTGCTTGGTGTGCAGGCGGTAACCTGAGGGGGTGTAGTAGGTCTTGCCTGCCAGTAGCGGAATGGACACGCGGGTGCCGTTGTGGTCCCATTCCACGGTTTGGGTGCGCATCGAGAAGTGCGAGCCAGCCGGAACTACCAGCAGGTTCTTGTCGTTGATGGCGACGGCGTGACCGTCGTCGCACATCTGGAAGTAGCTGGGGTTGGCGTCAACTACACTCTGCACGGTTAGGTGCTTGGGGGTGTACTTGTCGGTGTAGTCCTGGCCCAGGTTGTAACGCGGGAAGGCGCGCGCACCACCAGCGTGCTCTTCTTCCACGTTGCCTAGCAGGTTGGCGCTGTAGCCAATCTGGGTCTTAACTTCCTTCTTGCAGTAACCGAAGTAGTTGTCGGCCACTACGGTGACGATTACGCCGCGTTCGTCACGGGCGCAGCACTTGAAGGCCTTGCCGTCGTTGTAGAGGTCGCCCTCTTCCTTCCAGCACATGCCGTCGCGACGCTGACGCTCGGTGGCCTGGTCCCAGTGGGGCAGGCCTAGTTCCTTCTTGGTCAGCTTGGTCAGGTGCGGGGCCAGGATGACGCAACCAGTGTGACCAGTCCAGCTGGTGGGGTCGAGGGAGGCGTCATTTTCGGGCAGGTAGGGGTCTCCGGCGTTGCCGAAGATGGACTCTACGAAGTCAAGGTTGGAAACCAGGCCACCGGGGGCGATGAAGCGGATTTCCATGGTGCGCTGGTTGTTTACGCCAGGCACTGCGGGCACGACGATGGGGCGCAGTAGTAGGGATACGAAGGCTTTTGCCGGAGAGTCTGAATGAGCGGCCCAAGGAATCTGCATGAGTTCATCGGGAACGTCATTGATCGCGTGTTCTAGCAGGCGGCCGAAGACTTCACGCGGCACAGCGCGCTTGTCGTCAGGAATTGGTAGGCCACCTTCAGAAACGTGGAACACGCCGGCAGTGGTACGTCGGTCATTCTTCGGGTTGTGGACGACGCCGTTGAGTACCTTGTAGCTGGTTACGTATTCAGAAACAAAGTGGTCTTCGCCTTCGGGGAGGGCTAGGGCGCGCGAGAGACCAGGCTGATCTAGTACGAAAGTTGCTCCAGGTAGTCGAGGTGCGACGTCGGTACCTTCGAAATAACTGTCTAGGAAGTTCTGAATGCGAGTGTCAGACGCACACAGACGGTTGGATAGTCGCCGCGACATTTCACGAGTACGGGCCAACAGCGGAGCCGTAAGCGAGGCAGTGGCAGAGTCTAGGTTGCCCTGTGACACGGGGATGCCTAGCAGTGCTAAACGTAAGCTGATCGCGGAGTTTGTGCTTTCAGGTGAAGTTTTCTCCATAAGTCATAAGCATAGTGGGTAGGTAGTAGTGTTGTCGTGACGCATGTCCTATACCTGAGAAAGCATTTCTTTCATACTGGAAGGAATCGTTGTGTGGCCGGTTCTCTACCGGGCGCTAAGAATATTAAGCAGAAACGGGGACTATAGGTGTCGTTACCACCGCAAATCCCGCCGCGCGCTAACTCGGGCGCGAAGGCAAGTGCTAAACAGAGTTCATCGCCTGCGGCGTCTTTAGGCGGAGCTGGCGGGGCTAATCAGCGGCCTACGGGTCAAAGGCCTGTGGGCAAGGGAGCCCCGGCGCGTAAGGCGCCAAGTAAAAATTCAACGCGACCGGCAAACCGTGGCGGTTCCAAAGGCCCCAAATCAAAGCGGAAGCTGTGGAATTATCCGCGTGCTGGCAAGGGCAAGATTAGGCGCTGGCTACCCAGTTGGCAGTTTGTGCTTTGTTCGATCCTATTTGTGATGACTATGGGTATCGGCACGCTGATGTTGGCTTATGCCACTACGGATGTGCCCGCACCTAATGACTTCGCTAAGGCTCAGACCACTGTGGTCTACTACGACGACAGTAAGACTGAGATGGGGCGTTTTACGGATATTAACCGTACCGTCATTGACACCACCAAGCTTCCATCCTATGTGGGTAACGCAGTGGTAGCCAGTGAGGACTCCAGCTTCTACTCCAACAACGGTATTGACCCTAAGGGTATTGTCCGTGCGTTGTTCAACAACTTAACCGGTGGGCCGATTCAGGGTGCCTCAACCCTGACCCAGCAGTACGTAAAGAACTACTACGTAGACACCACCGATTCTTACGTGGGTAAGCTCAAGCAGGCTTTCTTGGCGGTCAAGATTGACCAGTCTCAGTCCAAGCAGAAGATCTTGGGTAACTACCTCAACACCATTTACTACGGCCGTGGTGCATACGGTGTGGAGGAAGCCTCCAAGGCCTACTTTGGTCACAGTGCAGACAAATTGACGCTGTCTGAAGCTGCACTACTTAGCGCCGTGATTCCGGCTCCCTCAGGTTGGGACCCGGCTGTGAATGCCAAGACCAGTCAGGCCAAGTGGACCCGTGTGGCTGACCTGATGCTTAAGCAGAACTTCATTACCTCCGCCCAGCGTGCAGAAATGAAGTTCCCCAAGACTATTGAGCCCACCACCAAGCAGGTTTATGCAGGTACCAAGGGTTACCTGCTGCAAATGGTGCGTACTGAGCTTAAAGCCAAGATGAAGCTGACTGATGAGCAGATCGATACCGGTGGTTTCAAGGTCACTACCACCATCAACCAGAAGAACCAGGAAGCTGCCGTCAACGCAGTGCACACCCTGCCCTCTGACAAGCCTGCCGGCTTGGGTGTGGCCTTGACCAGTATTGATCCGCGCACCGGCGCAATTGTGGCGCTCTATGGTGGCGAGGACTATCTCAAGAGCCAGGTCAACTCCGCTACTCAGGCAGTAGCCCAGGCGGGTTCTACCTATAAGCCTTTCGCACTGGTCACTGCCCTCAATGACGGCATGACCCTGTCTGATGGCTATATGGGCACATCGCCTATGACCATTGAGGGGCACGAATTCCAAAACTTCCAGAATGTCTCGTATGGCTGGGTGAACCTGGTTAAAGCTACTGCTTTCTCCATTAACACCCCCTACCTGCAGCTGAATAAAGATGTGGGCCCTGAAAACACCAATAAGACAGCTATTGCCGCTGGTTATCCGGCTAACACGCTAGGTTTCGACGACACTACGCAGGGTGTGCTGGGTTCGGTTTCGCCCCACAACATCGATATTGCTCGCGCTTACTCCACCTTTGCGGCTCAGGGCCAGCGCCACGACATCCACATTGTGGGTAAGGTATCCAACTCCACTAACACGGTGGTTTACACCGCTAACACCACTGGTCAGCAGGTGTTCAAGAAGGAAGTAATGGCTGACGTAACCTACGCACTGACTCAGGTAGTGCAGCTGGGTTCAGGTGAAACCGCGAAGAGCCTGAACCGTCCGGTAGCCGCTAAGACCGGTTCGTCTTCGGACAACAAATCTGCACAGTTCGTTGGTTACACCCCCCAGCTGGTTACTGCGGTGACCTTGTTCCAACAGGGTGAGGATGGTTCTGAACAGTCCATTACCCCCTTCGGTAACTACAGTGAAATCACCGGTAGCACCTACCCGGCCGATATCTTCACTAACTACATGGGTGCGGCTCTTGACGGCCAGGAAGTGCTTGACTTCCCTGAGCGTTCGGACGAGTCCTACAGCTCTAGCAGCCGTGGTGGCTCCAGCAGTGGCGGCGGCGGCAGTAACGGCGGCGGCAACTCTGACCAGAACAACAACGGTGGCAGCAACGGTGGCAGCAATGGTGGCGGTGAAGCTACTCAGCCAGCCCAGTCTGCCAGCCCTGTACCCAGCGGCGATTCCAACGGAGGTAACGGCTCCGGTAATGGAAACGGCAATGGAAACGGCAATGGCAACGGAGATAACGGAAACGGTAACGGCGGCGGTAACGGCGGCGGCTCCGGTGGAGACAACGGCGGTGGAAACGGCGGCGGCAATGGCGGCGGTAACGGCGGCGGCTCCGGTGGAGACAACGGCGGTGGAAACGGCGGCGGCAATGGCGGCGGTAACGGCGGCGGCTCCGGTGGAGACAACGGCGGTGGAAACGGCGGCGGCAATGGCGGCGGTAACGGCGGCGGCTCCGGTGGAGACAACGGCGGTGGAAACGGCGGCG
>ERZ773233.261-NODE-261-length-38621-cov-8.326246_pt1 | contig 38621 bp, 66 predicted proteins | sample MGYA00580991_ERZ773233 | MGnify/ENA primary metagenome ERZ773233 (study PRJEB29015, sample SAMEA2738178) | human oral metagenome | biome: human oral; feature: human-associated habitat; material: saliva | place: China | collected 2161 ...
TCAAGGCTTCTTCTGCTTTAGCTTTTGCTTCATCAAATCCTGATGGACTGAAATCGTGAAATCGTCTGTCTATTTCGTCTGATAGAGCCTTCTTATTCTCCTCAGCCTTAGCTTCAGCGAGCTTGATTTGGTCATTGAAATCTTTTTTGATTTGGTCAACCTTGGCATCGAACCCTCTATCAGCTTCTTCAATTTGGTTTTGAAGTTGCTTCTCAAATTCGCTAAATTGTTCAATTTTTTTAGTAATCGTGCCAGCGTACGAATATTGCACATCATTGCCAGCTTTACTGTCGGCACTAATACGACCACGAAGCCCACCTTTAAAGTTGAAAGATTGGCTCAAAACAGGGGATTTGAACGTTTCTCCCTTGTTGGTTTTGATTGTCACCCATTGACCGACATCAAGTAACAGATGTCCTTGGAAGTTCAAGTTGAATGGATAGTATCGAATATCCTTGATATTGTGATAAAGGTCATCCAAAATTGATTGAGTCATGAACGGATTTTCAATTTCAAGTGAACGACCTGTACGCAATCCGACCGTGAGTGTTTCTTTATCTTTCTTACATGTAATACCTGCAATTTGATACTCGATCTCACTCTTGGTCAATCCGTGCATGAAGTAGCTATCAGCAGTGATCACAATTCCAGAGTCTGTCAATTCCTTAACTTCAAGTTTTCCTTCACGATTGAAAAAACAAGACATTCCGAGCATTTGAGCTGATAGCCCTAATACTTCTCGGAATGTCATTTTTTTATCTTCAGGAAGTTTGTCAATTCGATAATTCATGGATGCAATACCCATGTTTTTATTGGCAAGTTCGATACCTGTTTTTAGACAGATTTCTTTGATAACGTGCCTGATTTCTGCTGGGTAGGTTAAGTCTGTGACATATTCACGATTCAACTTAAACATGCCGTCCATAAGATCTAATGTAGTGGTGTTACGGTTGCGATCAATTTCAATGTCGTTGATAAAGTATTCGCCCATTTTAACCCATTCATAGGTTCCGTCAGCCAAACCAATAGCAATCTCTGGGGTTACTTTGTCTAGCTTATTGAATGTCGTGATAATACTTGTGAACGTAATCTTGGCACTACCTGCACACGTTCCACCAGGTTTATAAGTATCACCCTTAATATACCCATAATCAAAAGTAGCCTCTTTGATATCACCATCCCAATACTCCCCAACTCTGATAGTAAAATCACGGTTTTTAGCAAACATCGCTTCATCAAATTTCTTTCGTCTGAATATATCCATGTTCTACCTACCTCTCTATCAGATTGAACTTAGCACCAGACCAAGGTTTGAACTTCTCAGTAAATGAGTAGCTTGGAGCTGTTCTGTCCCCTACATAAAAAGTCTTGGTTATTTGACCTAGAATCGGGTCAGGATATGAAACATCAAAAAAGACTGCTGATACAGCATTTAAAATCTGACTCATTTCATCTTGAGTCAGCATGCCCCATTCACAGTCTAGTTTGCGTTTAACCGCGATACGGTCACGCACCATGTTTCCATTTGCGTTACGCCCTGTTTCTCCGTCGATATCCTGAATACCGACCTGAAAAGATTTAGGAGGCTTAACAGCCACCCCGTTAATAATTAAGCGTGCCATTTTACCTCCCTTTAAATGTTAAGCAAGACTTGTCCTGCACGTTCTTGTTCTCTATTGATTTCTTGAATAGCTACACGTCCGAATTCGTGTCCGCCAATTTGAATTACGATGTCGCCATTGCCACTAAATCCTCCAGATTGTGGTAAACCACCGCCCAAGGCATTGACTACGGCACCACCTACGATACGACCCATAGTTTGTAAGAAGCCTGTGTTCTCAAGTGGCATAACAACCTCTTTACCAGCTTCACCAATCATGGCCACAGTAGGACTATCAACGATACCACCACGAGCCAAACGAGGAAGGCTGACATAGCCAATGCTTCCTAGAGATACTCCAGGGATTTTGTTGATCATGCCGATAACACCGTTAATCATACCGATGAAGCCATTGACAACATTCTCAATAGTACCTAGAACCGCATTAACTGCGCTTCTGAAAGCACCGCCTACTGCACTACCGACCATTTGACCTGCGTTGACAAAGATACTCTTAACTGTGTTCCACACTCCGGAGAAGAAGCTACCAATCGTGCTGAATGCGTTAACTACTGCATTATAAGCGCTCGTGAAGATAGTTCCGAACCAAGTAGCCACGTTAGCAAGTGCATTCGTGACATCGTTCCATCTTTCACCAAACCAAGTGCCAATATTAGCGAATATCCCAGTTAGTCCATTCCAAGCTTTTTGGAACATATCCGTGAACCAGGTGCCAACGTTTGCTAGAGCGGTCGTGATGTCATTCCAGCGAGTTGCGAACCATTCTCCAAGTGGTGTGAAAATGGCAACAATACCGTCCCAAATTCCTTGGAAGATTGCTACAATCGTATCCCAAATAACTTTCAAAACCGCTACTGTTAAATCTAACAAAGCTGTGAGAAGCGTTGATAGGATGTTCATGAGGGCATCGCCCGTTTCGGTGAAACCATCAAAAATCTTACTCATATCACTCGTAAGAATACCAGTGATGATATCAAACACGCCTTTGAGGAAGTCGGCCACGCCTCCAAGTATATCAGCGACTGTGTTGAATAATACACGGAAGACTTCTCCAATGTATTCAAGAGTTGGAGCTAGAACTCTCGTCAATTGCTCAACGATAAAGCCAATTACTGGTGCAACGTAAGCAGTGATGACTTGTGACATTTCTTGGAAACTTGCGATCATTTCCAAAATCTTCTGTATCATTGGCGATATGTGCTTGCCAATTGTGTCCGAGAAACCTTGACCAAGTTTTTTTATAATAGGTTGAATGTGATTATTCCAGCCTTTTACAAACAAACTGACAATGCTTGATATAGCTTTCGTTGTTGATTCAATCGATGGTCTAATATAATTATCATACACTCGACTAATCGAATCTGATAAGTCATTGATTGCTTGTTCAGCGCTTTCAAAGATTGGAGCGATGTCAGATAATGTATTTGAGAAAATCTCAGCAATGCCAGGCATGTTATCCGTAACAATTCGCTCGATACCTTGCATAAGGTCGCCACCAAACTTGTAGCTAATCTCTACAATGCTTGAACGAATCGCTAAAACAGCAGACACAATCGAACTTCCGATACGAATAGCACCAGTTGATGTAATGACATCATAGAATCCGTCTGCAAACGCTTGAGCGATGTTTCCGGCAGAGGCAAACATATTGCCCGTGTTCTCAAATTCTGCCACCAGAGCGCGGATGATGCGCTCTTTTTGGCGCCCTAGACCATTTGCGATGCTTTCAGCAAGAAAGACACCGATGCCGACTCCGACCGTTCCGATTGAACCTGCAATCTGCCCTAGTGCATAAGCGATTTTCTTAGTCATGCCATTAAAGGCATTAACTACTCGTGGATCAGTTGCAATTTCTTCAAGCGTAGTCTTGATTTGACCAAGACCAATCTTGATACGTTCTAGACCTTCAGCTCTAAATGCAGCGGTGAAACCTTTGTTAAAGAGGTCTGTTAAACCTTTCAACTTGTCGCCAAGACCATCAAAGATGCTCTTGAATTGGTTATCCATGTCGGTAAGAGCAATTTCTGGCAAGATATCTTTGAAAGGTCCGCCACCGCCTCCCTTTCCTTTCTTGCCTTTGCCTCCACCGCCACCGCCTTTACCTTTTCCGACGCCGTCATCATCACCAGAATCGTCCTTCTTACCTAATAGGTTGATTTCATCAAATCCCATTAGACCAAGCAATTCTTTAACGGCTTTTTTAGCTGACTTGGCAGTGTCGTCCAAGTTATCGGCCATACCACCTGAAGCATCATCTGCATCACCCATAGCATCTGCTAGGTCTCCTGCACCGCCTGCTGCATCTTGTAGCGAGCCGTTCATGTCATTGACCGCTCCGGCTACACCACCGTCTTTTACAGTCGCTTTCTTGTTAAACATTAAAGCGATGAATTCGGCCAATTTAGCAGTAACGTTCTTCAGTACCATCGCAAACGAGTTCAGGACTGGCATGATAGCGTTGATAATTGGTAAGAATGCGTTCCCTACGTTAAGTGCAGCATCTTTCAGCAATGATTTAAACAAGCTGATTCGTCCGTTTACTGATTGTGACAAGGTCGTGCCATATTTAGCAGTTGCTTGTTCCAGGATAGCCATAAGACGAATCTGTTGCTGAGTTTGGTAATCGAGTTGGTCCCAGCTTTGGCCATTTGCAAAACGCTTGAACGCTTCAGTAGATTGAATCATGGCCACATTGACGTTGATTCCTAAATCTTCAATTGCTTCGGTGTTTCCTAGCAAACCAGAACGAATACGCTCCATGACATCGGTAATGCTACGCCCTGAACCTTCGGCTACAACTGCAGATGTCTGCAACATCTTAGCAGTATATGCGCTAAGTTTATTTGAGTCTTTGATAAAGCCAGAAAATAAGTTTGAATAAACCGCCCCGTATTTTGTCGCTTCACCAACGCCCATATTCATAGCGCTTGCGTTATCGTTAACCCATTTTAAGAATGTTTGTGAGCTCTCGCCCATTTGGCGCTTGATTTGATTGACTGCTGCAGTAACTTCAAGAGCCATTTGAGTCGAATACATACCAACGTCAAGCAACTTCTTGCCCAGATAAGCAAACCCTGCGAATTTAGCTAATTTACCAAAAACGCCTAGCATGGATCCTGACTGAGTTTTGATTTTGTTGGTTGACTCTTGCACCTTACCAGATGCATCTTTGACCCTGTTCTCTACTTCTTTCATTTTATTTTTGAAAGGCGCAATTTCAGCATCAATCATAACCTTGAGCTCATCAAGAGTAACTCCCATTTATTCTCCTTTCGTCTTAAATTTCCTGTTGTGACTTTCAGCAAATAAGCGCATGCGTTCCTGGTGCAATTTCAACTCTTGAGCCAATCTTGCTTTTTCGACTTGCTCTCTCTCTTCCTGGAATAATTCAGGGGCATAGTCCCAAACCTCAAGCGGTTTGGCATCTTTCGAGAGTAACAAAGAAACATTATTAGCAATCATTTGCGAAAGCCTGTACGACTCAATAATTTTGTCTTTTTGTTTTTGGATTCTGACACGGTTGTAACTTTCAATCAGGTCCCTGATTTCAAGAACCGTTAAATCCCAAAAAACGAGAGGCTCCCCCCCGATGTCTAAAAACATAGGGTAAAGCCTCTCAACCATTTCAGTTATAGAATTGACTGTAGTCTGTTCTACTCGACTACTTCCAGTTTGGTTTTCTTGGGAGTTTTCTTCTTGCTTGGTTTCTCCCGTGGCATAAAACCCGAAACTTGGAGTAATGGCAAGATAACATCTGCCATGAACGCTGCCTGGTCTCCACCATTATCGACATACTCGTCGTAAAGGTCAGATGTATCTTCAAATGAGATCCCGTGTTCAAATTTTTGAAGCGCACCATGGGTCAAAAGTAACATGACCTTGAGAGGTGGCAGTGGGAACTCTTCTCCGTCTTCAGGCATGAATACCTTGAGCAAGTTAGCTCCGATTTTTTCTTCAACTTTAGTTCCTTGCAAGGAAGTAAGGCGGAGTTTTAACTCTTTATCCTCACTGACCTTCCATGTCGTATATGGTAGAGCCATTTAATTAACCTCCAATTCCGTCTGTGAATTCAAGTTCAGATTGCAATGCGATTTTAAGAGTAAACTCAATAACAGAGTTCACACCACCACCACCAAGTTTGACAGATACTTGACCTTCAAATTTAACCTTGGTGCCGTCTGGGTATGCTTGTTCAAAGAAAAGCTTCGTCTTGTCGTCTGCTGCTTTACGCAAGACACGGTAAGGAGCATTTACTCCATCGTTCTTGTAAGCGAATTTGTATTCAAGTTCTCCAGCATCGCCAATACCGAATTCATATTTTTTAACCTTGTCTTCCAAGGTTGTATTTTCTACCTTTTCAGGTTCAATACCGAATTCAGGTACTTCTTTAAGTCCTGCAAGTTTGGTGTAAGTTCCTTTAGCTGTTCCATAAGAAAGCGTAATTCCGTTTGCTAACATGTATTAATTCTCCATTCTGTATTGATAAACCAATTGTGAATTTAGGTCGACGATACCTTCAAATCGCATCAACTTATGACGCAAGTGAGATGGATCTGGAACGTCTTGGCAGTCAGTTCTTCGCAATCCTAACGATGCAAAAATCTTGTCGATTTCAACTGCTAGACTACTTGTACTGTCTTTGTCGAATATATCAACCTTGTAGCGGATATTCGACTTCTGTTCTTCATCGTCAAACCATTCACCTGGTTTATTTTGTTCTTCCAAAAAAATGACGACTGGGAAGTTCTCCCAATCGTCAGGGTAAGTATCGGTCACATTATCTGCGACCTTCTGCAATTCTTTGTAAATTACGGGTTTTATATTAATCATTATATCTGCTCCTTCAGCTTCCTACTAATGTATTTCGAAATACTTCTTGATATACGGTCATGATTGTCTTTCAAAGCGGGGTACAAGTAAGGCTGCGCCGGTTGACCATACATCTTATAGAACTCACCTCTTTTTGCAAAGTGGTAAGGTCCTACGTTGATTTGGTCTTCGTGCACATACCACGGACTAGAGCGATAAGACACGCTCACTTCAGGCGATATGCCCGAATGATTAGCTTGTCCTTTCGGACCCGTTCCAAGTTCGACATAAGCCCCGTGGTCTGAATTCGTGAATATTTCGCTTGATATCTTGTTGCCGTTCACTTTCAACCGGACTCTGATGCTATTTCTCAACTCGCCTTCATTTGCTGGAGCTCTGAGTTTTGCTTCAGGTTGAACGACTGTCTTAGCAGCATGCAAGACCGCTTGGCCTACAAACTCATTAGTCTTCGCTCCGTATAGCTTACGACACTTAGCAATTAAGCTATCTGCTCCGATTAAATCTGACACGTTCTACCTCCAAGACTTGATGTTGACTGTATACTTTTTTTGAAATAACCCGATGCGTGACTTCCGTCTCGCTCTCGATACAGACCCCGTCTTTAACGTTGATATCTGCATCTTTGCTCGCATTCGCATTCAGGATATCGTTCAAGCGTTCGCCATATATTTCAGATTGTAGTTTGCTACTAGCTGGCCATAATTCAAGCCGCACTTCTTCAACCTTGTCCGCATACCCTTCCTTAGCGATCCCCTCTTCTGTCACGATTTTCTTGAATCGTTTCATAGGATATGGCTTCAGTCTATTCTTTCTCAAAAACATGACCTGCCACCCTCGCTAAGCGATGCATCCGAATACGCTGTAAGACGCCCGTAGACAGTCCGTTTTCTCCGTAGGTTACAGATATGCCACCCTCGCTTCTTGACTGCTCTCCCTCGCTTCCTGAACGGTTGTAGAGCTCCATTACAAGCTCTGGGATAAGTCTTTCGAGCGCCGGCGTAAGATTGTCTCGGTTAGTTTCTGATAAAATGATATTTTCTGCCCGTAAAATCAAAGGCGAGAGGACTGCTTCGTCACTCTCGCCCGTCAATGTTTTTAGTTTTCCAAGTTCCATAAGACCTCCTAATCTAAAGGAGTCGTCTCGTCTCCTTGTGCTTCGGTTTCTTCTTCGTCAATGACTTCAATCACATCTGCGATATCAACCGAGAACCCTTCCTTGAGATTGTGCGACAGTTCGTCAAAGCGTCCTTCTGTCATCTCAAAGATTTCGTTCTCTTGTCGAACTACATTAGCTTGCCAATCATTAAACGCTTGCTTTACTCTGACTTTCATAGGTCAGACCTCGTTATTTAACCTTCCAGTTAGCTGAGTCAGAATCTGGTTTGTTGGTTGAGCCAGTGATGTCTTTGATAGCAACATAGACTTTATCTTCATGAGTCACTGTGTCGCCTTTTTTGTAATCTGAACCAGACTTCCATGCTTTTGCACGGTTCACTGTTTTACCTTGAGCTGATTTTTTAGCTTCCGGCTTAGCATCTGCAATTGTGATGATGTATTTTTGGAAATGCTCAAGAACATAAGCACCTGTGTAAAGCAATTGCTCTACCAATTCACCAAATCGACCAGGGACGTTGTCGTTGTACTTAGTGTTGTCAATTTGAATTGGTGATGTAACGACACCAGGGGCAGCAGCAAGAGCATTTACATTTGGCAAGAATTTTGAAGGTACTTTGTAGACTGTGTAGTCATCCAATTCACCGACATATCCTTTACCAAGAACCTTCTTATCAGCATCACCTTGTGGCAAGCGTACGATTTCAGATTTGATAGCCTTGTAGAAGCTTGGAGTGACAAAGAGCAAACGTTCTTTAGTAATTCCGAGTTCATCCAATTTTTCAGAAACATCAAGAACTGCATTGTAAGCGTTGTTTGCGCCTGCTGTTTTGCCCATAACAACATTTTCGCTTACATTACCAAGTGCAGCATCAAAACGAAGCTTGTCAAGATATGGAGCTACAACTTCAGCAGCTTGACGAGCAATTACATATTCGATGTTTACTTGACCGTTTGAGTCACGTTCGTCCAACTGATCAACAAAACGGCCCCAGTATTTTTCTTCTTCAAGAGTGTAGACCTTTTCTTCAACTTCAACGTGATCAAAATCGTTGTCTTGGTTGCGTTTGTAGTCTTTAAGACCAGTTGTGTTTCCTGTTGCAACAGTGAATGAGCGACCGTTAAGAGTTACTGCTTCGCTTGGTGTCAAGAGTGGTGTTGCGTATGAATTTACCGCAAGAACATCTTCAATAATTCCAAGATGACGCTTGCGTGATTCAGCTGTGTTAATTGATTCAAATGCCATTTATATTTACCTCATTTTTTATTTTTAGTGCAAAAAGTCTTTTTTCCATTTTTCTACAACTTCTTGCTGATTTGTTGGCGCAGTCTTGATAGGTGCGCTACCTTTCATGCGTTCGGATACGCCTTTTTGAACCGCATCCTCCCACGTTTTTTGAATGCTTGCGACTGATTCAGTCACGGCTTCTGCGTTTGATAAATCAACCACGGCCACTAACTCAACTGGTAAGCCACGCTCGCTTAACATTGCTTTAGCTTCTGCGGTCAATTCCTTGCGAGCAATCGCTTGTTCACGATTAGCCAATTCTTGCTCACGCTGTTCTAACTGATATTTTTGTTTCTCGTCAGCGTTCATTTTTGCAAGCTTCTTAGCTTCGTTTTCCTTGGCTTCTTGCTCTGATTTCCACTTAGCAAATTTCTTGTTGATGATTTCATCGACTTCTGCATCTGTGTACTTCTTCTCGTCTTGCGGTTGTTTCTCGATAGTAGGTTCTGCAGGCACCACTTGTTCTTCAACCGTTTCGACTGTTTGTGTTTCTTCGTTCATTACGAACCTCCTATTTTTAAAGTCGTCCCCGACTGTATAATTCCATGGCTTTTTTTGTCATCAATGCTCGGACAATCAAAAAACCGTACGGGATTCCATACGGTTAGGTTTTACAGTTTAATTTCCTCAATTTTTGCACGCTGTTCTAGAGTTGAAAGGTAATCCCACATAACCGAACGTTGTCGTTTCAACAAATCGATAGGACATTTAGGTTCAAACTCTAGCTGTCCTTTTTCGTATTTTCCAATCATTGTATCCAACTTCTGGAATCGCTCTCTCAATTCGTAGTATTCTTTTTTAAAGCGTTCTTTCCAATCTTCCATTTTTATGTTCCTTTCTTTGATTAACTAATTTATAGCAATTTACAGTAATTTATAGCAGTCTTTCCTGCCAGTCAAGATTTTGGATCACCTCCTAATCTTTCATTGCACGATTTGAAACCTTGGCGTAAACATCCACATAAGTCTCTTTCTTTTCTCCGTTATGCGTGATTTCTGCATAATCTCCACAAGGCTCGCTTGATGTAATTGCGTTCGTACTAACAAGAGCTTTCCAATTTTGCAGGGTCTTGCTAAACCAAACTACAAAGCAGTCTTCTGCTTTGATTTCACGACCTGATAAGCGTGAAAATTCTTGCGATGCCAATTGTTTTGCTTTTTCTAACATTTTATTCCTCCGTTTTTTCATATGTTTCTGCAAAAATATCAGGCTTGCAAGGATAAAACTCACCTTGTACACCTTTGATAATGTAGTCACCTTCTGTTGCAACCATCAATCCTTCAAGCGTTTCTATTTTTAGAACTGGATTATCCAAATCAGCATAATCAACACGAACTGGATCTAATCCTAATTCTGATAACTCCAAAATTGATTCTTCCGTATCTGTAAACTGTACAGCCTCAATCACTACTGGTTTTTTACGGTATTTCATTTTTTCAATCCTTTCTTTACACCTTCAATTATTCCGCTGATCACGGCCAGAATAATAAAGATTAACAGCAAGAATACCAACCACCCGAAAGCGATTGATACCCAATCCCAAATAAACATGTTTTTTACTCCTTTCTTCCCTTCGACTTATGCATTATTTTGAGGCTTAGAATTCTTTTCCACCCATTGTTTGAAATCATCAAATGTATCCATTTTTTGCAATAACAGATACTTCTCGACTTCTTCAATAGCTTCATCAACCTTATTATCATGAAAGCAGTAACCGTTACCTGATAAATCAAAAATTTTATTTTGTTTTTTCTTATCAACAATCCATAACTCCTCACCATGCCAAGCACTCTGTGAGTCGTAACATTCCTTCGATTGTATTTCAAGGTCATTATCTTCAATCAATTCTATCAACTTTTTATACTTATTCATCAGCTCCTCCTTTTTGAGCACGAAAAAAGCACTTAGACTTCTCTAGGTGCTTAATATTCATAGCCAATTTCTTTTTTCATTTCATCAAAATCGCGTTTTATTTTTGAATTAATTACATACTCTTCAGCAAGTGGACCATATCCAATGCCTTCTGGGGTTGCTAAAATAGCCTTGACGTTACTAACATCTTCTTCAGTGAAATCATCTGAAAAACTCATCCATTTGTAAAAAGAATCTAATAGAATTTCTACAACAAAACCTCTTCGGTTTACATCTACAAGAGCACACCGACCGTCTGTTAGTGTAACTAGAATATTGTTACGACTATCATCTATTCCTATGATTTTATTCAACTCGAACAAATTTTTCACCCTCTTTCACGAAAACATCAATCCCATATGATTTTAACGCATTAATTTGATTGTTATTTGGTATTTTATTAGTGAAGTACATGCTGGAGATATCCGTCAATCCAACATCCCCATGGAATTGAGCCTCAATATATCTGATTCCTAACGTTTTTGTCAACTCTTCAGGTGTTCTTGCATTTTTATTTTTTAAAAGGTCGACATATTCTTGTAAATAATTTTTGTCAATACTTAAAAGATGAGGAGAATTAGGGTTATCCGCAACTAAATCCTTATAGACAGCAGGACCCAAACTATTGTTTATAGTGAACGTTGTTCTTGATAACATTTTATCTTTAGAAAAACGAACAATTACATCTCCATATTGCGAAACGCCACCCCAGCTTTTTGAATTGTATAAAAAATCTTCATAAGGGTCTTTATTTCCGAAGTAACCATACTTTTCAAAGTCATGTTTCTTCAACCTTTTCCCTTGCAAACCAAAAAGCTGTTCATTTGCTTGGCGACGATACTTCAAGTTTACAGTACCACCGCTTGTTCCGGTTTCAAACTGATTCAAAATTCTAGTTGAATCTATCAGTTTATCTATGTTTTCAGATTTGAAGCGCATAGATGGCTCGCTATTCTCTAATATCTCTTTTAGATTCTCGCTTGCCAGTTTTATATCTTCAAATGGGAAGTATTCCTTTATACGGTCATTATACCATGATGTCGAATTAAGTTCAAAGTTTTTTAATGTTTTTATGTTTGAGTCAAGACCCTCTGAAAAAGAATTCATAAATACATCTATCGGATCTACCTTCTTAGGTGTTTCTTTAGGTTTCGTAGGAGTTTGAGTGTGTTTAGCTTTTTTAGGAGCTTTAGTGCGCTTTTTATTCCCTGAATGTTTATCATACCACTCGTCGTAGGTCATATCAGCAGGCACGTACTCGACCTCTCCTGTCTTGGGATTTCTAGACCTGCGCTCTAATTTGCTGTAATCTGCATCTTCGTCATAGGCGATAGTCGTAGACCTGCACCAAGGATGTAGAGGTGGATAGTTCACACCAGGTGTAGCCTCGTCTGTATTGTAGACCTTGTTGTCGTGTTGTTGGCAGATATGCGATGTCCGTTTATCCAGCACGGCTACAAATTTGTACTTTGTAATCTCGGCATCTTCATAGCTAAGCAGTTCCATCTGGTTATGAAAAAACGCTGACTCAGTGCGAACCAAACGTCTTGCTTTGCCTTTACCGACCTCAAAACGTTCAGCGATTGCTTGAGATGTATCTCTTACGCTTCGGCCAGTCATAAGACTTACCAAAAGCTCGTCTTTCACGCTTGAAGCAAGCGCCCCAGTATTTGACCATATTCTGTCTGAATAGGCCTCTCCTGTCCATTTTAGACCTTGTAGACGTTTGATTTCTGTTTCAGGTAAGTCGGAGAAGCTATAAGCAAGTCCTGTTTGCTGCTGCAAGTCAAAGGTAGCCTTGTAATAGCTATCTTTCATCAAGTCACTGTAAAAGGCATCTGAGCCTTTCTTCTCAGAATGATAGATAGACTCACGCATCGAATCCAAGTCAGCGCTTAACCGTTCAAGTCGCTTCATGCGATAAGCGTAAGCCGGACTGTCCAAATCGGCCAGCAACCTTTGAATGTTTGGATCATCCGGTCTAGCTTCGAGAACCTTGCGAAGTTCGTTCAAATCCTTTTGGTCTTTCATGTTCTTTAAAACATGACGAGCATCACGCTCGCTTAAACCATAATCACGCTGAAACTTATCAAAGACTTTGTTGATTTGCTTGTCTAAATAAGCTTTTGACTCTTTGTAGACTTTATCGAACTTGTCAGCTTGCTTCTCAGCTTTGTCCATCTGCTCATAGATGAGATTAGCCTTCCTCTGGGTCCAGTAGTCCTTGTTGTTCATCTGTCACCTCTTCGTCTGGCTTCGTGTTAACTTGATTAAAGAATGGCACACGTTCCATATTCTTTTCTTTCTCTTCTTCGAGATTTTCCAATTCAGCATCAGGATCTTCAACGAATGGTAAGAGTGAAATAAGCTGTCTGAGCGTAACTTTACCCTCAAGGTTATTAATAACCTGTGATAATTCAAGTAAATTCTTAGGTAAACCACGACTAAACTGAGGTACTATCGAATTTGCATCAAGTGCAATTTGTTGTAGACCTAAGTATTTAGCAAAGATACCGATACGTTGTCTAAGCCCACGTTTATAATTGGCCTCTTTGATTTTAGTAATCATTTCAAGACCTAGTAGCTTGTATTCCATAGCAACGCCAGAGCTATTCCCTGCGAAGTTTTCATCTGTCAGATTCGGCACATGGCTGAATGTGTAGATGTCTTCCTTCAGAGCCTTACGCAAGATTTCAGTAGCACTTTCGTCCAGCGTATTCTTCAAAAACTCAGCCTTTGCACTATCACTTGGCAACTCCAAAAGCCCTTCTTCATTGAGGATTGTCATGGCTTTGTGGGTTTCTTCAGGCGTGTCGCCTAACTGTGCGCCGTACAATACGAGGATAGACTCAATCGCTTGTTCTTTGTCGTTTACACGGTTACCCATCAACGAATTGTAAGCATCAATCAAGCTAATTTGTTGCTCATAATCGCCAATCGCAAAATTGTTATTTTTATACTCGATGATTGGAATTTGACCAAGGTGGTGTGGTTCAACATCAAGTTTTTTCACATACGACCCTGACGAATCATGCAACATAATGTGATAATGCAAGTTCTGTGCAAAAACCTCTGCTTGGTATGTCTTCGTGTCTTTTGTGTCATCCTTGACCTCGTAGTAGTAGACCGCAAACAAGGGTCTGCGTTCAATACTATCATCATAGACTATAAAGGTATTCTCGACATCAAGACTAGCTGAATCAAGTTCATTCAGGCCTTCCTTGACATAGATGTATTCGTAAGCACGCCCATAGATAGCCATGTTAAGAGCATTCTGCGTGTCGACTTGGTCAACTTCTGCGTTATCAAATGCAACCAGCAACGGCTCAAGGTCACTCTTGCCTGTGTTGTTGTAGGTAATCGGACTACCCAGAAAGTAACCTGTGGCCGTGTCTGCAATATCCTTCGCATGATTAGCTACTGTTTTAAAGTTCGGAGCGCTCGGATTGCGCCTTTCATGTTTGAGAATAGAATGTTCTCCGATGTAATACCGCTTTAATTTTTGCAAGTCCTCTCGCTCATTTGCATGTTTGCGAATCAGCTTATAAATCAATTCAGCATTTAGGTTTGTTTCGTCATATCCATCCCGTGGATAGGTTAAGTATTTATACATGTTCTCCCTTTCTACAAACCATAAAGAGACTTTCTCTTAACGGTTGCTTTTGGTTGTGAATGTTGTGAATAAATCGCATAGCGTAGTGCATCCAGTACGTCGTCGTTCTCCTTGATTGGTTCGCCTGTTTTCTCGTTCCAGATGTATTGATAGACTTCATCCTTGAACTTGCTAACCTTGTTTGATACAACAAAAAAGCGCCCGGCTTTCATAAACTTGGCGACTTCTTCAATTCCTGACAAGACCGCTTTATTTGCGTTGAATGTCTTGATTTGTTCTCTTTGAAATCTTGCAACGTGTTCAGGTCGTGCGCTATCCGCCCAAAACGTGATGTTCCCATAACGTCTTTTTATGTTTTTAGCAACGTCTACCCAGAAATCAATCTCTTCATGTTGGTGTGCATGTTCCTCAAGTAAGTAGATAGAACCGTCTGCTGACTCTCCGATAACCACGATAGAGCCATAGTGTTCATATCCCCAGTCGACACCAGCATAAAATCTAACTAAATCATCTGGAGCGTTATCAATATACATGTCCTCTTTAAAGTCACGATACACGGCACCTTCTCCAGTGACCCATTGACCGTAAATACCACGGTCGGTAAACATTCCAGATGGGGTTGTAGCTATTAGGTTATCAACGTACCGCTGGTTCAAGAATGTGTTATCAAAGATTGTAAAGTGGTTGGCAAGGATTTTCTCGCCATCCGCTTTGTCGATGTAATCAACCTTAAGCCAATGTTTAGGGTGGTCTGGGTTGGTGTCACAGATAACTCTAGCACCAAGACCAGAGCAACGCTTTAGGATTTCGTCAAATACGGCCTTATTTGCCAGCGTAGCCTCGTTTATATACGCTCCGAATGCTGTCATACCACGGATAGCTTTTAGACCCGCTATGGAGCCTGTAAACGTCGTGACGACGTATACACCAAAGAGCGTGAAATTCCCGTGCCTGTCAAATTTAAAATCGTAATTGTACAAGTCCGAGATTTCTCTTAGTATATTTGTTTGAAGCGTTCCTGATGAAACGGCACCGAGGATATACATCGGGTTCTTAACTCCGACTTTCTCAGCGTTTCGCTTTGCTCGTTTTAATTCCATCAAAAAAAGGTCATTGTCTAACTTGGTTTTACCAGCACGTACTGCGCCGTGGTTGATCATCATGTACCAATCGGTAGCAACTGCCCTTTTTAAAATTTTTTCTTGTTTATCTGTATATAGTCTATCAAGTGCCATCGTTTAAAGCATCCTCCAACTTGTCGAAATACTCAGCCATGACGTCTTCCGAGTTTGCGCTACCTTCAAGCGTGACCCTGCGTTTTTGGTTTTCCAATTTCAAGGCTTCTATACGCTCTTTTTGTTCACGTTTGTCTAAGCTGTCTTTTGTATCAATAGCAGTAAGCCTACTGATTTGCTCAAACGCTCGGACATTGCCTTTCATAGCCTTCTGCATCATGACCATAGCTAAAGCCATTTCATTGGTCGACTCGAAGCCTAGCTCTTCAAGTTGTTTTTTTACGTTCGGGCTTGCAACCTCGGCTTGTAAAATCGTTTCAAATGCCTTTTTGAGGTTCGCTTTTTTTCTTCGAGCAACACCTGAAGCGACTCCGCCTTTTTTTGCTATTTCTCTATGTTCGCTCTTAGTTCGTTTGTTTGCTGGTTTCAAGTTTTGCTCATTAGCCATCGCCTCACTTCCTTACTTTTTAAAAATAAAAAAAGCCGTATAAACGGCTCGCTTGTCTATCTCAAAAAACCAGAAACACTAACTAATCTTGGTTTTTGATTGTATTTCTTGGCGATTTCCTTACTTTTGCTATTAACTAGTTCAATGTAAGGTTTAACTAGCTTTTTAGCTTCGTCAAAATCAATCTCGCCAATTCGTAACAAGGTTCTTGCTTGCTCAGCTTTAGTCTTTAAAATAATTGTTTGTTCGTTCATGCCGTATCTCCTTTTTTCTATGCTTAGAGCTTACGCCATTAACCGTTATAAGTCAAGGGTTAATCTTGATTTTCTTCATCATATTCGATATTTTCAAGAGCTGCAAGTTCGCCAAAGCCTAGCTCTTGCAGGGCTTTATATCGTCCGTGCCCCTCAATAATAACGTTATTTTCATCAATCGCAATCTGGTCATTATTCCCAAACTCATTGATTGATTTCTTAATTTGTTCAATTTGCTCGCGAGGATGTAGCTTAGCGTTGTTCTCATATTCAGTTATTTCTGAAATATTGATTTTTTCTATTTTCACTTTTACCTCCAAAGAACCAAAAAACGCATATCATGAAGATATACGTTTTTCGGGTTATATGGTATTCTTTGTTTCCACAGCCAATTCTGTGAAACGGGATAGCAGGACTCGAACCTGCCTACGTTTCAGACCCTTTATAGTCATATCGCTCCACCAACTGAGCTATATCCCATATAAAATGCAAGGGGCTACGGACCTCGAATAGAATCGATATTATATTTACCTTTCATTTTTTATTTTTTTTGTAGCCTTTATGACGACGCATGGAATTGAACCAAGGACACTTCTCAAAAGGGAGCAACAAATAGAAGAGAGTATCAGAACCCTTCTCGTCGTCTAGAGAGGCTTTCGCCTCAATTTTCATAAAGGAGTATCATCTGCCGCAGCATTTGATACTACCATTCTAACAGATTTTTAGAACCGTGCCGTCCCAAATAGTCCCATTTTGAACCTATAACATCAGATGATTTCTTCTAGGGCTAAAACAGCCTCATTTTTTAATCTGTAATAGGTTGTACGGCTCATTTTTAAATCATAGCAAATACTATCAGCTGTACCTTTATTGATGTAGGTCATCCGTAAGATTGTCCGATATTTTGGATTTGATAGCCTGTTGATCATCCTGCTTAGTTCTAGCTTTCTGTCAATGATCGTCTTTGTGTCTTTCTCGATTGCATCCTTCATAGTAATCAACTGAGCATACACGTCATCAATCTTCCTTGGTTGCCCCCCTTTAACCTTAACCTCGGACCATTTAGGACTTGAGAGCAGGCCAGCTTCAAGTTCGTTGATTTCGTCTATTCTGCTCTGGATATCCATGTCAAGGTTTTGCAATTCGCTCAAAAGCTCTTTTGCCTTCACTCTCTATCTCCTTTATGATATAATAATATTATTGAAAACGTTGTCGGGGTAGAGAGTATCTCGGCTTTTTTTATTTTAGTAGCTATTGAGTATCCTCATCGTCTTTTCATAGCTTAGATATACTTTTGCTCTTTCCTCCTCGTATCCGAATGCTTTTGGAATCCTGAAGTAAATGATTGTAGCGTTGTCATGTTGTTTGACAACTGAGAAAATATGCTTGAGCAAGTCTTTTCTAAAAGCTATGTTAGGAAAAACTACAAGCTCTCGAGCTCCTATTCCTGTTGTAGTCGCTTTATTTATTCGGCCACCTGTGTACGGATATTTTTTAAGTCTCATTCTTCATGCTCCATTTCTTCAATCAACCAATCAAGGTTCTTTCTAGCTTTCTTCAGGTCTTCAAGGCCGTTCTTCTTCTGATGACGTAGTAGATACTTCAAGGCATTCCCTAAGTAGAAGCCTTTCAGTTGTTCAGGTGTCATGAAATTTCTTAAAGCATCGATAGACTCCATTCCAAATCGACCTTGGTAGTGATTTGGTTTGTTTACGTTGTCAATTATTTCTGGGTTCATTATTTATCCTCCTCATCTTTGTAAAAATCAACCTTTGCGAAGTTTTTGGGACTGATAGTGATAAGCCTTTCTTCAGGTTCGATTTGATATAGTTGTATATAACCTATATTTCCATAATTTAAATCTTTTAATTTATAACGTATGTAATCAAGACTCTCTTTTACTTCGATAGTTTCATCCATGTACGGATTTTGTAGTCTAATTTTGGCCATTTATTCCACCTCTTAGACTTTCCAATTTTTTATAATTTACATCTAGAAATTTACTTAACCAGCTGATCACTTCAGCACTAGGTAACTCATTTCTTTTTCTGTTAGTGCAATAATTAGCTACAACTAAGTCCAAGAAATTTCTGCTACTGTTAAAATTTGGATGTGCTAAAATATGTTTTTTTAATCTTTCGGCAATTGATGTGTTCGGAACATAGACCAATTGTTTTCTTATGTGATTATAAAATCTTTTTGCATCGCTCATTTCATCAAACCTTTCAACTGTTTTCTGATAAGGCCAACTTTCGGGAAATCTGCAATTGCTTTATTTCCGTTTATGACAATAAATTTTCTCAACATTTTAGGGTTTTGTTGTGTCAGTTCTAAAGCCTGGTTAAAATTCAACTTTCTGATTTGGCCCATATAATGACCAGAACAAAATTCAAAATTATTGATAAAGCATTGCTTGATAAGTTCATCTGTCCATGATTTTTTGATTTCGTATTTAACTCCTAAAAAATCAAGCTCCTCTTTCACCTTTTGCAAAAGTGGATTTTTAGGATTTGTGTTTATAATAATCATAAATACTCCTTGTTTTCGTAAATATTTCCGACAACTTCAAAATTTCCTCCGTGGGAAAAATTAGACATATAATCAACATTCCAGCGGTCATCGTGTGGTTTCAAACGATAACTTCCTCTCTCATTATCGTAAAAAACAGTATAAGTGCTATCAAGAACCCGAACGATATCCCCCTCGAAAATTTCTGTGTTATTTTTGTCAAAGATTCCTGTTGACTGCATGAGTTCGATTTCGTCAAGGTATGCTGTGATGTAGTCGTTCATGACGGTATCGTTCAATTCAAGTTCTTCAACTGAACCGTCTTGAAACCACATGTTTTTTATTAGCATCATTCTGCCAAGTTCATTATGCCACGCTCTAAATCTTGGTATCATTCCACCTCCTCCATCTTCACCTTATACAACCGATTACCTCGATACTTGCTCTCGAGCTGAGCCTTGCATTTGCTTGCATCCCCCTCCTTTTTGAAAAAGTGGGTTTCGTCTACCATATCGTCAAAATACAATGTCAAAGTAAAACTCATAATTACACCTCTCAACTCATCTTGTGGCTTTCCAGGTCTCCGAATTCGTGACCTTGATTGACAAAATACGAACCAATCAGAATGGCATCGGCCTCGTCGTCTTTAACGTTCAGGTCGAAGCTCTCGGATACTTTAGCAACCGCCTGTAGCTTCATAGATTTCTTGCTACGGTCTTTATAGCTGAACTTCCAATACTTGCGCCATGTCGACACGTTGACAAAATACACATTGTCAGCAACCAATCGTCCAAGGATGATGCCCGTTACAATTCCGATGCTGATCATAGATTGTTGATTTGGACCCATGACTGAGTTCTTCTCGACCACGATCGACTCGAAGGGCTCATCATATTTCTGCAAGGCTCTTGATTGAATCGCTCGCAATTCGCTAGCCATGAATCGACCACGTTCAAAGAATGACTTGCTTTTATGTTTCAAGACACCACTCTGGACAAGGTTAGAGCCGTGAAATACGGCCCATCCTGTCGCAGCAGTTGAAATGTCTAACGATAATGTCAGAGATTTCATTGCAGTTCTCCCTTGATACCACAAAGGTCAAAGAGATTGCGCTTGTTGTTCTCAATGAATTCAAAGAACTTCTGAAGCTCGGCCAGATTGCGTTTTTCTGCCTTGACTCCTAAGCTCGAATGATATTCTGTCGGTTTCTTCGGTGCCGCCTTAATATCTAGCCAATAGAGAGGCTCGAACACGTCGCCGTCTGTATCGAGAGAAGTGTCTGCGTCCTGGTTTCTAAAAACCATCTGCATATCATATTCAATTTTATTTGTAATCGTGATGGTCTTATCTACGATTTCGAGTGTGATAGTTGTTCCTGGTATGTCGATTTTGTTTTGCATTTGTTTTTCTCCTTTATGCTACTTTTTTTACTAATTTTGTTTGTTTCATCCATTCATTGGCTATGTCCCAGACATCGGTTGGGACGTCCTGGTTATATTTGCCACGAAACTGGACTATCTTACCCTGCTTTACCTCAAGTGTGTAAAGAGGTGTTTTTGGTTGGTTTGATAAACGGACAAACACTATTAAGGTATCCCCTTTGAAATGCTTATCTGTGTATGAACTTACACAGTGGTGTAGCTTCTTACCTTCGTAGATCAGTTCGGCCACTTTTCTAGGGACATGGAATGCATATCCATTGATTGTCTTATCCATTCCTTCTCTAAGTTTAAACTCAGATTCAAGCTGCTTGTGTTTCTTCTCATCTTCCAGTTTGCGTTTTTCTTCGACAAATTGATTATATAAGCCTACTGTGTGATTATGCATGGCCGTGAAATCCTTTGGCACAAGCATAGCATCGCCTTCAGGCTCAATTCCCATTTCTCGTAGCATTTTTAGATAATCAAGATACTCGTTGAATTCAATATGATTTTTAATAATCCAATTTTGAAACTTATTGATCCCTACACCTTTAGGGATATGTTTGATATCATGGTATGTCAGATAAGACTCGATGCCAGGTACCAGCTGGCCGTTCCGTTCTTTTAATCGACGGCTCAACTCAAATTCGTTAAAGCTGCGATTTGAATTCTTAAAGAATTGTTTGTTCTTTTGAAGCCATCTGCGATTCAAGGTTCGCATATCTACGGTTCTTGTAAATCCGATTCTATAATTTGGAAACATGATTTCGTTGGCCAACCTGTAAGCATGAATTTTTTGAGCAAACTCGATTTCAAACTTATATTTGTAAAGCCGTTCAATTTCCCAGTAATCGATGTATCCAAACTTCAAATATTTGAGCTCAGATACTTTTCTAAGTCTCTCAGCCCAGTTGTTTGGATAAAAAATATTTCCTGTGTAAAAACCGCCACTAAAGAAATTGGCGAATAGATACGGATAAAATTGTCCGTTGAAATCTTGGCCAATCTTTGTGTGTTTGTCATTTTCAAATCGCTCTAGATTAGTAAGTTGAAAATCGATAAATTGTTTCCCTTCGACTAGCTTCGAGCTAAATTCATAAGATTGAATCTCGATGCGTTTCGACGTGCTGAGAATGATTGAGAAAAAATAGGTCTTGTCGTAAAAAGTGAGCCGTGACGACTTTGTCAGTCGCTTTTCAATACAATGGCCAAGGTCCAAGTCTGAAGCGATTATGGTCTTGTCCTTATTGCTCCATTTGTACGTTGTAATCTGCGAATAACACCATCTCCAAAAGTCTGCAGGTGGTTTCAAACGTCTATCAGCTTCTCGCTTGCATTGTTCGTTGATCTTGCTCATGCTAGTTCTTCAAAAAGGTCCAGTTGACCTTCAACTACTCCTTTCTCCTTCTTGATTTTAGGTTTCTTGATGATTTCATCATCTGGACCAGCGCCTTTCTTGATTTTGGCGACATCCACCTTTTCTTCAAGAGAATTCTGTGGATTTTCTTTCTTTTTCTTCTTGATAGACTCGACTGGTATCTGTTCGATGTTTGATACTTGTGAATTTGAAATGAAATACTCTCGAACCCATCCAAAAACAGTCTCGTCATCGATACAAGCCACTCCGTTTTCAGCAAAGTTGCGAGCTTTTTCTTTTGCATATTTAAGAGCGCATGTCAGAGAATATCGCTCTTTTAAGATGCCTTGAAATAGTTCTTCATCTTCCTGGTCACAAATCCAGTTATGAATGCGATCAAGTGCGAGATCGTGTGGTTTATTTAATTCCTCTAGCAACTTAGCCAAGGCTTTTTCTTTGATTTCATTCATGTTATTTCAAAAAAATGCGACTGCCTCTGTGTGTGAGTTTGGCTAAATACGGGCAGTCGCTCGTCCGAGGTCACATAACCTTACTGACGCTTTCTAGTTCGCAGTTTTACAAGAATGCACGGCTTGTTTAATTTATTTACATTTCAATCAGGTCGTTCAGAGTGACGACTGCATCTAGTTTTTTCTGGCTTCTGCAGTAGTCACAATGTCCGCACTTCTTAGGCTTCTGTTTGCCCTGGATCACGTCCCAAACTTCGACAATTTCAGACTTGATTTTTTCCAAGCCTTCATCCAACCATTCATCATCAATTTTTAAGATTTCACGGTCTGGAACGTTCTCCTTGCTTACCGCTACGATGTAAGGTCTAAAATCCTTACCTGTCATTTGATTCAGCAATTCCCGATATAGACCAAGCTGACCGTGATACCCAAAATTCAAAATGTTATTGACTGCAGCAGGCACTCGCTTCTTGAGTTCTGCGCTCCACTCTTCCGAGTAGATGGACTTCATGGTTTTAAGGTCTACAAAGTAACCACGGCTCAGATTGATACTGTCTAACTTACCTTTGGCTGGTACGCCTTCGATTTCGCCATAGACAATCAATTCTTTTTGAACTTCGTCCGATGAGTAGCCATGGTACAGACGGTTGAAGCCTTCATCATCTTTCAGGCTCTCAATCATCTTGTCGCCGATCACGAAGTCAGATTTTAGGTTTCCTTTATTCTTACCAGTCTTAGCTAGTAGCTTCTCGCCATTTTCGTCCATAAATTGCTGATGTGCTTCTGGGCTTTCAAAGTAACTGTGAACATAATTTCCGAGGAGAAGAGGGGTTTCATCCCTCTCTTCTACCCATTCTCCACTATCAAGGGCAAATGCTTTCGCTTGGCATTGCTGATAACGTTTGAAGCGTGAATTGGTCAACCAGCTTGTGTCCTGGTAGTAGTTCTCTTGTGTTAGTTCTTCCATGTGTCCTACTCCTTAACGTTGATAGTGTTACCTTCAAATAGGCTCACTTCTTCCAAAACTTCGCCCGTTTCTTCGTCAAAGTCTGGAATCTCATCTGCAGGGTAGCTTGTATCTGTGGTTGTCACTTCAGGCTCAATGGCCTCTTTTTTCTTACGAGGTGCTTTTTTAGGTTTTTCAGGCTCTTGAACTTCTGGCACTTCTTCAGGTTCGACCACCTCGCCCATGATAGCGTCCAGCGTTTCTACTGGTTCACTTGGAGTGATGTCCTTAACATTGCGCTCATTGTTGTACTCGTTCGCAGTAGTTCGATTGACTGCATCGATAAATAAGTCGCTGTCGTCCGATGTATTGAAAAAATCTTTTGCAGCACGCTCAATAATCGTACGCTTGGCCATTTCTTGAGGAAATTTATTTTGAACGCTCTTGTTTTTGGATTGAGACCACGAAACGTCTATCTCTTCTTTTGTCATGATTGTGAGGATTTTCTCTCCGTCTGCTCTTTCAATCACACAATAGGCGCCTTCAATTGGATTATTTTGGTTTTTCCAATTCGACTTGTGGCTGACGAATTTCCAACGCCCGTCGATTACCTCTGCCTCGAACTCGTCACCTTCATAGATGATTTTGGCATAAATATCTTTGACTGTAGATAGTTGCTTAACCACTTTCATGGTCCCGAAATATGAACGCTCAAGCGTCGCTTTGTTCCCATAAGGGATAAAATAGCATTGTGTCTTAGCTGGGCTCAACCCTTGCACAACCATGTCAAGCAAGGCATTATAGACACTATCAGGTGTGCATTTTTCTAGCAAGTTACCGCTAGATGAGTTTTTAAGGGCATAGTAGGCTGAACTTAGAGCGTTACTTACGCTATAATTTGGTGCGATTAGCAAGCCTTCGCCTTTCATGGCTTCAATTCGTGTTGCAACATTTGATGTGATTTGTTTTTGTGTTAATTCGTTCATTTCTTTCTTCCTTTCGTTTTCTTCAAGTTCCAATTTTCACGCTTCAAGCGTTTATTTTCGTTTTGCAATTTCAAAATAATATCTTGTTGCTCGTTAATGATTTCTCCGAGCTCTTGTCCAAGATGGATATAATCGGAGCGCCACCGCCTGATTTCTGCTTGTAGTTCTTCAATCATGTTCTAACTTCCAATACTTATCTAAATCCACGGCCATGACGATTGACAAGTTCTTCTGCTCGGTCAAAATCTGCCGTCTGTAAGGCGCCAGGCCTGTTTGTCGCTCTTCCTCGTTTTTAGGAAGATAGTAGCCATTCGGTTTAAACTTCTTAGCTACAATCGGATGTCTGAAGTTTACCCTTAGACTTTCAATTACCTGCTCAAGCATACGCTTTGACAAGCCTGTCTCCTTTCGGATATCTAATGCCGTGATAGGCTCTTCAAAACTGGCTCGGTTGATAATCAAGTTTAAAACTTCAATTTCAATCGAATTCATTTCTCTACTGATCATGTGTGCTCCCTTTCGTTTTTTAAATTTCATCACCTACATAGCGCCATTGGCCACAACCAATATATACATACAACTCTGGGTCGAGTTCTTCTCGCTCTTCAGGTGGTTCCATCATGTCCCTGTCGTAGTTAAATAATCCGTCCATCTAGTCGGTCCTCATACTTTCTCCAAAGTTTAGAAACTTCCTTCAGGTACTTCTTGATGTCATTCTTTTTGTACCAATCTAGGCGCTTGCGTTCGTTGACTGATACGCACGGATAGAGCTTATTCTCAATCTCTGGTATCGTCATCTTCTTCTTGCTCCTCTTCTTCGTTATCTTTAGCTTTAACTAGGATTTCTAATCGTTTTGTGGCTTCATCTACTGACTTGCCGTCTAAAATATCCTTGATCATGTGGCTTACATCGTGCATAGTTTGAGCCTTCGCCTTGCCTTTTTCGGTTTCTGGCATTAAGCCAATATCTTGCAGAGCTAGAAAAGCTAAACTGAAAGTGTGTAATTCTTTCTGAAGTTGTTCAATTTTCTTGATTGTTTTGATTGCTTTTAGTACGTTAATCATGTTGTTCTCCTTTTTTCTTTATTCTCCGACTTTCCAAATTCGGCAACGTGACTCAATTTCTGGTAGTTTTTCATTTTGATAAACCCAATCGTTACCATGAGCACCTGATGCGATGTAAGATATAGATTTTAAGTAATCAATCGCTTCTCCTTTTGTTTCAAAAACTCTTGCAATATAGTCTTGGTGCCCCGTCGGTAAGAAATCCCTCCCTATAATGCTGAAATCCTCGTTTCCAGTTTCGGTATTCTTGACATAGATTGATATAATGTACATCTAATTTTCTCCTTGTTGTGTTCCCTTTTGATTTAATTGCTCTTTTTCTTTGTAGATGGCCAATCGTTGCTTCAGGTCGTAGTTTTCTTGTTCTGTCATAAAGCGACGTTTGCGATCTTCATTAAGGTCATTCATAAGCTCGATTGCGACCTCTCTCCAGTCAAGGTTGATTACCTTAAAAAAGCGTTCATATTTGAGTTTAAATTTAGTAAATAGTTTCATAGTTGCTCCTTTTTAAATTGCAGTTTTCTGCCAATTTTCGTGATACCATTCAATCACGGCATCCCTTGGATATTTTTCACGCTTACCCTCAATTCGTGGAAAGTCTGCGTGTCGATTAAACCGTTCATCAAATGTCGTCGTGTCCTTTGTTCCAAGGAGCATCTCGGAGCATTGTGACTTGTTTAGTTCCATTGGATAACGTTTCTTTTCATCCGTGATAACATTCATCACTTTCAACGTCCTATCCATCAATCCAGCTTCAAACTGGTCTAGCATTTGCATCATTAGTTCATTCATGTTATAATTCCTTTAGAAAAATTTTGTTGTGCGCCTGATTGCCGTCAGGTGCTTTTTTGTTATTTGATTTCATCTAATGCGTACAGTCGTTCAATGGTTGTACGCTTTTTCCATAGACAAAAGCACATTCCAAAAATATTGATTTGAATCCACGCTTCAGCGTAATCTTTCCCATCGCTTGCATAATGAGTTATATAATGATGTATCATATATTTTCCTTTCTAAATTTGGTATAATAAAGGTAATAAAATGATTGGAGAAATCTTATGGATTATCAAATTCTTATTCAACCTGCAATTAGTGTTATTTTTGCAATAATCTCAGGGTTATGGTCATATATCGCATCAAAAGCTAACAATAAAGCTGAGATTGAAAAACAAGCTAAAGAGCATTCACATATCGTAGAAAAACTTGAAAAAGAATTTCATTATCAGATAGATACTCTCAAACAGCAACATGCCTTGGAACTTGAAAAAGTCAAGCAAGCTCATGAATTACGGTTGCAAGAACTTGAGAAAGTGTCTCAACTAGATGCCGAAACCGACAAAGCTATGAAAATAAACGATCTTGCCTACAAAGTTTTAGCAGGTGAGGTTGATTTTGACAAAGCTTTAAACATAGCTGATAAAGCAAGTAGTCACAAACAAAAACTAAATAAAAAATTTATCCAAAAGACTTCTAAAAAATCATAAATTAAATTTATTTCTAATTCTTTCAAGCTCATCATCTTGTGTTTTTTTATACTCGTTGATGCGCTTTTTTCTATCTCTTTTGCTAGCATAGTATGTAACAAAGCCGACGATAGTATTAACGATGATAGTAAAGTAAAACCATTCTAATTCATTCATGTTTACCCCTTTCCCATTTCTGCAAAGTCCTAAATTGAAATTTCTCTCTTTTATTTATTAAGAGAAGTAGGACTTGTTGTTAGTTAATATTTATTGTTATTTAATACTTGTTGTTAGTTAATACTTATTAGTGTAAAAAGTTTGACATGAAAAAGTTTGACATGAAAAAGTTTGACATGAAAAAAACTTAAATCTCAAAAGTTGAATCACTAATCGCTTTATCAAGTCGCTGTAGCATGATGTCAAACTGAAAATCAGATATTTTCCTATCAGAAAAAAATCGAAATACGTGGCTTCCTCCACGGCCTGGAGGTTTCCGCCTAACTTGACGCAAATATCCAGCCTCTTCCAAAATTTTGAAGTATTTGCTAATAGTCGGACGACTAACACCTTTGCGCTTGGCTATTTCTTCTGGATAGACTTGCCAGTTAGGGTGATTAGCTAGCACCACCATCATGATGCCAACAGCTGTGAAGTCCAGTTTAGGATCATTGATAAAGCTATTACTAACAGCTGTATAGTCATCAGTTGGATTCCTGAAAGATAAACTGGCAATCCAAATTTTTAAAATCTGTCATACGCTCTCCTCTCTCTTTGCTTATTTTCAATCATTCTTTCTTATTTTTAATTGCCCACGTTTCGTGGTCTTAAATCTGAAAAAATTTCGCCAATATCTTTTTCTAAAATATCAGCGATGATAAACATTTCGTCTGATTTAAAAGCACGTTGCCCCTTCTCTTTCTGACGGTATGCCGTTTCAGAAATTCCGAGTTTCTGTGCTAATTCTTTTTGCGTAAGCCCTTTTTCTTTTCTTAGTTGATAAAGATAAATTTGCACGTTCCTACCTCCTTTATATTAATAATATCCTCTGTTTTTTATGATATAATAAAATCAAAAACGAGGTGATTTTGTTGTTTAGTTTGATTGATATTTTGAATGTTTCTGCTGCATGGATTGGAGCCATTACTGGTGTTGTTAGCTTGATTTACTCTTTAAAAGTCAATAGAGTGAAATTGAACATTTCTAATTTCCGTAAAGCAAGAATGAACGAATACTCTTGCTATCAGTACAGCTTTGTTTTGTCTAACCAATCAAATTCAGATGTTCTAATCAAAAATATCCAACTGTTTGACAAAAACGGAAAAGAAATTTTTGACAACGGATTTAATCCAGCCACTGCTATTCCTGAGAAGAAACCAGATCCATTTGGTTTAGTTAGCGGTACGCAGACATTATTTAATGTCGATTGGTACTCTGAACCATTTGAAGATGAGATAGAATTAAATCCATACTCATTCCAGAAGTTGTCATACTACCTAAACGAACCACCGCATACTATCAAAATTAAAACCAACAGACAAATTCATTATCTTTCTAAAAATAAATCAATCCATCCTATCTTTAATAAAGCAAAATAGATTTATTAAAGCACAAACTACATTTACGCTTGTCACTATGATTAGAGCAATATCGTTCATTATATTTTCCTTTCTAACATTTTAGAAATGATTTCTACATCTAAGTCGTCTAGTTTCAACTGGTCGGCTTTTTGGTTTAAACGAGCTTCGATGGCTTGGTTGATTTCAAACCATTCACGTACTGTAAATTGGCTTCTGAATTTCAGGAATTCCTTTATTGTTTCTTTCATACCGTCTCACTTTCCAGCGCCCTGAGTTCTATCTCATGGCTGACTTGTTTTAATAGCTTCTCACACGCTATTTTAGCTTCTCTGTATGTTGTATTCTCACTGATGAAGTAATCAGCAAGTTCAATGATTTTATCTTCCATCAATACCTCCTATATCAGCCCCAAGACTGATGTAATATCCTCCTAAATTGCTATAATAATCTTGACTGAGACCTCTCCCCGTTTTAGTCAAAATTTCAATAGAAGGAGGTTCAAAAAATGAGTAAGCTTAGCCCTAAGCCAAACCACGTTGTTAAGAAACTAACTTGGTCAGACCTTGATAACATTCTGATATCTGCTTTTACAGAGTCAGCGACTGATCATCCTAGTGCAGTAATACGATTATCTGATTTTGAAATGTCTAAAGCTGAAATTATCGAAGAAGCAATTGCACAAGGTTACACAGTTATTGACAATTCTGATGACTTCTTAGAGTTTGAATAGCGTCAGTCAAATATGATATGTTAGTACTATTTGCTTCAACATATCTTTTTAATTTAGCAATCTGTTCATCGGATTGCTTTTTTCTTTTTCCGCTATACGGATACCGTTTTGGTCTCATTCTCCCTCTCCTTTCTATTATTTTCTTATTTTTCGCTCTATGAGCAACAGCTAGGAGAGGAATCGCACCTCTCTACGCTACCCTAGCTTGTTTAGCCTCTTCAACCTTTTCAAGAACTAAGATTGTAAGAGCCATTTCTTGAAAATCTTTGTCATCAAATCCAATGACGTCGCCGTAAACTCTGATGGCTGTTAGTAGTGTGTTATACAATGCGTACATATCATCTGATGATAGTTTTTCACGATCTAGGATTTCTCCTAATTTAAGTGAGCGCTCTCTGCGATTATTAACTTGTAAGATTTCTTTTGCTAGTGCGATTTGTTCTTGTGTTGTAAGTCCTTTAGTCATTGTTTTTCTCCTACTTGTTTTTGTTATTTCCTTAAGCTTGATTATATTATAGCACACGTTTCGTGGGCTGTCAACACTTTTTTTACGAAAAAATAAAAAAAGTTTTCTTTTCGTGGGTTTTATGTTATACTTTACTTATAGAAAAACAAAAAGGACTCAATCATGAATAAAGAAGAAATTGCCATTATCATAGGCGAAAATATAAAGCAATATAGGCTTCAAAATGGTTGGACTCAACAAGAATTGGGGGCTAAGATAGGGATAAGTAAAAATGCTATCGGGAATTACGAAAAAGGTTTTAGATCTCCTAAAAAGGATACAATGTTTGACTTAGCAAATGTTTTCAACGTTTCAATTGATGACCTTTTCCCTCCGATTCAAAAAGGCTCTTCTTCTAATACTTCCTCAATCCAAACCATCTACGACCAACTAGCACCACCTAGGCAAAAAAAAGTCCTGACCTATGCAGAGAGGCAACTGTATGAGCAGAGAAGCGAAGATAATACGAAGAAAAACGAAGTATCGGAAGTCATTCAGCTTTATAGCTACGACTACTATGACCACCCAGCTTCCGCAGGTACAGGCCAGTATTTGAATGATGTACGAGTGGAACGGATAGAGTTGCCAGTAGATGTTGATGCCGATTTTGTTATTCCCATCAAAGGTGACTCCATGGAGCCTGACTATCACGACGGCGACCTGGTATTCATTCAGACCAGTGTCGACTTGAATGACGGTGTTATCGGAGTGTTTAATTACAACGGTGATGCTTACATCAAGCAGCTAGTGATTGACAAAGAACAATCTTACCTTCACAGCTTGAATCCAGCTTACAAAGATATGCCAATCACACCAGAGACGGATTTCCGAATTATTGGCGAAGTCGTGGATTTGTATAGGGAGAAATAACATGAGTAACGAAAGCAGACCAATGGAAGTGATTAAACACAACCTAGATTGCAAATGCCATAGACGGAGATAGTGGATTAGAGTCAATGACAAGTGGCACGCTATCGAGTTTTCAGTAGATGACCCAAATGATCCACCTATGACAGAGGAAGAGAAAGCCAACGTGGCCTTAATTCTTCAACAACACTTATCGAAAGAATAAAACCAACTGTTTCAAAAATTGAAGTAGTTCAAACAAAAAAGCCCCACGCTCTCAAACTTTGGCGAGTCTGAGCGTGAGGCAATCAGGGTAGTAAAAGGCATTAAATGGCCCGTTTTACTATACCCATTTTATCAAGAAATGAGGTGAAAAGCAAATGGCATACTTTAGAAAAAGGGCGAACGGTTGGGAGTACCGCATATCTTACAAGGATACAGACGGAAAATATAAGCAGAAATCAAAAAGCGGGTTTAAAACAAAAAAACTAGCACAAGTGGAAGCTTTGGAAGTTGAGCAAAAACTTTCTCAAAACATACTGACAGATAAAGATGTTACTTTGTATGATTTTGTTAAAATGTGGTCAGACGTATACAAGCGCCCACACGTTAAAGATAAAACTTGGGGCACATACACCAAAAATCTGAAGCATATTACAACCTATTTTGGAGATTTGAAAGTAAAGGACATAACACCTTTATATTATCAAAAAAAGCTCAATGAGTTTGGCGAGAAATACGCTCAAGAAACGCTTGAGAAATTCCACTATCAAATCAAGGGCGCTCTGAAAGTGGCAGTCAGGGAGCAAGTGATCAGTTACAACTTTGCTGAAGATGCAAAAGTTAAATCACAAATAGAAACTAGGTCAGAAGAAAACGACTTTTTGGAAGAAAGCGAATATAAGGCTCTAATTTCGTCCACACGCTCGAATATACAGTACGTGTCCTATTTTACCCTCTACTTACTTTCGGTCACTGGTATGCGCTTCTCTGAGGCTATGGGGCTTACTTGGAGTGACATAGACCTGCAGAACGGGATAATAGATATAAACAAGTCCTTTGATTATTCAAAAACGCAAGATTTTGCAGATTTAAAAAATGAGAGTTCAAAAAGAAAAGTCCCGATAGACAAAACCACGATTGAAACGCTGAAAACTTATAAAAAGAAATATTGGCAAGCAAACATTAAAAACCGTGTCTGTTTTGGAGTTTCAAACTCAGCGTGTAACAAGCTGATAAAAAAGCTTGTTGGCCGTCCAGTAAGAAACCATAGCTTACGGCATACTTACGCATCATACCTGATATTTAAAGGGATAGACATCGTAACCATATCAAAGCTATTAGGTCACGAAAGTCCAGATATAACCTTAAAGGTCTACTCGCACCAGATGGAAGCACTAGCGGATAAAAACTTTGAGCAGATAAAAGAAATATTCTTAACGGCTTAAATTTGGGGCGGATTTGGGGCGAAACACCCACAAAGCCCGATAAATCAATAGTTTTTAATCCGTCTACCGCCTCTATATTAACGAAGACTCCGAGCGGAGTCTTTTCTTTTTAACAATTAAAAAGCTTTATCAGTATTTAGCTGATAAAGCTTTTGTTTTATTCAGTTTCTTCTTCTACTTCGACTTCCTGAATTTGAACCTTAAGCTTGGTGACACGACCATTTTTTACTTTGTCATTTGTCAAGGTGATATGCTTGTTGCCACTATCTAACTCATAACTGAGTTTTTCTGATGTTGGAATAGTTCCCACACCTGTCAAATAATAACCAGCAATGGTATCTACATTGTCACTTTCAAGCTCGACATCAAAATAATCATTGAAATCGTTCAAATTCATTGTCCCTTGGACAATATGAGTGTCCTCGCCGATAGTATGAACATAGACTTCAGCACGGTCAGTTTCATCATCAATCTCACCAACAATCTCTTCAAGGAGATCCTCAAGTGTTACCAAACCAGCCATTCCTCCGTATTCATCAAGAAGAATAGCCATCTGTCTTTGTGAATTTCTTAGTTCTTTTAACAAATCGTCCACAAAAATGGTTTCAGGCACAAAGAGTGGATCTTGCAAGATTCGCTTCCAGACGATATTATCGAACCCACTGACAAAGGCTTCTTTAAGGAGACTCTTTGTATGAATCAAACCAATGACATTATCCTTATCGCCGTCATAAACAGGAATTCGAGAAAAGTTTTGTTTTAAGATACTTTCGATAATGGTCTGAGTGTCATCTTGGATATCTACCATGAAAGCATCTGTTCGAGGAACCATGACTTCACGCGCCATAAGCTCGTCCAGTGAGAAAATCCCCTGTAACATCTCGATTTCATCAGCATCCAAGGTTTCCTCACTCTTTGTCAACATGTACTCAATCTCATCTCGAGTCATCTTTTCATCCGCATCATCCAAGGTCATGGGAGTTATACGGCTTAAGAGATTGGTCGAAGCAGATAGCAACCAAACAAAGGGGCTGACAATCTTTCCGAGAGCGATTATAAAGGGAACTGAGCGAATAGCGAGGGCGTCCTTGAGATTCAAGGCAATACGCTTAGGATAAAGTTCTCCAAAAACGATAGAAATGTATGTCAAGAAAGCTAATGATAGGAAAGAAGCTGCTGCTTGCGCTGTCTCGCCACTTCCAATCCAAGAGCCAATCACTTGCCCAAGTGTATCTGCTAATTTAGCCCCTGACAAGATAGTAATCAAAGTAATCCCAACCTGAATGGTTGATAAAAAGTGGTTAGGGTTTTCAAGTACCTTTAGCAAACGGATATAGCGTTTATCTCCCTCTTCAGCCTTCTGCTCAACACGAGAACGACTCAGTGAGACCATGGCCATCTCTGTTGCAGAGAAAAAAGCGTTAAAAAGAGTTAATACGACTAATAGTAAAAATTGCAGTAACAAATCCTGACTGCTCGGGTCTTCCATTTTCCTTCTCCTAAATAGTATAGTTGAGTCTATTATACCATATTTTTCGTTTTCTACACATTTTTTGCGATTTCAACAGTTAATCCCCTATCTGAACAGATAAGGGATTATCAGTTTATTTAGTTACCGTAACTTCACCTGTACGATAATCTAGTTGGATTCCTTTCTGAACATTAGGAACGACAACATTAAACTCTAGCTCTCCATCCGATGATTTGGCTTCAATTTGAGATGCAGAAGGGACCAAGTCTTGATTTGTTGCATAGAGTAAAGTTACACGATAACGAACCCGTTTATTCTGATCCAAGGCTTTACGGACCAAACTCTCATAGTAGTTTTGACCCGTAGAATCCTCTGCACGTGCCTGATTGGCCCAGGCTGTCTGAACAGCAATATTTTTAGGATTACTTGTTGAGGCATCAAAACCATCAAGTCCACCAATCAAGGCATAGCCTAATAAATGACCTCTATCTACAGCATGATTATAGCTCCCTTTTAAATTTTTAACCTGATGCCATCCCGCTGGTGTCCAAGAAGTAGATCCATTCCCAGTTTCTTCACGATCTTTGTACTGTCTAGTCGCTTTTGACATAAGGGCATTAGCGACAGTTGGAACCATCTCCTCACCTACAGTTTTTGTTTTATTATCCGCGTAGGGCTTGCTCGAAACTTTAGCGTCTAGATTGGTTTTGTTGCCATTCACTACAAAAGCCCCTGCTCCATTCCATTCAAGAGAGCCTTTAATTTGTTTTCTTACAGACTCTGTCAGGACACTCTCAGCTAATTCTTGACTTGGAGCATCAGATGACTGGGATTTCTGTTTTGTTGACGTTTGAGGCGTAGTGTTGGAAAACTGCATTTGATTGATGTAGTAACTTCCTGCAGACAAGAGTAGAAAGACTAAGAGACCAACTAGAGCCTGTCTTGTTTTTTTATCCATATTTTCTCCTTGATTTCTCTAGAAAAAGGCTGGTTCCCCAGCCTATTTTCCTGTAAATTTTGATATAAGTTCCTGCCACTTGGCTGGTGCCAAAATAGCCCATGGGTCTTGACCTTTGCCCAAGATACCATAGCCCAGCATTAAACCGATAGCCAGAGCTAGAGCACCCAACAAAAGTACAACGATTACCAATAGAAATCGACGCAATACATATTTTGCTTCTTTATTCATCTTCATCAGCTTCCACACTTACCCGTTCAATCTTAGCTCCTAACTGAGCCAATTTTTCATGGAAACGATAGTATCCTCTGTCCAAATGAACTAGCTTGCCAACTACAGTTTCTCCTTCTGCTACTAAGCCCGTTAAAATCAAGGCTGCACTAGCACGTAGGTCTGTCGATAAGACTTCTGCCCCCTGAAGATCTTGCCCTCCTTGAATGCGAGCAGTATCACGAATAATTTCTGAGTGCAAGCCCATACGACGCATCTCTTCTAAATGTTGGAAGCGGTTCTCAAAGACAGTCTCCACCATGACGGACTCTCCTTGAGCCACTGTCATCAAGGCTGTGAACTGAGCCTGCATATCCGTCGGAAAGCCAGGATGAGGCAAGGTCTTAACATGAACAGCCTTTAGCTTTTCACGTTGAGAACGGATCCGAATCCCTTCATCCTCATCAATGACTTCAACACCCATTTCTAGTAGTTTTGCTATCAAGGGACGGTTGTGTTCCCAGATAGCGTCCTGGATTAAGACATCCCCACCAGTCATGGCAGCTGCCACCATAAAGGTACCTGCTTCGATACGGTCTTGAACGACATTATGAGTCGCACCAACAAGTTTTTCAACACCTGTGATGGTAATGGTTTCAGTCCCTGCACCCTTGACCTTAGCTCCCATCTTGTTTAAGAAAACAGCTAAGTCTACAATCTCGGGTTCACGCGCAGCATTTTCCATAACCGTTACGCCGTCTGCCAAAGTTGCCGCCATCATCAAGTTCTGGGTAGCTCCAACACTTGGAAAATCCATGTAAATATGAGCGCCATGCAGACGGTCTGCCTTGGCTTCAATGTACCCTGCCGTCTGAGTGATTTTAGCCCCCATCGCCTCCAAACCTTTCAGGTGAAGATCGATAGGGCGACTTCCAATGGTACAACCACCTGGCATTGATACCTTCGCGTGTCCAACACGGGCTAGGATTGGTCCCAGAACTACAATAGAAGCACGCATCTTGCTCACATATTTATATGGTGCTTCTTCTGTGATATCACCAGTAGCATCGACTTCAACTATGTGGGCATCTTGATCAAAGGTTACTTGAGCCTTGAGACCACGAACGACCTGATTCATCGTGAAAACATCTGATAAGATGGGAACATTTTTTAAGATTGTTTTTCCTTCACTTCCCAAAATAGTTGCAGCAAGCAAGGGGAGAACTGCATTTTTTGCACCCTCGATGGCAACACTTCCAACTAGGCGATTATTGCCACCCTGGACTACAATTTTTTCCATAGAATTTTTCCTTTACTGTCAATTTTAGAATAAGCTTCTAACCGCATCTTGCCACAATTGGTAGAGATTTAGGAAGAAGGAACTTACAAGAAAACCCAATCCTATGCTACACAATGCCACCAATAGGCGAACTTTCCCTACATTGTAATTGGTCACCTTCAAAATCTGATCCCACTTGACCAAATCTTTCAAGAGATGAAAGACTAGGTAGATAAATAATATATGACTACTAAGGGTAAATAATAATTGAATCATCGGCCTATTATACCATCTTATCTTTTCCTATGCTAGTTTAGGGACTAGGCAGCTGCTTTAAGGATTGTTCTTCAAGTAGTCAATCGCATCTTGGAGCGTTTTTACTGGAACAATCTTCATATCTGTCTTGATCATTTCAGCCGCCTCTAGAGCTGTTTCATAATTGCTTTTAGCATTTGGATTGGCTTTTTTTGCTTCCTCAGTAACTGGATTGTTAGGAGCAAAGAAAACTGTAGCACCTTTTTTTGATGCAGCAACAACTTTTTTATCAATTCCACCAATATCGCCGATATTCCCATCCCTGTCGATACTTCCTGTACCCGCAATATCACGACCGTTACGAAGAGTTGGATCAGCAATTTGTGTATAGATTGATAAGCTAAACATGAGACCTGCACTCGGGCCACCAATACCAGCTGTTGAGAAACGAATAGGGACATCACTGGTCACTTCAGTACGGTCAATCAAGCCGATGCCAATCCCGTTTTTCCCATTTTCAAGAGTCACGATACTTCCCTCAGCAGTTTTGATTTGCCCATCTTCTTCATAGGTAACTTTGACCTTATCCCCAAGATTCTGAGAATTGACATAGTCAATCATTTCTTTGGAACTTTCAAAGGTCTTATCGTTAACAGCTGTCACCGTATCAGCAATATTAAGAATCCCCTTAAAAGTAGAATTATCTGTCACAGTTAAAACATAAACACCTAAATAGTTAAGTTCGATGTCCTTGCCAGCTGTTTTCAATCCCTGATATTTAGCCATGTTTTGTGAGGTTTGCATGTAGAATTGATTGATGCGCATAAATTCAGCATCTGAAGAGCCACCTGTCATTTCTTTGGCACTATGGATATCTGTAAAAGGTGTTAGCCAAGCATAAATCAAATGAGCTAATCGAGCATGCTTAACACCGACTGTTACAAACTGGTAGGACCCTTTCTCTTGATCAGGCTGATTATTTACCTGCAAGACCTTACGGATATCTTCTGAAGTCCCTGGAACCTCAATATAATAAGGTAGGGGTACTGTAAAAGCAACAAAAATTACCACAAGGCTGATAATCAGGTATATGGGCCATCTAGTTTTTTTCTTCATTCTTTAACTCCTTCAAAACCGAACTTGGGACATAGGCTCTGATGTCTTGACCAAATTTCAATAACTCTCGCACTGCCGAAGAACTGACAAAGACATGCTCTAATCGACTATGAAGATAAATGGTATCAATCTCTGTCGCCAAGCGATGATTGTAATAGTCAAAACTTGCTTCATACTGAAGATCTGCTGCATTTCGCAACCCTCGTACCAAAACTTTGACTCCTAGTTTCTTAGCAAGATCCACAACTAATTCATCATGAGAAGCCACCACTTCCACATTATTCAAATGTTGAACGGCTGTTTCAACGGCTGTTCTTCGACTTTCTATCGGCAAAAAACCTGCCTTGTGAGGATTATAAAAAATTCCCACGTATAACTTATCAAAGAGCTTGCTTGCACGCTCAATCAGGTCCAAATGCCCATTCGTAATTGGGTCAAAGGAACCTGTAAATAGTCCAATCTTATCTGACATAGACCGTCACCTTACTAATTCCATATATTTTTTCTTTCCAAATGCCCAAACAGGCAATTTCCTCTGGAAGCTCTACTGATTTATCTGTTTCACAGACCACCATGACATCATCTGCTAAAAGATTTCTCTCAGCCATTTTTTCAATGTCGGATACGATCTGTTCCTTTGCATAGGGAGGGTCCAAAAAAACAAGATCGAAAACACCCTCTAGTTGGTCCAAAGCCCGTTCTGCTTCCATTTTCAATAACTGAAATTTAGCACTTTCTTTGGTCATCTGGATGTTTTCTGCAACGATATTCTGAGCTCTTCTGTCTTTCTCAACTAGAACCGCACTGGACATGCCTCTAGAGACAGCCTCGATGGACAAGCCCCCGCTTCCTGCATATAGGTCCAAGACACGTCCCCCATCAAAGTAGGGGCCAATCATGTTGAAAATTGCTCCCCTCACCTTGTCTGAAGTCGGTCGGGTTGTTTTACCGTCTAGCGTCTTGAGGGGACGCCCTCCGTAGATTCCTGATACGATTTTCATACCGTATATTATACCAAATTCTAAGCAAAAAGAGAAAGAAAATCGAACCTTGCGGTTCGATTGCTTACAAGATATTGTCGTAAGTATCTCTGACTTCTTGAGGCCAAACGCTGGTTTGAACCTCTCCGATATGTTTTTTACGAAGCAAGAACATGGCCATACGAGACTGACCAATACCCCCACCGATTGTCAATGGGAATAGGCCATGGAGGAGAGCCTTGTGCCATTCGAGCTCCAAACGGTCCTCGTCCCCAGTAATAGCTACCTGACGACGGAGTGTGTCCTCATCTACACGAATCCCCATAGAAGACAACTCAAAGGCCGCTCCAAGATTTTCGTTCCAAACAAGGATGTCTCCATTCAAACCCTTATAGCCATTTTCAGATGGAGTTGTCCAGTCATCATAGTCAGGCGCTCGGCCATCGTGAGGTTTGCCATCTGATAATTCTCCACCGATACCGATTAAAAAGACTGCTCCAAACTCTTTACAGATAGCATTTTCTCGCTCTTTTGGAGTCAAATCTGGATAACGTTCTACTAACTCCTCTGTATGGATAAAGGTGATCTGCTTCGGCAAGATAGACTCAATATCATAGCGAGCTTCTACAGCTAGCTCTGTCAAACGAATAGCCTTATAAATCTTCTCTACAGTCTCTTTAAGGTAAGCAAGATTACGTTGCCCGTTTGGAATGACTT
>ERZ773233.262-NODE-262-length-38576-cov-37.267854_pt1 | contig 38576 bp, 31 predicted proteins | sample MGYA00580991_ERZ773233 | MGnify/ENA primary metagenome ERZ773233 (study PRJEB29015, sample SAMEA2738178) | human oral metagenome | biome: human oral; feature: human-associated habitat; material: saliva | place: China | collected 2161 ...
ATTCAATGAGTTCCATGTAGCGGCTCCACGCCTCGATCCGCGTCAGGTCTGGCACACGCGTGGAATGCCACCAGGACCGACGCCGCTGGGGCTCACGTGAACTCACCGGCATCGTAGACTACTCGCGGGAAGGACCATCCCACGGCCCGCTTGTTGGACCTGGTCCCGGGAAGGTCTGGCACCGTGCATGAGAACTGGCTGGCCAAGCGCGGAAAAGACTTCCGTGCGGGAGTGCGAATCGGAGGCTGGATCCCCTCCACGTGTTTTGCTGGGCTTCTGTGTATTTCTTCGCAATTACGTGGCAGCTTTCAGCGTCAACTGCAAGCCACTTGCAAACTTATTGAGATTTGACGTGCTTTGCGATTCGGAATCGAATAATCCGTCAATGTGGTCTAAAGTGGTCTAACGTGGTATCATTCAAAGAAAGAGAAAGGTGCCATGATGAGTGCAACAGCATCGCTCAATACGAAGATCGACCTCCAGGAGAAGCGCGACTTCCAGGCAAACGCGGAGGCGTTGGGGATGACGCCGTCAGCCGCGATCAAGGTGTTCGTGCGCATGTTCAACCAGTGCAAGGGCTTCCCCTTTGACGTGCGGCTCCAACCGAGGATCAACTTCGATAACTCCGACATCGCCGTGGCCGAGGTAAGCGACGGCCGCCTCGTCGTTCCTGCCGCCTGGAGGGACGAGGATGACGACTGAGAGCGTACCGCGTCCCTACGACGTTTGGCAGATATCCTTCGAGTACGAGGATCAGCCCGGCGTGGCGAAGGTACGTCCGGTCGTGATCGGCGCCGTCGACGGTGGGAGGGCGGTCGTCCTCGCCGTTAAAGTGACCGGCCATGGCCCGCGCCCCGAGTTCCCCGGCGAGGTGCGCCTGCGCGGATGGAAGAACGCCGGGCTGGACAAGCCCTCGGTCGCCAGATGCTCTAAGACGCTTGTCGTGCCCACCGAGGCGTTCGCGGGCCAGATGCGCTACGGGCACCTGAACGAGGAGGACACGCTCGCCGTTGCCGAGGCGCTGCGAGAGGTTGGGGCGACCTTGTAAATGCAGGCGGAGCGCGACTGCGTCGGCTACGCTATTACAGACTCATTTCCGAAGAAACACCAGATCGGATCTGCGGTGCCAAATTGGCACAGCAGATCCTCAGATGGGTGTTTGCGTGATAACTATGTGCCTAGTGAAGGTGCAGGTCTGGCCGATATTCTTCCGCCTGCAAGGCGTTTTGGTGGCGGCGGGGCCTCTGTGGCCACGCGAGAAAATGTTGTAAACGAACTAACCAAGTGGGTGGAGCGTTTTAGGAACCTGGGGGAGGTTGGCCTGTACCAGGAGTAGGTTTGCCAGTTTTTCATAGTCTGGGGGTGTAGTTGGATTTTGAAAATTTCAGTCTCGCGAAGTGCTTGGGTGATGTAGTGGATGAGATTCCTAAGTCCTAGGGCAGAACCGTATAAGTAGTCAAGATGACTGTTGATAGCTTCGGTGGGTAGTTGAAGGTAGGGGAGATGGTTGAAGTAAGCCAAAATGTCCCCAGTTTGGCATTTAAGCGTCCTACCAAAGGCGATGATTTTGCTCATGTAGCCAGGAACGCGCGTACAGGTAAGCGCGACAATGTCTACTTACATCAGGCCCTTACCAACACGCGTATCTGGTGAATGATACGGCCAGTGTTGCTCTGCTAAACATCCTACGTGACTTTTGCGTGCAGCGTGATCGTCGCTGGAGAAGAAGTCATGGATTGGCCTTGTCGGATGCGATCAACTGGAAATGCCTGGTGCGCAAAACCCGACGGGCCTTATAAGGATGATTAGTAGCACGTCCGTGTTGACCATGTAGTTGTTGCCGGATACGTCTACGGCACTAATTTATCTAGGTGCACGGCGTGGAGGATACGCATTACCGTTGTGGTGTCGGATCTGTTAAATAGCAACGATCACACGCATTCTTTCAAACCAGAGTGGATTTGATGATTAGGCTTAGCGCCCGCTTCCACGTGACGATCACTGTAGTTTATACTATTAAGGGTGTATATTTCTTTCAAAGTCTCAAAGATCTATTATCAATAGTGGAGGTAATACATAATGGTGGGCAGTATCAGTGACCGGACACTTACGGTTTTTTGTAAAATGCTAACAGGTGTAAAGCTCGGAGACATCGAACAATCTTTTCGCGATGAAGGATTTCAACCTCAGTCAGGATTCCGGACGCAGGATACTAGTAAGCGTAGAGCTACTGCTAGGTCATTTCTCGCCGGATTGGACTGGTCTAATGCTGAAACACCGATGCGACTAGCAAGAGTAATAGAAACTCTAGTCAATCCTGACAGCTTCTATGATGACAGTTATAGATCAGAATTCTGGGATAGATTCGTAAAGTACATGGAAGAAGATGGGTGGATGGTTTCTGAAGACTACAAAGTGACTCCTCCGACATCTAAAATAGCTCAGATTAATATTGACACTTCTTGCTTTACAGACCCAAGCGGAGTGCGTGAACAACTGAAGCGGTTACATGATATGAAAGAAGACGTTCCGGCTATTATTGGTGCCTCTAAAGAATTAGTGGAATCGGTAGCAGAGGCGATCGTTATGGAATTGGGTCTGGAAGTTACATCACCAAGAAAATTCCCAGACTTAGTCAAAGCAGTAAATAAAGGGCTTGGGCTCTCACCTGACGGAGAAACAAGGAATATAGATTCAGAAAAATCAGTTAAGAGGATCCTTGGTGGAGCTACCAATATAGTTCTTGGTCTTAATGAGCTTCGAAATTTGTACGGCACTGGTCACGGTTCAGCTACAGCACGCACTGGTCTCTACAAACGCCATGCAGATCTTGCTGTAAACGCAGCTGGGCTTTGGTGTCAGCTTGTAGTTGATACTTTAAATGATCCTTATGCTCCTTGGCATAAGATGATCAACACCAGTAACATTGCGAGAGATGCAAACAGATAGCATCACGCGGACACGTACGTGTTTTCATGTCTTTGTGACTTCCATGCTCTCTCCTCCATACAGCTATTAAGGGTATGTCTGAGAATATCATCGCTAGTTGCTAATTTCTTACTGTGTTATGGGACTGATATGGGAACTAAGTGGCGTTCGCCGATAATTTTTTGGCGAATAGATTCATAAAGTGAAGGATGCTCCATACAATGCCGTCACTACGCGGTAAACGTGACTTTATTGAAGAGTTCTACCACTGGGTGTTTGCGTGATAGCTAAGGTCTAGCTTGAGGCCTGCCTGAAGGTCTGCACCTGAGATTTACAGGTAAAATCGTCCGTCGCCTATGATTTTTCAATACTGTTTTTATAGGTGAGGGACGATTTTGTAGGTAACGGCGGCGAGCCGGGCCTTGCCGGCGTCGAGAGCGAACCCAAGGGCGCCGTCGGCGTTGGACCCACTGCCGTGCCTACCCCGGCGCTAACCCAAGGGGCACTTAACCCAAGGAGCCCTTAGCCCAGGGGCTTAAAATCCCCCACTTAAAACCTCCCGCTGAAAGCCGCCTACTTAAAGTCTTTTAAATTCCCTTAAAGCCCCCTGATCTGGTTGATGAACTGGGCCGAATAATCCAATGCCAGCCTAGCCTCGGGGATAAGTGGGCCCCCGGCCACGTAAACATGGAAGGCACCAGGCTCAAAACGCAGCTTGACGTCAACCCCCGCGCCCAGTGCGCGGCGGGCAAACTTCACGGCGTCGGGCGTGAGAATATCGTCGCTGCCTGCGAAAACACGCATAGGAGGCAGGCGGTCAAAGGAGCCATATAGGGGGCTGATGCGCGGATCCTTAGTTGCCAGCCTGCCGGCCCAAACCTGCCCTGCCCATTTCACTCCGGGCACCCCAAGCATCGGGTCGCGAGGCAAAATGGGGGCAATATCCGGGTTGGTCATGGTCACATCAACCCACGGCGAGTACAAAATCAAGCCATCAACCTGGCTTAAAGACAGGTCGCGGCGCTGCATTGCCAGGGACGCACACAGGCCGCCGCCAGCAGAGTCGCCAACCAAAATGACGCGCTTATAGAGCAGCTGCGCATAGTCGATAGCTGCGTTCACCAGCGCAAACGCATCCTGGGCGCAGTGAGCAGGGGCCAGCGGATAATCCACCACAAGCACCGGCAAACTCGTACGGTCAGCCAGCCCAGCCACAATATTCCATTGGAAAGCAGACATGGCCTGGATGTAGGCGCCGCCGTGCAGATAAATCAGTGCGGTATCAGCCGGCGCCAACTGGGGATCTAAATCAGGGCCCATATCTGGGTCAGCCTGGCTGGGATGGTGAGTTAGTTGAAATTTTGCGGCCGGGCGCTTGGGGGTAACCCAGGTCAGTGGGCCGTGGGTGCGCAGGCAAAAACGCTTGCGCATCCAAAACGGGATGGGGGCGGGCGCCAGGGGGTGCAGGGCGGCGAAGCGCGTGGCCGCCTGCGAGTTAAGAATTGGTGGCACTAGGCGCTGACTGAGTTTAGCTAGGCTCATTTCAGTGGACATGCCTGCTCCTTTCCGGGTCTATGCCTGAGATTTACAGGTAAAATCGTCCGTCGCCTATGATTTTTCAATACTGTTTTTATAGGCGAGGGACGATTTTGTAGGTAACGGCGGCGAGCTGGGCCTTGCCGGCGTCGAGAGCGAAGCCAAGGGCGCTGTCGGCACCAATGAGGTAAGGAGGCCCATGGAGCAGGGGAGCGACGAAACCCAGGACGTTGCCGCGCACTACGAGCTTATCTGCGCAGATTGGCGGTCGGGCAAAGAAGTCTATTTGGCTGGCCGTTTCGACAAGCACGGGCAGGCGGGGCTCGACTTCCTGTTGGCGCAGCTGTCTGGGGGAGGGGAGGAGAAAATCCGGGTGCTTACCGCCGCCCTGGCAGCTGAGGTACTGTCCAAACTAAGGCACCTAGATTTCTATGCGCCCTACTGCGACAGGCTTGTGGGGCCGCTTTGCGCCCTGCTTACTACCGGGGAGGCTCAGCTTCGCCGCAAAGTGGTTATCGCTTTGGGCTGGGTTGGTGGCGCAGGTGAGATTGACGTTTTAGCTCGGGTGCTTTTTAACGACGACGACGCACTGTGCCGGGCTTGGGGCGCGGCTAGTCTCATGCAAATGTCCTTCCACCGCGCTCAAGGGGAGGAGCTTAGGCTAAAAACCAAGGCGGTGTTTGCCAGGGCGATTGGGGAGGAAAAAGATCCCTATGCGTGTGGGGTCATGATCCAGGCGGCGCAGGAGCTGTTTTCTAAGCGGTGGGTGTCGGCAAGCGTAGTAGAGGGGCGCGAGCTTGAAAAGATTGAAAAGGGACGCAGGGCTGCCGTCAGGTTCTTGAGTAAGGGTTAGATACATGTCAGAACTACATGCAATATCCACAGATTGTCAGATTCCCTTGTGTAACTAAAGTGATGTGCGCTACTCTGATTCAACTTTGTTTTGAACTGGCTGGCGCACTAAGTCGTGTTTCAGCCCTGTTCACCAGCTGAAATACGGGGGCGATCCCAATGAAGGGATTCAAAAAGAAGCCAGCCATCTTGCCGGCGGCTGAACCTAGCGCGGCCAAATTTGGTGAAGATAAGGCTGCGCCTGAGACTCGCTTTGAGGGCGGTGGTGAGGCTAATGGTGAGGCTCACCTTGAGGGTGGCGCCGAGGGCAGCGGTGAGACTGGCATTGCGGGCCACAAGAAAAAGCGGGCTGCCACCCTGGCCGCGCATTAAACCGCAAGACCGCTGGCCACTGGTGCGAGTAGCGCTAGTAGTGGTGCTGTGTATCAGCGCCGGCTGGTACTTTGTGAACTTTTATGGCGGTAAAGATGCTCAGGCTGGGCAGGCTTTGCTTGGTGGGGGTGCTGTGACCAGCGCAAGTGCGAGCCGCGAAGGGGCGCGAGGCACAGCTCCAGCGACGCCGACATCAACGCCGGCTCCTTCTGCCTCAGTTAAATGGACGCCTACGGCCCAAGAGGCCAAGAAGCGCGCTGAGGCTTTGAGTATGCCGCTTCCAGCTAAGCCAGAAGAAATTACGCAGAATACCGATGACGGTGCTGTGGCCACGGCCAAGTATGCCATTGAGTTATACAACTATGCGTTTGCTACGGGGAATGTAGATGACTATAAAGCCCTATGTATTAGCGATAGGAAATCGTGCGTTAAGGTCCCTGTGGACACACTTAAGATGCATCAAAATGGTGGTTGGGTAGATCCAATACAGGTGACTTTTGTTAGCGGTTGGGTTCGTAAAGATGTTACTAAGAATGTAGTTGTGCAGCTTTGGTTTTACCGTAATGCTAGTCAAGAACACTCTGGTCAAGGTGAGCTTCAGGATATTCCTGCTGGTAAGTTCGCCTCTTTAGTTACCTTGAAATTTGATGGCGTTGAATGGAAAGTGCAGGAGATTTACGTTGAAGAAAAATAAGCTATCATACGTTATGAATGCCTTCCTAGTATTTGGTTTAGTATGCTTGCCTGTATCTGCCTTTGCTGAATCTACCAATAATTACTCGGGAGACTATGATGGGAATGATGACTCTATAACTGTTAAGGGTCAAGACGAAAGCACAAATGTGGGCCCTGTAGAGGCCACTGGCAGCTCAGAACTGCCAGAACAAGCGCAAGAAGGCGTGGCTAAGCCTGTGTTGCGATGCTATGGAAGTGGCGCAGCTGAAGGGGTTGTTTTTGAGGGTAGCGATTTAGATCCCTCGCGCTATGACTCTTGCGAAGTAGTGCCTGGTCAACCTCAAGGTGAAGGTGCACCTGTGCAGGCTAAACCGTTTGTGGTTACACGTGAGCAAGTTGCGAAATTATTTGTAAAAGGCAGCGGCGTTGAACGTTATCCAGCTGGACGAACATTAGTGATTGATCACGATATTACGTTTTGGACTAGCGGGAATAAACAGTCCATTACTTCTAACCTGTTAGGTCGTCAGGTAGAAATTGAAGCCAGTCCAGTTAAATACATCTGGGACTTTGGTGATGGGGTAATCCAAGAAACTGACTATCCTGGGTCTCCACCTCCAATAGGTGGAATCGTTCATCAATTCAAGGATACTGGCAATAATTTCCGAGTCCAGTTAACTGTGGTATGGGTTGCTCGTTGGCGTTTAGCTGGTGGAGCTTGGCAAACTGTACGTGGCACGATTACCACCCATGAATTTAGTACATATTTCGATTTATATTTACCAGATTCGTACGGGGTGGTGCCCGACTATGAGCCTTCGCCCACGATTGAGCCGCCTGTAGATAAACCTAGGTAGCAGTTTAACTCTGAAAATAGGGGTGAGCTCAGTGAAGAGATTAAAAATTGGTTGGCTACAGGCATGGGTAGTTGCTGCTTTAGTAAGTTGCATCAGTGCTGGCTTATGCATCATGGTTTTCTGTGGTGGTAAAGATGCTCAGGCTGGGCAGGCTTTGCCTCGTGGAGGCTCGGCCAGCGCAAGTGCGAGCCGCGCAGGGGTGAAAGGTATGGCTCCGGCGAGGCCGACATCAGCGCCGGTGCCTTCTGCTTCGGTTAAATGGACGCCAACGGCCCAAGAGGCCAAGAAGCGCGCTGAGGCTTTGAGTATGGCGCTTCCGGCTAAGCCGAAAGAAATTACGCAGAACACTGATGAAGGCGCTGTGGCCACTGCCAAGTATGCGATTGAGCTATATAACTACACCTATGCGACTGGGAATGTTAATGAATATAAGTCACTGTGTGTTAGTGAAAAAAGGTCTTGTGTTAAAACCGTAGCTAGTGTTCAACGATTGCATAATAAAGGTGGGTGGGTGTCGCCAATAAATGTAGTCTTCACTGAAGGTTACGTTAGGAAAGACGCTAAAGATGTCGTTGTTCAACTGCGCTATTATCAGCCAGAAGCCATTGAATATAGTGGAACTGGTGAAAGAAAGTCAATTGCCTCAACGAAATGCGTAGCGATGCTAACCCTCAAATATGATGGAGCTGAATGGAAAGTAGAGGTAATTTACATTGAAGACGATAACTAAAAGCTGTTAGTTTAGTTCATCTAAGGCGATTTCAGTGAAAAACTTAAAAATTACTTGTCTGCCTGTGCGGATAGTGATTGTTTTAGTGTTCTGTGTCAGCGCGACTTTGTGCGGTGTGGTTTTCTATAGCCTCAGGCAGGCTTCGCCTGCTGGGCACAGCGTGGCTGCTACAAGTGTGAGTCATACAGGGGTGAGCACTACCGCCTCGCCTAGATCTTCTGCTTTGGTGAAGTGGACGCCTACGGCCCAGGAGGCTAAAAAGCGTGGCGAGGCTTTGAAAATGCAAGCCCCGGTCAGGCCTGACGAAATCACGCAAAACACTGATGATGGTGCTGTGGCCACGGCCAAGTATGCCATTGAGTTATATAACTATGCGTTTGCTACAGGGAATGTAGATGAGTATGCAAAGTTGTGTAAAGGAACCCATAAATCCTGTGCCACAACCCCAGATGTTATTAAGAAAATGCATGCTAATGGTGGGTGGGTTGATAAATTACAGGTGACTTTTACAAGCGGTTGGGTTCGTAAAGATATTAAGGATGAACTTATTGTCCAATTATGGTATTACCAAAGTGACGGTTTTGAATATTCGGGTACTGGTTCTAATTTAGGTCTAAAACAAGGGAAACGTGCCGCACTAATTAGTTTGTCTTATAACGGTAGTAGCTGGCAAGTGGAGATGATCTATGTTGAAAAGCGCTAGCTACATGTATGTTAGAGTGTAGAGCGATTCGAGTGCGAGGCCAAGGAAGCCTTGCTTGGTATGGAGGATCTAATGTTTTTAAAGAGCGCCAAATATCCTGGTATTGAATATGAGGCAGGGGAAGAGATTTTTCTTTCCCCGCAAGAAGCTGGAACTTCCTTCTATTTGGATGTTGATGAAGAGCTAACCTCTAATGACGCGGCAATGGCTTTAATTGCCTCAACCCTGGATGACGCAGACACGTTGCTTGCAACTGCCAAGGAGTTTTTGAAACAGACGCTGTCAAGTAAGGATGCTAGTCACTATGGGACTGTCGCATATTTCATGGAGTACCACCGGGACCAGCTAGACCCAGATACGCTAGCGAAACTGTTCCCCTCATGTGACCCGGAGGCAATGTCATTTGCGCAAATGGTAGATTTCTTGAAAATCGTGCGTTTTGGCAGTTTGCTTGATGAAGAAACAGGCCAGCAAGCTTTCGTTCTCGATCTAAGCTTCAACCCTGAGCTAACTGATGAACTATTGGTTATCTATTTTGATCTAGAAAAACAGGTAGTTTCTCTAGCCCACGAAAGCTAACGTCCCAGCCAAGGACGAGCGCCGTCGTCGTAGTTTAAGGCTGGCGAGCAAGGATTACTTGACTGCTATGGCAGCAAAGGCTGGGGAGGTTTATTTCCCGGGGCCAGGGCAGGGGAGAGGCTAGCTGGTAGATGAGCTGGGGCGTAGAACCTGGCTGGTCGCCTGGTAGGAAAGTGGGCAAGGTTTGTCGTGCCCGGCTGCGCGGCTTAAAAAATAACCCCCGGTAGAGGGGGCCTGGTAGAGGATCTGGTAGGGAGCAGCAGGGGTTTGGTGGGGGTGGTCCGGTAGTGGTGTGCCCCTGCAGGCATGGGTTTTTCTGCCTAGAATCACCGGTCAAGGAACTACTAGGTGTAGCACCACAGATGGGTATTTCACTGGGGTGGGGGTAGCTGCTGGCCGTCTAGAGTGGTGTGTCCTTACAGATACGGACATTTCGTCCGTTGCCTATAAAACCCCATGTAATAATTATAGGGAAGAGATGATTTTGTAGGTGTCTGTAAGTGTTTGTATGTTTGCAATGGAGCTTGATATGCCTGACCCCACCCTGCCTAGCCCTGGCAGTGACTGCCAAATTCCAAGTGACTGCTCCTGCCAGAGAGCTTGCACCAGCGCTGATCTACCTGCCCTCGGTGACCCGCGTTTAAAGGGTCAGGGCCCGCACCTAAATGGTCAGGACCCGCAGCTAGGCGAGGGCGGCTACATGGTTTTGTCCCGCACTATCGTTGACCGGGCCGCTAACCCTAAAGGCACTATCGTGGTTTTCCACGGGGTTAGTGACAACGGCGCCTCGCTAGCCGATATTGGTGCGCGCTGGGGTGAGCAGTGGCGGGTAGTGCTGGTAGACAGTTTGGGTCACGGCCTCTCGCCGCGTTTTAGCCCCCAACAGTTACAGGCCCCCTTCCAAAGCGCTCTGCAAGCCGCCGCTGAGACGGTTCGAGTCGAAGCGAGCCAAAGTATTGGCGGCCAGGTGGTGCTTTTTGGGCATTCTATGGGTGGGGCGATAGCGGCCGGCGTGGCCAGGGACCACCCCCAGCTGGTGCGGGCAGTGGTGCTAGAAGACCCCGCCCTGCTCACCCCCACCCAGGAGGCAACCTACAAAAACAATGCGGGGGAGTCTGTGGGCGGCCTTGAACACCTCAGCCGTGACCAAAGCGGCGCCATCGCTAATCTACTGCTAGCCAAGCCTGCTTATCGCAACTGGCCGCTAAGCGAATACGGGCCCTGGGCGCAGGCCAAAACCCAGGTGGACCGCGACTTCATCGCCACCGGGGTGGTGGGCCTGGCTGGGCGCGAAATAATCAAAGAGCTACAAGTACCCACCTTGGTGCTAACCGGTGACGGCCCCGACGTTTTGCTCGGTCAAGCGGGCCTAGAGCAGCTAGCCACATACGCTAACCCCCACCTGCATACCGCTTTGATTAGCGGCGCCACCCACTGCGTGCGGCGCGATAAAAGCGAAAAATTCCAGCAGGCTGTTAACGGCTTCCTTGCCACGCTGCCTGAAGTATCCGCGAGCGCCTATATAGCCCCCGAAATAGCGGCCCTGGTGGAAGGTATCCCACCCCAAACCACCTGGCAGGTACAGGCGCTACGTGAACGCGGCGACAAACTACTAGGCGCCCAGGCCCCACTAGAGCCAAGCCACCTAGTTGAGGTAACCCAGCTGCCGGTAAAAGCAGGGGCTCAAAGCAGCGCGGCAATAGAGCTGCGCATCTTGTCACGTAAAGGACGCAAGCCACGCTGCGTGGTGGTGTCGCTACACGGGGGCGGCTACGTTTGCGGCCGGGCCAGGTTCGACGACGCCCGTAACTTAGAGCTAGCCGATCTACTTGACGCCGTGGTACTAAGCCCCAACTACACTCTGGCGCCAGAAGCTAAATACCCCCACGCCGCCACCCAATGCGAAGCAGTTCTAGAACGCGCCGCCACCTACGGTGTGCCCGTGTTTATTTACGGCGACTCAGCCGGGGCAGGCCTTGGCTACCAAACACTAGCCCGCCTCATCCAAAACCAAAAACCGCTTGGGGTAAGCGGCTTTATCGCTTTAGAGCCCTGCCTAGACCCACGCCTAAAAACCGCCTCCTACAACCAATACTCGCGCGGGCCAGTATGGACTAAAACCGCCGCCACCCACGCCTGGCACCACTACGCCCCAGGCACCCCAAGCTTCACCCCTTACCCCTGCGCGCGGGCACTAGCTAAAAAAATGCCGCCAGTGATCGTGTTCATCAACCCCGCCGACCCGCTACGCGACGAAGGCCAAACCTGGGCTTTTGAACTAGTCGACGGCGGCGCCCAGGTAGAACTACACATGCCCCCCGGCACAGTACACGGCCTGCTTAGCGCCCCAAACACTAAAACCTGGAGGCAAGTACAGACGCTAATCAAAAACTTCGTCACCCAACTAACCCAAAACAGCTAAACCACACCCGGGGGGAGCATCTAGATCAAAAGGGTAAGCACTTATAGCCAGGTGAAACCACAACCAGTCTAACCACTACAGCTAGTTAACTAAGCGGTGCTAGGGTGAAACCATGACGCGCGCGCTTATCACCGGATTTGAACCCTTTGGCCCCAACCCGGTAAACCCCACCCAGGCCCTAGTAGAGCTCCTACAAACCAAGTACTCTGCTAGCACCCTAGAAGCACAGCTACTACCAGTAACCTTCACCGGCGCTCGCGGACGTATCCAGGCCCTGATTGAAGCTAAACGCCCCCAGATTGTTTTATCTTGCGGGCTTTACGCTGCCGCCAGGCAGCTGCATGTTGAACGCATCGCCGTTAACGAGCAAGAAGGCCAAGACAACAGTGGTTTTAGCCCCACCCGCTCGGCGGTAGACCCCGCCGACGCCGACGGCCTGTTTGCCACCATCAACACCGCTGCCCTGCTAGGCAAGCTAAAAAACTCTGGCTTTGACGCGGCCATCTCCTGGCATGCGGGCACCTATGTTTGTAACACCACGCTTTACAGCGCCATCCAAGCCACTAAAACCTATGGGGCTAAAGCCGGGTTTTTGCATGTACCCACCGACGTGGACGTACCTAAACTAGCTGCCACACTGGCCGCCTGGGTGGAAGAAAACTAATGGTTTTCATTGTCGGGCTCACCGGGGGGATCGGTAGCGGAAAAACTAGCGTCGCTAAACTCTTCGCCACCTGGGGGGCCACCGTCGTCGACGCCGACCAAATCGCCCACAACCTACTAGCCCCAGGCAGCAAAGCCCTAACCCAGGTAGCTAAGCGTTTCGGGGCCGACATTATTGATGAAAGCGGCCAACTAAACCGGGGCGCCCTAGCTAAAATCGTCTTCACCAACCCCACCGCCCGCACCGACCTAGAAAACATCACCCACCCCCTAATCGCCGCCCAAGCCTGGAGCCAACTAACCCAAGCTAAAACCCCCATCGCCATCTACGACGTGCCCCTACTAGCCGAACAAGCCCTAGAAGGCAACCTACCGCCCTACGACGGCGTCGTCGTAGTAGAAACCGAACTAAACACCCGCCTACAACGCCTAAACAAACGCGGCCTAAACCCCACCCAAGCCAAAGCCCGCATCGCCAACCAAGCCAGCGACACCCAACGCCGCCGCGTCGCCGCCCAAGCCCCCCACCACTGGATCATCACCAACAACACCACCCCCGCCGAGCTACAAACCCAAACCAAAAAAGTCTGGCAAGCCATCAACGCCCTAACCCAAACCACCACAACCCCAAACCCCAAACCAAGCCACACAGCTGCGCGCCCAGAATAAAACCACCACCCCCACCCAAACCCCCCATAAAATAGGGCCATGCCAGACCTGCGCCGCGCCCAAAACCCCTTCAAAGTAATCAGCCCCTACCAACCCAGCGGCGACCAACCCCAAGCCATCGCCGAAATCACCAAACGCCTAAACGCAGGCGAAAAAGACATCATCCTCCTAGGCGCCACCGGCACCGGCAAATCAGCCACCACCGCCTGGCTAATCGAACAAATCCAACGCCCCACCCTCATCCTCGAACCCAACAAAACCCTCGCCGCCCAAATGGCAGCAGAATTCCGCCAACTCCTACCCAACAACGCCGTCGAATACTTCGTCTCCTACTACGACTACTACCAACCCGAAGCCTACATCCCCCAAACCGACACCTTCATCGAAAAAGACTCCTCCATCAACGACGAAGTAGAACGCCTACGCCACAGCGCCACCAACTCCCTACTAACCCGCCGCGACACCGTCGTCGTCGCCTCAGTCTCCTGCATCTACGGCCTAGGCACCCCCGAAGAATACGTAGCCCGCATGGTACCCCTCCAAGTAGGCCAAGAAATCGACCGCGACACCCTCCTACACAAATTCGTCGCCATGCAATACACCCGCAACGACATCGACTTCACCCGAGGCACATTCAGAGTACGCGGCGACACCATCGAAATCATCCCCATGTACGAAGAACTCGCCATCCGCATCGAAATGTTCGGCGACGAAATCGAAAACCTAGCCACCCTCCACCCCATCACCGGCAACGTAATCAACCAAACCAACAACGTCTACATCTTCCCCGCCTCCCACTACGTAGCCGGCGAACAATGCATGAAACAAGCCATCCAAGGCATCGAAACCGAACTCACCCAACGCCTCAAAGAACTCCAAAAACAAAACAAACTCCTCGAAGCCCAACGCCTCAAAATGCGCACCACCTACGACCTCGAAATGCTCCAACAAGTAGGCATCTGCTCAGGCATCGAAAACTACTCCATGCACATCGACGGCCGCCAACCCGGCCAACCACCCCACACCCTCCTCGACTACTTCCCAGACGACTTCCTACTAGTCATCGACGAATCCCACGTCACCATCCCCCAAATCGGCGCCATGTACGAAGGCGACGCCTCACGCAAACGCATCCTCATCGACCACGGCTTCCGCCTACCCTCCGCCGCCGACAACCGCCCCCTCAAATTCAACGAATTCGAACAACGCATCGGCCAAACCCTCTACCTATCCGCCACCCCCGGCAAATACGAACAACAACGCTCAGACACCCCCGTAGAACAAATCATCCGCCCCACCGGACTAGTAGACCCCAAAATCATCGTCAAACCCACCCAAGGCCAAATCGACGACATCCTCAACCAAGTCCACCAACGCATAAACAAAAACGAAAGAATCCTCATCACCACCCTCACCAAACGCATGGCCGAAGACCTAACCACCTACATGGCCGACCGAGGCATCCGCGTCGAATACCTACACTCAGACGTAGACACCCTACGCCGCGTAGAACTCCTACGAGAACTACGCCAAGGCACCTACGACGTACTAGTAGGCATCAACCTCCTACGCGAAGGCCTAGACCTACCCGAAGTCTCCCTAGTCGCCATCCTCGACGCCGACAAAGAAGGCTTCCTACGCTCAACCACCTCACTCATCCAAACCATCGGCCGCGCCGCCCGCAACGTCAGCGGCGAAGTACACATGTACGCCGACAAAATCACCCCCGCCATGCAACAAGCCATCGAAGAAACCCAACGCCGCCGCACCAAACAAATCGCCTACAACAAAAAACACGGCATCAACCCCCAACCCCTACGCAAAAAAATCGCCGACGTCACCGACATGCTCGCCCGCGAAGACATCGACACCCAAGACCTCCTCGCCACCGGCTACCGCAACAACCACAAAACCACCCAACCCAAAAACACCAAAACCCACCACGACACCCCCAAACCCAACGCAACCACCACAGACCTAACCAACCTCATCGAAGAACTCACCCAACAAATGCACACCGCCGCCACCAACCTCCAATTCGAACTCGCCGCCCGCCTACGCGACGAACTAAAAGACCTCAAAAAAGAACTCCGCACCATAAACCAAGTCAGCTAAACCCACCCCCAAACACACCCCACCACAAACCAAAACCCACAAAAGTAACCCAAACCACAAACAAACCCCACAGAAACCCACCACCAAAACCCACCCGCGCTCGCGGTATAGTTAACAGTGTCCATAAGGGGAGTACTTCCACTAACAACGACGTCGTCATCACGGTTTGCAGCAGGCGAACCCGGCGTCGCGGGCCCAGCTAAGCGGGCGGGAGGAGACCTTCGATACCTGCGACACGTACCGGAGGAGCACCTAAGTGCACGTTCATTTGCTTGGCTGGATTGGCCTAATCACCATCATCGTTGCGCTGATTACGGTGGACATTGTGGGCCATGTGCGCAAGCCGCACGCCCCCACCATGAAAGAAGCCACCACCTGGTCTATTGGCTATATCAGCCTGGCAGTGCTGTTTGGGGTGCTGGTGTGGGCCATCTACGGGGGCCAATATGCGGGCCAGTTCTATGCCGGCTGGCTCACCGAGTGGTCTTTGAGTGTAGATAACCTGTTCGTTTTTATCATTATTTTGGGTGCCTTCAGGGTGCCGCGTGAATACCAGCAAAAAGCCCTGATGTACGGCATCATCATTGCCCTGGTGCTGCGCTTTGTCTTTATTGCCTTGGGTGCGGTGCTGATCTCCCAGTTCAGCTGGGTTTTCTACCTGTTTGGCGCGTTCTTGATTTACACCGCTATCAACCAGGTACGCGAAGGCGCACACAAAAAGGATGAGGGTGAAGACGAGGAGTACCACGAAAACACCTTCACCGCTTGGGTGCGTAAGCTGGTGCCCACCACTGAGGGTTTTGTAGGTAACCGCCTGGTTATTAGCCACGGTGGCCGGCTGATGATCACCCCGCTGCTGCTGGTGATTATCGCTTTGGGTAGCGCAGACTTGATGTTCGCTTTTGACTCTATCCCCGCGATTTTCGGTTTAACCCAGGAGCCCTACCTGGTGATGGCCGCTAACGCTTTTTCGCTGCTGGGCTTGCGCCAGCTGTTCTTCTTGATTGACGGTCTACTGGAGCGCCTGATTTACCTGTCTTACGGTTTGGCCGTGATTTTAAGCTTCATTGGTTTCAAACTGATCAACCACGCCCTACACGAAAACGACCTGTCTTTCCTTAACTCTGGTAAGCCCATTGAGGTTGTGCCCGAGCCTTCGAACCTGCTTTCCCTGGCGGTGATTGTGGTGACGCTAGCGGTGACGGCGACGGCGTCGCTGCTGGCCACGCGCGCTATGCAGCGTAAGCAAAGCCCGCTAAGCCAGGCAGTTAGCGCCGAGTCTGGCCGCCGTCACATTCCTGAAGCGGACTGAGTCTAAAAGCTAACTGGCTGAGGGTGCTAACTGGCTGAGGCTAAAAGCCAACTGACTGAGGCTAAAAGCCAACTAAAGCTAACTGAGAGGAAAATATGAGTGCGCGAGTGGGTCACGCTTCCTATACGCCGCCTGCAGTAGATGAGCTTTATTTAGCTCAGGGGCTTAGTTTTAAACAGGTGGCCCAGGCGCGCGCCGCAGGCGAAACCAACGAGTTTGATAACTCTTCTTCGCGCTCTATAGTCGCGATTTTGCGGGCGAACGTATTTACGATTTTTAATGCGATCTTGGCTAGCGCCGTGGTGGTGGTGCTGGCGGTGGGCTCGTGGAAGGATGCCGTATTTGGTTTTGTGCTGCTGCTAAATACGCTTACCGGCACTATCGCGGAGCTGCGAGCTAAGCGCGCCCTGGATAATTTGGCGGTGTTGGCAGCACCGGCAGCGCATGTTATTCGCGATGGGGAAGCTAAAGACATTGAAGTTTCCCAGGTAGTGCTGGGGGAGCTGCTGCAGCTACGCAGCGGTGATCAGGTGCCGGCAGATGGCCAGGTGCTTAGTTCTAATGGCTGTGAAATTGATGAGTCGATTCTTACCGGCGAATCAGTTGCGGTGCGTAAGCACGAAAATGATGAGGTTTTAAGCGGCACTACCGTCATTGGTGGTAGCGCCCGTATCCGTGTCACGGCAGTGGGGGAGCATTCTTACGCTAACCGCCTAGCGGTTGAGGCCCGTAAATATTCGGTGGTAACTAGCGAGCTGCAAGAGGGCACTAACCGGGTACTGACCTGGATTTCTTGGGTTATTGTGCCCATGACGCTGCTGCTACTGTGGTCGCAGCTGCGGGTTGCGGGCGGCATTGGTGGGGCCATTGGTAGCGGCCAGTGGAAAGCTGCAGTGGTGTTGGCTGTGGCCGGAGTGGTGGGCATGGTGCCTCAGGGCTTGGTGCTGCTAACTTCGGTTAACTTCGCGGCGGCTGCCATGACTTTGGCCCGGCGTAAGGTGCTGGTGCAGGAATTGCCTGCGGTTGAGGTGCTGGCACGCGTGGACATGCTGTGTCTGGATAAGACCGGTACGCTCACTAGCGGCGCGGTGGAGCTTGACCATATTGAAAGCTGCTTGGGTTCTGCCTGCGTTGATGGTGATGGTGGCAGTCTCGCTGCTGGCAAAGTTAGTGCCGACGCCGCCGCTGGGGGTAGCGCTGGGACTGACGCCGTCGCTAGTGCCGACGACGCCGCCCGGGCCGCCTTGGCCTATCTGGTGGGTGGCAGCGAGGCTAATGCTACCGCCGGCGCTATCGCTGCTGGACTAACTGGCATTGAACCAGCTCAGGCCCGCTACGCGATTGCGTTTAACTCCGCCCGTAAATGGTCTGCAGTGCAAACCCAGGCGGGTGCCTATGTTTTAGGTGCCCCAGAAATTGTGCTGGCTGGCAGTACTGGCTCTGGCAGTACTGGCTCTGGCAGTACTGACGACGCAGCGTTAGAGCGAGTTAGGGCCCTGGCGGGCATGGGTAAACGTGTGTTGGTGCTAGCCCACTCAAACCAGTCGCTAGATCAGAGTGAAAACCCTACGCTACCTAAGGATCTAACCGCCGCCCTGCTGGTGGTGCTAGCTGAGCAGGTGCGTCCCGACGCCGCCCAAACCCTGGATTATTTCAAGCGCCAAGGCGTGGCAGTACGAGTAATTAGCGGCGACAACCCGGTTACTGTGGCCGCTATTGCCACGCACCTGGGTTTGCGTAACCCCGACGGTAGCGAACCGGTTGGGGTTGATGCCCGCACCCTGCCTGCCATTGAAGACACCCAGGCTTTAGCTGACGCACTAGAAAAACACACTGTGTTTGGGCGCGTAACCCCGGAACAAAAACGTGCCTTCGTTAACGCCCTTAAATCTCGCGGTCACACTGTGGCTATGACCGGCGACGGCGTCAATGATGCTTTGGCACTTAAAGATGCTGACCTGGGTATTGCCATGGGCAATGCGGCCCCAGCTACTAAGGCAGTTTCGCGCCTGGTGCTGCTTAATTCCCAATTTGATGCCCTGCCCTCAGTAGTGGCTGAAGGCAGGCGTGTAATTGCCAATATGGAGCGCGTAGCTTCACTGTTCCTAACTAAAACTATGTGGGCGGCGCTGCTGGCGGCAGTAGTGGCTATAACAGGTTTTGTTTACCCCTTCCTGCCGCGTCAGCTGACCATTGTTTCTTCACTAACTATTGGTATTCCGGCCTTTGTGCTGGCCCTGGCACCCACGAGTCAGCGTTACCGCGCTGGTTTCTTGGCTCGCGTGCTGCGTTTGTCTGTGCCAGCTGGCGTGATTGTGGTAGCCGGGGTGCTATGCGCGCGCCTAACCCTGATTTTGATGGGGGCTAACCGTAACCAAATCAGTTCGGTATGCACCCTGGTGCTTGTGTCCGGCGGGCTATGGTTGTTGTCTTTGACGGCGCGTCCCTGGGTGTGGTGGCGAGCTGCCCTAGTGGGCCTAATGAGCAGCGCCGCCTTAGCTGTGGTGCTGTTGGCACCGCTACGCGGCTTTTTTGACCTGGCAGCGCTAACCGCAAACTCTTGGCTGGTGCTCGCCTGTGCAGCTGGGGCGGTGTGTGCGGCGCTAGAAACCCTAGGGCGCTACAACGCCTCCCATTACCAAAATAGTAGTTTCCAGGGGGCCTAAGCTGGCTCGCGACCTAAACTGGAGCGGCGCTTTAAGCCGGTAATTCCTAAACTGGCACAAAACCTAAGCCAGAGCTTAATCCGGTGGGGGAGAAGCGTTTAGCTGGAAGTGCGCTAAAGGAGCCAACGAAAAGTTCGCCCCGTGTTTAGGTCTGTGTTTAAGAACGTGGGCGCATAGGCGCGGTAGAGGCGCGTACCACCAGGTCAGGGTTGTAAACGTAATCCTCATGGACAAGCGTGCGGGCTGAGCCCATAGCGTCAAACAGAGTCTGCACAGCCGCATTAGTAATGGCGTTAACTGGTTGACGCACAGTAGTTAGGGCCGGATCCGTGTGGCGCATGAGGAAGGTGTCGTCATAACCCACTACTGAGACGTCGTCGGGAACGCTTAATCCGGCGTCGCGCAAAGCCCGAATTACCCCCAGCGCCTGCACGTCAGAGCCGCACACCACTGCCGTGGCACCGGCGCGAATAAGCGGGCCAGTAGCCGCCGCCGCAGCCTCATAGGTGTAGAAAGTCTCTGCCGTTAACGGGTTTTCTACGTCAAATAGCTCGTCCATAACCTCACGGAAGGCAGCTAACTTCCGGGCTGAGGGAACCACATGGGAACGGCCGGTCAGCAGAGCAATATTGCTGTGCCCAAGCTGGGCCAGGTGACCTACCGCAGCGCGGATCCCGGCGGCGTCACCCGTAGAAAAATCTGGGGCAGCAATCTCGCAGCGGGCGCCATTAATAGTCACGAACGGAATACGTCGATCCGTTAAATCCTGGTAGCGGTTAAGGTCGCCTAAATAATCAGCGTGACGGCCGGAGACAAAAATAATGCCGTCAACATCGTGGGCAAGAAGTGACTCAAGATGGTCTAGTTCTGAGGTGGCGCCGGGAGTTTGCGAACGCAGCATGGCCACCCCGCCAGAGGCGGCAATGGCGTTTTGTAGGTTATGGGCGAAGGCCGCAAAAATTGGGTTGGTCAGTTCAGGTAAAATTACGCCCACATTAGGTAGTCTGCTGGTAAGCTCTAGTACAGGGCGTTCATAGCCCAGCTCATCAATAGCGGTAAGTACTTTAGCCCTAGTCGCTTCGGAAACTTGGCCCACTCCGTTGAAGACACGCGAAACAGTTGCAGTAGAAACCTGCGCATGTGCGGCGATGTCTGTCATGCGAGTGCGTTGCTTCGACATTGAAGACCCTCTCTAAATACAGGGCTATTACAGGGGAAACTTACCTAACCAATATAGCAATTAAAAATCTTAACGAAAACTGTTGCAGAAACGTTTCAGGGCGTTTACAGTGGAGAGTAATGTCGACCGCTAACGGGAGTGGCGACAACGCAACAACAGGAGTTGACATGCGACGTGGCATAGCGGCGCTTGTAGCCATGATCATGGCAGCCTCGCTGGCTGCCTGTGGTGGCTCAACTGGCGCTACTAAAAACCAGTCTGACGCAAGTACAGCTGTACTTACTGTCTGGGCTGACGATACGCGATATACCCAGATTCAGGAACTAGCAAAAGACTTCACCGCCTCCAGTGGCATTAAGGTCAATGTGGTTCAAAAGTCTGAGTCCAACATGGACCAGGAATTCATTACCCAGGTTCCCACTGGTAAGGGACCTGACGTTACCGTAATGGCCCACGACAAGCTAGGTTCCCTAGTTTCTAATGGTGTAGTTGCCCCCGTTGACCTAGGTGAGAACAAAGACAAATTCTCCGACGCAGCCATTGCGGGCGTAACCTACGACGGTCAGACCTACGGCGTGCCCTACTCGGTAGAGTCTGTGGCTTTGGTGCGTAACAACAAGCTCACCACCGCTACCCCCAAGACCTTCGATGAAATGATTAGTGCCGGCAAGAGCGCCGGTGTTAAATACCCCTTCATCGTGCAGATGGGCGACAAGGGCGACCCCTACCACTTCTACGCCTTCCAGACCTCGTTTGGTGCTCCCGTATTTAAGCAGGGTAAGGATGGCTCCTACACCAACCAGCTGGCGCTAGGCGGCCAAAACGGTCTGAACTACGCTAACTGGCTGCGTACCCAGGGTAAGGCTGGGATCTTCAACCCCTCCATCACCTCTGACATCGCCAAGGAGGCCTTCCTTAACGGCCAGTCACCCTATATCGTGACCGGCCCCTGGAACATCAGCGACTTCCGCAAGGCCAATATGGATATCTCCATCCTGTCCATCCCTTCTGCTGGAGGGAAGTCGGCTCAGCCTTTCGTTGGTGTACAGATGTTCTACCAGTCCTCCAAGACTAAGAACCCGGTGCTGGTAGCTAAGTTCTTCCAGTTCCTGCAGACCAAGCAGGCCCAGGCCAAGCTCCAGCAGCTTGGTAATCGTGTACCGGCCATGAAGGAAGTAGCTAAGGAGGTCACCGACCCCGACATTAAGGCCTTCGCGCAGGTTGCCGGTGAAGGTGTGCCCATGCCGGCAATTCCGGAAATGGGTTACGTATGGGACTACTGGGGTACCACCGAGGTTGACATTGTCAACGGTAGTCAGGATCCCCAGGCCGCATGGAACGCCATGATTAAAAACATCGAGTCCAAGTTCAAGAAGTGAGTGCGGATAATGGCTGACACTAAGAAGCAGGCGAGCTATTCGCCTTCACATGCGCGCGACGTTATGCGCCCTGGCTTCATTGCCAAACTAGTTTTGATGATGCTCATCGACGCCCTGGGCGTCTATGGCCTGTTCGCTGCTTGGACTGCTGGCTCTACCGCCATCGCCGTCACCATGGTGATCGGGCTAATCATCATCAACTGGGTTTACTTCTCCAAGCGGATGCTGCCCGCCAAGTACCTGGTTCCCGGCATGGTATTCCTGCTGATCTACCAGGTGTTCGTAATGGGCTACACCGGTTACGTGTCACTGACCAACTACGGTCAGGGCCACAACTCCACCAAGGATGACGCCGTCAACTCGATCCTGGCTGCCGGTGAGCAGCGAGCCGAGGGAGCACCCACCGTGCCCACCGCCGTCGTCGAAAACGGTGACAAACTACAGCTGGTAATCCGTGACGCAAAAACCGGCAAGCTTATGATCGGTGACGCCAAGACCAAGCTCAAGGACGTTGAAGGCGAATCTACCGCCACCGCCATTACCTCGGTTAAGGGCCACAAGATCCTAACCTTCGACCAGATCGTAGCCCGTCAGGACGAGGTAGCTAAGCTACAGGTTCCGGTTAGCGATAAGGCTACCGACGGTCACTACAAGACCACCGACGGTACCCACGGTTACCTGGCTAAGTCCATCTACAGCTACGACGCTAAGAGTGACAAGCTGACCAACACCCACACCGGTGTGGTCTACCAGGCTGACAACAAGACCGGTGTCTTCAAAGACGCTAGCGGCGTTGAGCTCAAGCCCGGTTGGCGCGTATTTGTAGGCACCAAGAACTACACCGAAATGTTCACCGGCTCGGAGCTGGCAGCGCCTTTCGTTAAGGCACTGATCTGGTCCTTCGTGTTCTCCCTGGTGTCGGTGCTGTCCACCTTCGCGCTGGGTCTGTTCCTGGCCATGGTCTTCCACGACAAGCGCGTAAAGGGCCGCAAGATCTACCAGTCACTGCTGATCCTGCCCTACGCCTTCCCGGCCTTCCTGTCCACGCTGGTATGGCACGGTATGCTCAACAAGGACTTTGGTTTCATCAACCAGTTCTTCTTCGGCGGCGCCCACATTCCGTGGCTCGAAAACGGCTGGCTGGCCAAGCTCTCGATCCTGGGCGTGAACCTGTGGCTCGGTTTCCCGTACATGTTCCTAGTGTGCTTGGGTGCCCTGCAGTCCCTGCCCAGCGATGTGGAAGAGGCTGCCAAGATGGATGGCGCTACCGGTCTGCGTACCTTCTGGTCAGTTAAGCTGCCGCTGGTACTACAGTCCACTGTGCCGCTGCTGATTGCCTCCTTCGCATTCAACTTCAACAACTTCTCGTTGATCTACATGCTCACGGGTGGTGGCCCCAACTACAAGAACATTTCGGTTCCCGTTGGTGAAACCGACGTGCTTATCTCCATGGTTTACAAGATTGCCTTCGCCGGTGGCTCGCCCAACTACGGCCTGGCATCAGCCATGTCTATCTTCATCTTCGTGGTGGTGGGCGTAATCGCCTGGCTCGGCTTCCGCCGTACTAAGGCACTGGAGGAACTGTGATGGCTAAGACTAAGAAAAATCAGCCCAAGCTGCACACTGCCATCACCGGCAAGCGCTGGTGGCAAGAAGTAGGCTGGCGCCACATTGTGGGCGTGCTGGCAGTTATCTACTGCCTAGTGCCACTTATCTACGTGGTTTCGGTGGCTCTAACGCCGCGCGCCACTTTGACCGGTGGACTGTTCAAGAACTTCCAGTTCTCCACCATGTTCGAAAACTTCACCGCCCTGGGCACGGGCAAGTACTCCGTGTTCTGGTCTTGGATCCTTAACTCGCTGATCGTGTCCTCTGTGACCGCTGTGGGTACCGTGCTGATGGGTGCGGCTGCGGCCTACGCCTTTAGCCGTTTCCGTTTCCGTGGCCGTCGCGGTACTCTGACCGGTTTGCTGCTGATCCAGATGTTCCCGCAGATGCTAGCCTTCGTGGCACTGTTCCTGTTGCTGCTGGGTCTGCAGGATGTATTCCCGGCTCTGGGTCTGAACTCTAAGCTAGGTCTGATCTGCGTGTACCTGGGTGGTGCGCTGGGTAGTAACACCTTCTTGCTCTACGGGTTCTTCAACTCCATCCCGCGTGAGCTAGATGAGGCTGCAGAGATCGACGGCGCCTCGCATGCCCAGACCTTCTGGACCATCATCATGCCGCTGGTGCTGCCGGTGCTAGCCGTGGTGGGCCTGCTGAGCTTCATCTCCTCCTTCGGCGACTTCGTGATTGCCCGCGTAGTGCTGCAGACCCAAGACCAGTACACGCTGGCTGTGGGTATGTACGCTTGGGCTTCGGACGCACGTAACGCCCCGTGGGGTATCTTCGCTGCTGGTGCGGTAATCGCGGCTGTGCCCGTGGTGCTGCTGTTCCAGTACCTGCAGAAGTACATTGTTTCTGGTCTGACCGCCGGTGCGGTTAAGGGCTAGTAGCTAAAAGTTAAGGAGGCCTCGGCGTTTTGCCGGGGCCTCCTTGCTGTATGCGGACAGTTAATTTACTTGGCCTCAAGTTTGCTAATATTCCAAACTGGAGCGTAGGTAGTCTAGCTGCATTTCTAATATTTGATGTGGATGAGAAATATCCATATGTAAGGAAACGAAGTGGTGTCGGAGCCCAATATTTTGTCTTTGAAAAACCTATCGATAGAGACCTTGTATAAGCGTTACAACAGATTGACTCAGAGTCTACCAAGGTGTATGCGTTGGCTTGCCTTGGTGTTCGCTCCGGCAGGTATCAGTTTTATTGTTTTTAGCGCTGGTCTATTGAACGTGGCCGGGGCCTTGGTAGTCACAGCAGGCATAGATCATGTGACAGTTACTAGAGAAGGCGTCTCCTATGTAACTTGGTTACTGATCTTAGCTTTCTTAGTTGAATCCCTGAGTTGTTGGGTCAAAGACCGTTACGAAATGCTGCTTACAGTAGTAGTGCGGCAGTTAACCTATCGTCGTTTCCGACAGTTGTTTCAAACTTCAGCTTCTATAGCTGAAGTTCGCGAGCATGTTCTAACCTATCCTGGACAGATCAGCCAGTTTGCCTACGTTGTAGATTTTGCTGTTTCAACAGTTCAAATCATTATCTTTGTTATCGCTTCACTTGTGCTTTACGGGGCAAACGGTGTCATTGCCACGCTGCTTATCGTTGCCTTGGTAATCGTCAGTCTTCGGCTTATCAACCTAATTGGTCGCCTATGGGAACAATACGTTGGCTTTGAAGGAGAACGCAGACGCTGGATCCAGAAGGTAGCTGACTCATTACCCCGAGGACGCTATATCCCCAGTTGGGGCACAGCGTTAGACAAGATTTCTAGCATCAGGAGTAGCGAAGAAAAACTCTTGCACGCAAGAGTGCGCCTGCAGGTTCTAAACGGTTTTCTTGAGAAAGGCGCGCTAACCACCATGCTTGCCTTGGTGGCAATAGTGGCTGCTTGGCTCTGGCCGAACGCTGGTTTTGGGTTGGGAATTATCCTGGCAGCTCGCTACTTGTATGCGGCGGTACAAAACAACGTCATTAACTATCGAGTTATCCGTCTAGCTCTACCGATGATGCGTGAACTTGATAAGTTAGAGAAAAGCTCTCAAAACACTGTAGAAGACCAGACTGCACTCGAAGCTCTAGGCACCTGTGAGGTTATCCCAGCTGATTCTAAACGAGCCAATAAGTTACGCGAATATGTGAGCGTGACAGGCTCTGCGTTTGTTCCACGTAACCCGGAGCTATCGCAGGCAATTTTATCTGCCTGGCATACTGGCGCTTCGCCGCGTCAAGTATCATTGTTTGCTGAACTGGCTGAGGCTATGGGACTTAACCAAGAGGTGGTCTCACGGTTGTGGCGGGATGTAAAAACACTGTCATCAGGGGAAAAGCATCGGGCTGCGGTAGCTATTGTCCTGGCTGATGAGCCTAACTGGCTAATTTTGGATGACACATTCGCAGCTCTAGATCCAGCGATGCGAGAAATCGTTGCTAAAAAAATCTTAGCCAGTGTGCCAAACTGTACGCTTTTAGCGAGCTCTGAAGAGTATGTTCCAGGCGCATTAGCTAATCGACTGTCCCTAACACATCGCGACCTGTCACTTAGTGACTTACATGCTGAGCAGCTAGCAAGCCAAGAACTGGGGAGTTTGGAGGAAGTAGTCGACCTGCCTGATCCTCAGGCAGAAAAGGCAACATTCCAGCGAACACTAAAGCTTTTGTTTGGGCCGCATATTGTCTGGATAGGGCTAGGCGCGTTATTGCTTAGCGGGTCCACGGTTGCTTTTGCGCTTACGGTAGCTCAAAACAATCTGCACTTTGAGATTGTGGGAGTTTCACTGGGTTGCATACTGGCCGCAGTGCTTGGTTCTATCATCTTTTTTGGGGCACTTTATCGGGTGCCGATTACTAGATTGACTGCGCTACATGAGCGGCTTGTCTATAGGCTTGACCAATTCGCATCTCCTAGAACTAGTGGCGCGGTTGTGGGGAGGCTAGGGGAAGATTTCTCTGATTTACAAATGTCTGTGCCTGGCGCTGTGGGGTCAGTGTTTTTAGTTTGGGTGCAGTCAGTGCTGCTTATTGCTGGTGCTGTGGCCGGCGCGCCCCTATTTATATTTGTAGTGTGCGTGGTAGTTCCGATTGCTTGGCTTGTTGGGCGTCAGGGTTCTAAATGGATTCTTCCGGCGTCGACGGCGTGTGCTAACGCGCGCGGGGAATTTATTGGGGTGGTTAGTGCGCAGGCTAGCGCGCATACTGCGCCGGTTAGTGTTGGTCTGCGTCAAGCAGGAGAGCGTGCCTATGTTGATTCAGAAACCAGCTATGTTGCTAGCTCTATTCAGTTAGCTGATGCCTACGCGCTTCGTAGCGGACTTATTCAGTTGCTTGTGTTGACTTTGAAAATCTCTGCGGTGCTTCTAGTTTCACTGAGCGGTGGAGTTGGCACGTTGATAGCTCCTGCGGCCGTGATTTATTTTGCGTTGACCTTGTCGTCTGGCTTGCAGTCTGTGGTGGAGACATTACAGGAAGTGGGTGTGGTCAGTTTGACGGCTGAGCGTGTGAGGATGCTTGAAGATTTTCAAACAAAACGTTCTCAGGTTCCGGTCCGTCATGGTGAGTTGGAACAGTTGAAGAGTCTTATTGATTCGGGTTGTTCTTTAATCGCTTTGATTGGGTCAACTGGTGCTGGAAAGTCTGTCATGCTTGATGCGCTTTACCGTAACTATGGTGAGGATAAAGTTACGGTTATCCCTGAGGTAGATCCTTTAGCTGTTGAAGTATCTGACTTAAGTGGGCTAGAGCTTGCGCGTTTTGTGCTAAAAGATGATTCCTATCAGCTTGTTTTACTTGATGAGACTTTGAAGGGGCTTAACTCTGCTGAAGAACGTAGTGAGATTGAGTCAATGAAGCAGGTTTTATGTCGTACTGGTAAACAAGCTGTGGTTGTACTCCACTCACGTTCTAACCTTGATTGTTTTGAAGCAGTAGTGAACTTAAATGGGTAAACTTAAACAAACTTTATATTTTTCTGTGCGTTACCTTAATGAAGAAAGAATGCTCTATAGGGCAATGCCATGCCATCGCTGCGCCCCTGACGCTGAGTGCCCATACCTGGTCATCACTCGCCCACACGCCGGGCATTTGGGGGTATTCATACCCCCACGATGAAACAACCAACTTCAATGTGGATTTTCCCGCACCAGCAAGCCGAAAAGTCGCTACAAAACCAACACGTTTTGTCCATCCTTCAAGTTGGCTCCCACCACCTTCAATACCGATTTTTCCGCACCAGAAAGCCGAAAAGTCACCACAAAACCAACACGTTCTGTCCTATAACCCTTAAACAACGACTTTCCCGCACCAGCAAGCCGAAAAGTCACGCTACCCGCAACACGAAATGTCCTATAACCCTCGTGTTGCAGGGATCAGTCCCCCGCGTGGCGGACAGGCATAACCGGCTTCGAGGTGGCGCTGTTGGCCGGACAGGTGGATGCCTGGGCCCCTTTACTGCGCAGGTTAACCCGATAGGTGGAGCGTGGGCGGGGCCGCCCACGCTCCACCTATAGGGCCCAGCTGTGCATCATCGGGCTAGTACTGCCACATCTCGGGCCCAGGTGACACCGGCAGTCAGCACAGAACCACCCGCCCAGCGACAAGTCGCTCGACCAACACGTTTTGCCCACGCCCCACATTGGTCACCACGATCTTCAATACCGACTTTGGCGCACCACCACGCCGAAAAGTCACCCCACCAGCAACACGATTTGTCCATCCTCATAGTTGGTCCCAACCAACTAAAATGCCGACTTCCCCGCACCAGAAAGCCAAAAAGTCGCGCTACCAGCAACACGTAGTGTCCTATAACGTGACAAAGCAAGTTCGACCAAGTGCATGCTCATCACCTAAACCAACAACGGCGGTGGCGACAATAGGGGCAACCACGAAGCCGACGAAAATCCGACCCACACCGAGAGGCAAGCCAAGAAAAAGAAGCCAGCAGCGGCCTCGTCAATCAATAAAAAAACCGACACTCGCAATCGAGTGTCGGATTTTTCGGTGGAGCTAGGGGGATTCGAACCCCCGACCTCTTCCATGCCATGGAAGCGCGCTACCAACTGCGCCATAGCCCCTTTATTTAGTTCGTCACCCCGGCGACCTGATAAATAATAGCCAATTCAAAGAAGGAAGCGCAAATCAAAATCAAGTGTCGCTCATCACATGAAAGAAAACCGTTGAGTTATCTGGGCAAACGAGGCCCCGGAGGCCACTCAGGCCCCCAGGATGTCCTCGCGAGCCCCGATATTGTGCGACGCCAGGCGCCAGCCGGTGCGCGCAGCACTCTTGGCGGTGGACACGCCGACGGGGACGAGCTCCGACCAATGGCAGTTGTCCACGCCGCGCAGCCCGTTGAAGTCCGCGGGGTCCAGGCCCAGCAGGGAGACGATGCCCCGCGCGATGGCGGAGCCGTGCGAGACGATAATGAGGGACTGATCCGACCGACAGCCCGCCGCCGCCTCGAGGACAGCGTCACGGAAGCGCTCGCCCACGACCTCCGAGCGCTCAACCTCGGCACCGGCGCACTCACCGGTTTCCCGGTAGACGCGGTAGGCCTCGGGCTGCTCGCGGGCGATCTCCTCGTAGGTCTTTCCCTCGAAGGTTCCGTAGAAGCGCTCCGTGAGCCTCTCGTCGCACGTGGGGCCCTCGCAGGGGTATCCGGCGATGTCGAACACGCGCGCGAGGATACGCGCCGTCTCAAGCGCGCGGCCCAGGGGCGAGCACACGATGCGCACTCCCCCATCGTCGTAGCTGCGGTGCGTCTCGGCGGCGATCATGCCAACCTCGGCGCTGGGCTCGCACAGGCGCGAAACCAGCACGCCTGCGGCACCCGCCGCCTGGGAGCGCCCCGCCTCGTTCAGGGGCTTGTCGATACGTCCCTGGAAGCGACGCGCCAGGTTGAAATCCGTCTGGCCGTGGCGCAGCAGGACGATGCGCGATGCGCTCACTGTGCGGACTCCACACCGTGCGCCGCCGCACGTTCCGCGGCGGCCGCGCGGGCCTCCTCGGTGTCGACGTCGATCGGCACGGCTGGGCAGTCGCCCCACAGGCGCTCGAGCGCGTAGTACTCGCGTTCCTCCTCGGACAGCACGTGCACGAGCAGCTCCGAGTAGTCCAGCAGAACCCAGGTGCCCTCCGCGCGCCCCTCGATGTGGGCGGGGCGGCGGCCGTGCTCGGCCCACACGCGGTCCATGATGTCTTCGGCAATGGCGCGCACCTGGCGGTCGGTCGGCGCGGAGACGACGACGAATGCGTCGGCAAGGGCGAGTTTGCTGGTGACGTCGACCAGGACGGGGTTGATGCCCCCGCGGTCGTGTGCGGCGCGAGCGACGAGGGTCGCCAGCTGGGACGTAGCGTCGGGAAGGCTCACTGTTCTCCTTGTGTTAGGGCCGGTAGAGTCCGTACTTGTTGATGTATTGGACGACGCCGTCGGGCACGAGGTACCACACGGGCTTGCCCTCCTCGACGCGCGATCGGCAGTCGGTGGACGAGATCGCCATGGCGGGGACCTCCAGCAGCGACACGGACTCGTGCGGCAAGCCGGGATCCGACAGGTTGTGCCCGGGGCGCGTCACACCGATAAAGTGCGCCTGCTCGAAGAGCTTATCGGCGTCCTTCCACTGCGCGATCTGCGCCAGCGCGTCGGCACCCGTAATGAAGTAGAAATCCGAGTCCGGATACTCCTTCGACAGGTCGGCCAGGGTATCGATCGTGTAGGTCGTGCCGCCTCGGTCGATATCGACGCGCGACACCGCGAAGCGCGGGTTCGACGCGGTGGCGACGACGGTCATGAGATAGCGGTGTTCGGCCGCTGTCACTCGCCGCCCGGCTTTGAAGGGCTGCATGGCGGTCGGCACGAACACGACCTGGTCGAGGCCGAACACGTCCATGACCTCTGAGGCGGCGACGAGGTGGCCGTGGTGGATCGGGTCGAAGGTGCCGCCCATGATGCCGATCGCCCGACGCCTGCGCAGGGCGCGCGGCGGGTGTTGAGGCAGCGCCGGGGCGGCGGTTGCACCCGCAGTCGCTTCCGTGGTTTTTTCGATCGCTTCTGCGCCCGAGGCCTGGGCGAGTTCGTGCTCCCGTGTGCTCACAAGCGGATGGTTCCTTCGCCCTCGTAGATCCAGGTCGTGGTCGTCAGCTCCGTCAGGCCCATGGGTCCGCGTGCGTGGAGCTTCTGGGTGGAGATGCCCACTTCGGCGCCGAGGCCGAGCTGGCCGCCGTCGGTGAAGCGGGTCGAGGCGTTAATCGCGATCGCGGCGGCGTCGATTCCGCTTCGGAAGGCGCGAATGGCGGCGACGTTGGAGGCGACGATTCCCTCGGTGTGTCCGGTCGAGTAGCGGCGGATATGATCGGTGGCCGCCTCGACGCTGTCGACGACGCGCACGGCTAGGTCCATGGACAGGTACTCGGTTTCCCAGTCCGCCTCGGTGGCGTCCACGATCATGTCGGCGTCGATGGAGGGCTGGCCGTCGACGATGGCGCGGGTGGCGGCGTCGGCGTGGATGGTCACGCCCGCTGTGGTCAGGCGCGTGATGGCGGCGACCAGGAAGCGCGAAGCGACGTCGGCGTGGACCAGCAGCGTCTCGGCTGCGTTGCACACGCCCACGCGCTGGGTCTTCGCGTTCATGATGATGGCCTCCGCGGCCTCAAGATCCGCGGAAGCGTCGACATAGAGGTGGCAGTTGCCGGTTCCCGTCTCAATGACGGGCACGCGCGACTCTTCGACGATCGCGTTGATGAGTCCTGCTCCCCCGCGCGGGATGAGCGCGTCGATGGCGCCGCGAGCACGCATCATGGCGCGCGCTCCTGCGCGGCCCCACTGGTCGACGGTCTGGATTGCGTCGGCGGGCAGGCCGACGGATGTCAGCGCGTCGCGGCACACCTCGATGAGCACCTGGTTCGAGGCCTGGGCGGCGCTCCCGCCTCGCAGGATGACCGCGTTACCGGCCTTGATTGCCAGGGTCGCTGCGTCAATCGTGACATTGGGGCGGGCCTCGTAGATGATGCCGACGACGCCGAGGGGCACGCGCTCCTGCGTGACGCGCAGACCAATGTCCGTGCGTGTTCCACGCACGACCTGGCCGATCGGATCGGGCAGAGCCACGATCTCGCGGACCGCGTCAGCGATAGAGCGAATACGGTCCTTCGTCAGGGCGAGGCGGTCCAGCAGGCCCTCGCTCATCTGCTCGGCGCGGCCACGCGCCACGTCCTCGGCATTGGCGGCCAGGATTTGGTCGCAGCGTTCGATCAGCGCCGCCGCAATTGCTTCAAGCCCGCGGTTTTTCACCTGGGTTGTCGCGTTCGCGAGCACGCGCGCCGCCTCGCGGGCGGCGTCAGTCACCTGGGAAATATCTGCAGCAGTATCCACTCGCCCATCATGTCACACGCGTGGGACTCGGACCGTGTCAGTCTGCGCTGAGGGCAGAAAATGCGTCGCCCAACACCGCCAAGTCATCGCGGTGAATCGCGGGGCGGGGGTGCTCATAACCCGCAGCCTGCAGGTCGGCCGTACCCGAGCCTGCGATGTCCGCCAACGTGTCGGAGTCGTAGCCGGACACACCGCGCGCAATGAGGCCCGTTGGGCTGGCCACATCCACGACGTCACCGGCCTCGAAATGCCCGAGCACCGAACGCACGCCGGCCACGAGGAGCGACTTCTTGCCCGCCGTGATCGCGCGCGCCGCACCCTCGTCCACGATGATCTCCCCGCGTGAGGGAGCCACGTGGGCGATCCACAGGCGCCGGGAGGCCGGGCGCTGCTCGACCGGCTCGAACCAGGTGCCCACGCGCGCGCCGGACAGGAGACGGGGCAGTGCGTCGGCGCTGGCCAGCTGCACGCCGATCCCGCTGGCGGTCGCCAGCATCGCGGCCTGCACCTTCGTCGCCATGCCGCCCGTCCCCACGCGCGAACCCGCGCCCGTCACGAGGACGCTCATGAGGTCGTCCGCGCCTTCGACGCGCTCGATCAGCTCCGCACCCGGGTGATCCGGCGGCGCGGTGTACAGGCCGTCGACGTCGGTGAGCAGCACGAGCGCGTCGGCCTTGATCATCTGAGCGATCAGGGCAGCCAGGCGATCGTTGTCGCCGAAGCGCAGCTCGCGGGTGGTCACCGCGTCGTTCTCGTTGAGGATCGGGACGACGCCGAGGCCGAGGAGGCGGGTCAGTGCCGCGCGCACGTTCGTGTAGTGGTCGCGTCGCATGACGTCGTCCGTGGTGAGCAAGACCTGGGCGGCGTCGAGGTGGTGTGCCTGGAAGGCTGCGGTCCAGCGGGCCATGAGCAGCCCCTGACCCATCGCGGCCGCTGCCTGCACGCTCGGCAGGTCCTTGGGCTTGGCGGAAAAGCCGAGGGGATCCAGGCCGGCGGCCACGGCACCCGAGGACACGATGACGACCTCGCGGTCGCGCCCGCGCCAGCGGGACACGAGCCGCGCGACGGCATCGATACGGTTCAGATCAAGACCGCCATCCTCGCGGGTGAGCGAAGATGAGCCGATCTTGACGACGATACGGGAGGCAGCGCTCACTCCGCTCATGACTGATCTGAGGCGTCCGTCCAGTGGCCGGCCTGACGCTCCGTCCACAGCTCGTCACGGGCCGCGCTCTTGGCGTCCATGACCTGGTGGTACACCTCGCGGCGCTCCTTACGGCTCGGGCGGGCATTCTGGTCCAGGCGCAGGTCGGTGCCGCGCGATCCCAGCAGCTCGGGGCCGGTCGTGAGCGAGGGCTCCCAGTCGAAGATGACGCCGCCGTCGAGGTCGCCGATCACGACGGTGTCGCCAGCCACGGCACCCGCCTTCATCAGCTCGTCCTCCACACCCGCGGCGTTCAGGCGATCCGCCAGGTATCCCACGGCCTCGTCGTTGGCGAAGTCCGTCTGACGCACCCAGCGCTCGGGCTTGTCCCCGCGCACCTGGAAGACTTCCTCGCCGTCCTTGCGGGTCTTGCGCACCGTGATCTCGACGCTGCGTCCAACCGCCTTGGGCCGGATGACGGGACGCGCAGCCTCGAGGGCGGGGCGCTTGGCGCGCTCCTCCTCGACGATCGCGGCCAGAGCGAAGGACAGCGCCTTGAGGCCCTCGTGGGACACGGCGGAAACCTCGAGGACAGGCCAGCCGAAGGACTCGAGGTCCGGGCGCGTAATCTCAGCCAGATCGCGACCGTCCGGGATATCGATCTTGTTCAAGACAATGACGCGGGGGCGCTCCATGATCGGAACGTAGCCCTCGACCTGGGTCAAGTCGCCCTGGTAGGCCGCCAGTTCGGCCTCGATAATGCGCAGGTCCTCGACGGGCTCACGATCCGTCTCGAAGGCAGCCGTGTCCAGGACGTGCACGATGACCGCGCAGCGCTCGATGTGACGCAGGAAGTCCAAGCCCAGGCCTTTTCCCTGGGAAGCGCCGGGAATCAGGCCGGGAACGTCAGCCACCGTGTAGCGCGTGTCGCCCGCGGACACCACGCCCAGGTTCGGCACCAGCGTGGTGAACGGGTAGTCGGCAATCTTCGGGCGCGCCGAACTCATGGCGGCAATCAGCGAGGACTTGCCCGCCGACGGAAAGCCGACGAGGGCCACGTCGGCCACGGACTTGAGCTCCAGGACCACGTCGCGTTCCTCGCCCGGCTCGCCCAGCAGGGCAAATCCCGGGGCCTTGCGCGCCTTCGAGGCGAGCGCCGCGTTACCCAGGCCACCGCGTCCACCCTCGGCGACCACGAAGCGTGCGCCCGCGCCCGTCAAGTCGGCCAGGAGCTCCCCGGACGTAGACTTGACGACCGTGCCCTCCGGGACCGGCAGCACGATGTCGGCACCGGTCTTGCCCTGGCGGAAGTCACCCATGCCGGGCGTTCCGTTATCGGCGCGCCGGTGCGGGCTGCGGTGGTAGTTGAGCAGAGTCGTCTCCTGCTCACTCACCTCCAGGATGACCGAGCCACCATTACCGCCGTCGCCGCCGTCGGGGCCGGCCAGCGGCTTGAACTTTTCACGCTTAATCGAGGCAACGCCATTACCGCCGTTGCCGCCTGCCGCGTGCAGCGTCACGCGATCCACGAAGTCTGCCACTGCTGCTCCTGATTCCCGAAGAAAGATAGTGAAAAGGGCGCCCGGCAACGCCGGACGCCCTTCATGCGCGCGGTCTCAGGCAGAGACCGGCGAAACGCTGACGACCTTGCGATCGCGCTTGCGGCCGAACTCGACCGCACCCGCGCGCAGGGCGAACAGGGTGTCATCCTTGCCACGGCCAACGCCGTCGCCAGGGTGGAAGTGGGTGCCGCGCTGACGAACGAGGATCTCACCAGCGTTGACCAGCTGGCCGCCGTAGCGCTTCACGCCGAGGCGCTGCGCGTTCGAGTCGCGGCCGTTACGGGAGGAACCAAGGCCCTTCTTATGTGCCATCAGGTGCTACTTTCTGCTCGTGGGTCCGTTGTATTCAGGCGATCTCGGTGATCTTGACGACCGACATCTTCTGACGGTGTCCCTGGCGCTTGCGGTAGCCCGACTTGTTCTTGTACTTAATGATGGAAATCTTGGGGCCCTTGGCCGAGTCGACAACCTCAGCCTTGACGGAAACCTTGTCCAGCTTGGCTGCGTCAACAGTGATGGCGTCGCCATCCACCAGCATCAGCGGCTGGAGCTCGATGCTCGAACCGATTTCTTCTGCCAGCTTGTCGACGACGACGACGTCACCGACGGACACCTTTTCCTGCCGGCCGCCAGCCTTGACGATCGCGTAGACCACGTTGGAGCTCATCTCTTCTCGTATTCGTAACCGGGATCCCGCCTCGAAACTGCCGAGGACTTGCGAAGTTCTCATGATCCCGTTGGCACTTGTTGCGCCGACGATCAAATTTAGCCGATTGACACGCCCGAGTGCAACCCGGCATGGCCACCGGCCAGGTGGAATAGCTGTGCGATTCCACACCTCGAGGCGACGGGAGAACCCACAGGGCCCTCCCGTCGACGCTCATCGATTAGCCCGCATCCACGATTCCCGTGGACACGACGCGGCGGCGACGCTTGGCGCGCGGCTGCTCAGACGCCTCGGGGAGCAGGATGTCGTCGGTCGAGCGCGTCGGCGCGGCGGGTTCGGCGGCCTCGGCGCGGGCGGGCAGTTCGATGACGAGGGGTGCGGGTGCAGCGTCGGGCTCAATGACCCCCGAGGACGCGACGGCGCGACGCTTGCGGGTTTTACGCGGCGCGGGCGCCTGGGCGTCCTGCTCAGCGGCTGCCTCGACGAGCGCGTGAGATGCCGAAGCCTCGGGGGTACGCGCCTCGGCAGGCAGCGTGGGTGACACCTCGGGAGCAGGGGCCGCGGCAGGCTCAGCGGACGAGGCCGTGGCCACCTTGCGGGAGGCGCGACGGCGGGTGGTCGGTGCTTTCTCATGCTGCTCGGGCAGCTGGATATCGGAGGCATCCTTGAGGGGCACCGCGGGCTTATCGGAGGCCTCAACGGGGTCGGGCAGGTCGATGTAGATCGGCAGCTCGGGCACGGGCGTGGTTTCCGCGACGCGGCGACGGCGGCGGGGACGCTTGGTCCCACCGTCCTCGGCGGCCGCCGTGACGGCGGCTGCGGGAACCTCAATCGTCGGCGCGTCGGCCGCAGACTCCTCGTCCGCAGACTCGGACACGGCACCACTGTCCTGAGCAGGCACAGCAGACTCGGCGCTCGCGCCGCGCGGGCGGTGCTTCTTGGCGGGCGTCTTCTCGTGCTCAGCCGATGCCTCGTCACCCTTGTGCACCGATGCCTCGTCATCCTTGCGCGTCGACGCGGCAGCGATCGCGCTCAGCGCTTCCTTGGCGCGCTCATGCTCGGCGTTATCCTCGATGCGGCGCGCCTCGGCCTTCTTCTGCTGCTTTTTCGACGCCTTGGAGGACTTCGGGGAGTTGTCGGCCCCGGAGGTCTCCACCGGGTGGTGGTGAACGATGAAGCCGCGGCCCTCGCAGGCCTCACACGAGGAGGAGAACGCCTCAACGAGGCCCTCGCCCACGCGCTTGCGGGTCATCTGCACCAGGCCCAGCGAGGTGATCTCCGTGACCTGGTGGCGCGTACGGTCGCGTCCCAGGCACTCGATCAAGCGACGCAGCACGAGGTCCCGGTTGGATTCCAGCACCATATCAACGAAGTCGATGATGACGATGCCGCCGATGTCGCGCAGGCGCAGCTGGCGGACGATCTCTTCGGCCGCCTCGAGATTATTGCGAGTAACCGTCTCCTCCAGCGTGCCGCCGGCACCGATGAACTTACCGGTGTTGACATCGATGACGGTCATCGCCTCGGTGCGGTCAATGATGAGGGTGCCTCCCGAGGGCAGCCAGACCTTCCGATCCATACCCTTCGCCAGCTGCTCGTCAATGCGGTGCGCGTGGAAGACATCCTCCGTGCCCACCCACTGCTCGACGCGGTCGGACAGCTCGGGGCTGAGCTCATCCACGTACTCCTTGACGGTCGCGTAAGTGTCGCGACCCTCAATGATGAGCTTCGAGAAGTCCTCATTGAAGATGTCGCGCACGACACGCACGGCCAGCTCGGGTTCGCCGCGCAGCAGCGTCGGGGCGCTCTTCGTGTTGGTGCGCTTCTTCTCGATGTCCTCCCACTGACGGGTCAGACGAGCGACGTCGTCGCGGATCTGTTCCTCCGTCGCACCTTCGGCGGCGGTGCGCACGATGACACCCGAACCCGAGGGCACGACGGCCTTGAGGATCTTCTTCAGGCGAGCACGCTCCTTATCCGGGAGCTTGCGGGAAATACCCATCATGGAGCCGCCGGGAATCAGGACCAGGTAGCGGCCAGCCAACGTAATCTGCGAAGTCAGGCGCGCACCCTTGTGTCCGATCGGATCCTTCGTCACCTGGACAAGGACGGGGTCACCAGACTTGAGCGCGGACTCGATGCGGCGGGGCTTACCCTCCAAGCCGACGGCGTCCCAGTTCACTTCGCCGGCGTACAAGACGGCGTTACGTCCGCGGCCCACGTCGACGAACGCGGCCTCCATCGAGGGCAGCACGTTCTGGACGCGGCCCAAATAGATATTGCCAACCATCGAGGACTGCGTGCGGCGAGCGACGTAGTGCTCGACGAGCAGACCGTCTTCGAGGATCGCGATCTGATCGAGGCCATCCTGGTCTCGGATGACCATCGTGCGCTCAACGGACTCGCGGCGCGCCAGGAACTCAGACTCAGAGATCGAGTGGCGGCGGCGCCCCTCTCGACGTCCTTCGCGGCGGCGCATCTTCTTAGCCTCCAGGCGCGTGGACCCCTTGAGGGCTTGCACCTGGTCCGCGGGATCGCCGCCCTCGTCGGAGGAGGCGGAGCTGCGCGCGCGACGACGACGGCGACGACGGCTCGAGGACTCTTCCTCGTCGCCGCCCTCGGGTTCGCCGGAGGGCGCATCGGACTGCTCAGCACTCTCCTCGGTCGCTGCCGAAGCCTCGTCCGCCTTCTTGGAGCGGCGGCGACGGCGGGCCTTGGGTTCCGAGGGAGTCTCCTCGGTATCCGTGCTCGGCGTGCTGTCCTCGTCGGGGGCCGAGGCCTCGTCGACGGACTTCTTGGAACGACGGCGACGCTTGCGTGCCGTCTCCTCCTGCGAGGCACTGGCCTCGTCGTCGGAGGAAGCGCGGCGACGCTTCGGCTTCGTCTCAGGTTCCTCAAAGGCGGCAGGCGAGGCCACCTCGGGCGCGGCCTGGAAGACGGGTGCTTGGAAGAGTAGCGACGCGGCGGGAGCCACGGGCGCGTTTGATTCGGTTGTCACGATTCTCCAATGGTGGGGCGCGCGCCCCATGCCGAGACGCGCCCGTTGTATCGCCCGCGAGGGGGCGGAAACTTAGTGGAGCGCTGGTGCGCAGGTGCCGGCGGCTCGTCGATAGGGTCATCGCTCGGCTCTCGTCGCGGGGGCATGCCCGCGACATCCATTCACCTCAATTGTCGCACAACACGGACCTCCATCAACTGATGGGAGACACGTTCAACCTCACACACCAACAACCGCAGGGAACAATCCCTCCAAAACAATCGGACACATATGTCACAAAACCGTCACATAACCGGCATTTCAGGCGCTCCACCTCTGTCTTTTGAGCTACATTAAAACCAGCCCGTGACGTAGGTCCTACGACCTTCGCTGCGGGGCATACTCGATCCCCGATCCCTACACGGGAAGGTCCCATCATGACCCTCGCGCAAACAGCGCTCGACGCGGTCACGGTCGGACGATGGCAGTTCGGTGTCACCACCGTCTACCACTTCGTCCTCGTACCGCTGACGATCGGCCTGTCCCTGCTGGTCGCGATCATGCAGACCGCATGGCACCGCACCGGCAAGGAATACTGGCTGCAGGCAACCCGTTTCTTCGGCAAGC
>ERZ773233.269-NODE-269-length-37970-cov-4.235870_pt1 | contig 37970 bp, 44 predicted proteins | sample MGYA00580991_ERZ773233 | MGnify/ENA primary metagenome ERZ773233 (study PRJEB29015, sample SAMEA2738178) | human oral metagenome | biome: human oral; feature: human-associated habitat; material: saliva | place: China | collected 2161 ...
CGTACAAATATTGATTCTAAAGAATTTGTTTTTGATGAAAATAAGTATAGTGTTTTAGATATAATAAAATTAATACCAAATGAAAGTATTGTTACTCAAACAGAGGTATTGGATTTAGATCTTCAAGAAGTATTGCTAGTTAAGGATAAGGTAGGTGATGATTATGAATAGAGTTTTTGCTTATTCACTGTATCAGTATAAAAATTTATTGCAATACAAGTTTAATACAATAATGCAAATAATAGTAGCACTTTCTATGGTAGTAATACAGTACAGTATATGGATTTATGTTGAAAAATATAATTCTACTAATATTGATGGAATAGTAACTTATGTTCTATTTGCTATTATGCTACAAATAATATTGCCTATAAAAATAACTACAAATTTTGTATCTGACAAAATTTTAAAAGGTAATGTTATTAATTATTTGAATAGACCTAATGGATTACTGGTTATAACATTCTTTACTACTTTAGGTAACTTTTTATACAAATTAAAGTTTCAAGTATTACCTATTATAGTTGTTTATATATTGTTTTTTTATAATTTAGTGCTTAAAATTTTATCTTTTAATAGACTAATACTTTTTATATTAGTGTATTTATTAAGTTATATTATTGCATTTTTGTTAGGCTATATTGTTGCGCTATTGTCAACGGTATTTATAAGGATAAATGGTATTTCTGAATTAGTAAATGCTCTTCTTATTATTTTTGGAGGCGGATTACTACCACTTGATTTATATCCAAAATTATTATTTAAAATATCGGAAGTTACTCCGTTTTATTCTATAATGTACGCCCCCATTTCTATAATAGTATATGATAACGACTTTGGAAAAATTTTATTTATTTTAGGAATACAAATATTATGGCTGATTACACTATTGATAGTTTCAAAAAAATTATCACAGTACGTATTCAAGAAGTTAGATATAATGGGAGGTTAGAATGAGGAAACACTTATATTTATATATGGAGTTTTTTAAAATGGATGTAAAAAGAATCTTAAGTTATAAACTTGATTTTTTCATAGGGAATATAGGTTACTTACTTGATACATTTACAACATTATTTATTTTACTTATTACGCTAAATTATACAGATTTAATCGGTGGCTTTTCTTTATACCAATTATTACTTTTGTATGGTTTTCTAACACTAACATCGGCGTTATGGGAATTTTTCTTTGTTACAACATTAGAAGTTCCATATTTAATTCAAACAGGAGAACTTGATTTGTTTTTATTAAGACCACTTAATATTCTTTATCAATTTATTATTTTCCAATTGGATGAGGAAGCTTTATTTGAGTTAATTACAGGTATAGTTATTGTGTTTTTTTCACTATATAATTTAGGTATTGATGTGAATTATTTATTTATAATAAAATTTATTTTGTTTATAATATCTGCAGTTTTAGTGAGAGAGGCTATATATCTAGCGCTAGTATCATTTAGTTTCTTTTCGATAACAAATGATGGTATAAAAACAGTTTTATGGCAAATATATCAATTGGCAAATTATCCAATTAACATTTATCCATTTTTTATTAAAGTAGTACTAATAGTTATTCCATTTGCATTTGTGGGATACTTTCCAGTGGTAAATCTAATAAATTTACATGATAGTTTTAATTTGGAATCGTTACTTCTAATATTATTCGGTCCATTTCTTCTTATATTAATCTACAAAACAATATGGAATTTTGGATTAAAGAAATATCAAAGCACAGGTTCATAACAATAAATAGGGTTCTAAAGGAGGTGATAAACATGAATGAAAACATTTTAAATCTAGATATAGAGAATACAGATGTTCAAGAATTATTGGATGAGTTAGATGAAATAGAATTAGAATTGATAAATTCAGAAGAATTAGACAATAATTATGGTTTTGTTTTTGCTAGTGGTGGTGGGAGCAGACCAAGAATTCCACCATTCTAATTAATTAGCATCTAAAATATAGCAATATAGTTAGAGAGAAGTAAGTTTATTGTTGATAAAATAACGGAACCCTAAATAATATAATGTAATATTGTATTACTTATCAAATAACATTAAACTACGATTATAATATTCGAGTACTCGAGATTTTGGTTAATGGCTTCAGCCAGTTTAGGAGATAAAACCTCCGAAATAAAAAACCACTACCTATGCAGGTGCGAGATAAAAGAAATTTTTTGTCAATAACCTGTAGACACCTAAGAATTTAGGTGTCTTTTTTGGTTGTATACTAAATCTGGGGTATGAAAAAAATATCAGCCCCGAAATTCAATTTTTATATATAAAAAACAAACACCCAATATAAAAACTCCTCACATTAGGTGATGGGATCTTATTCAATATACCTTGTTATTAGACGCTTACTAGCAGCATAAAATTCTTTTAGTAAACGCATTCTATATTATCTTCATTTGTAGTATAATAATTACATATAAAGTGTAATTTTTTATAAGGAGTAAACATATATGAGTTTTGAAAAATATATAGGGGATAAGTTTTATGATGAAATCTTTAAACAGCTAAACAGATATATATTAAATAATAAAGGTAATCTAAATATACCAAAAAATAATTTTTCAGAAATAAAGTATATTTCTTTAAACGACTTTCAAATTAATAAGTATAAAGTAATAGATGTAAAAAAAGAAGTAGTAACTCTGGATATAGTGGTAATAAATGATTTAGAAGTATCTGGGTATACTAAAAGTAAGTATTCTACCTACGAGACAGATAATAGTACGTTATATTTAGAAATGCAAGTGGTTTTTAGATTTCATAATGGTGTATCTAATCTTAAGGTGTTAACGATAGAAGAGTACGATAGGAATAAATTTTTTAATAAAAAAGAAAAATTCAATAAACGATTTACACCATATATTAAGAAAAACGAATTAGATGATGTGGCTGAAAATATATTAAAACAATATTATCCTGAGGTATTAGAAAAGGTTATTCCTTTATCAGTAACAGAACTTGTAAAGAGATTAAATCTAAATTTAGTAGAGGTGGCTTTAACTAAGGATAAGTCAATATTCGGGAAAATGGTATTTAAAGATAGTAAAGTAGATGTAACCGTAGATGGAGAGGATTCTAGAATATTTGTTAATGGAGGTACTATTTTAGTAGATCCAGAGGTCAAAGAAATTAGAAATGAAGGTAGTTATAACAACACTATAGTTCACGAATGTGTTCATTGGATAATGCATAGACTTAACAGTGAATATAACTTTATATTAAAAGAAAAATATGGTGTAAAAATAAATAGAGAAGATAGAGAATGGATAGAATGGCAGACTAACTCAATTGCACCTAGATTATTAATGCCACGGATAACAACAAAGAAAAAAATTCAAGAGTTACATTTAAAATATACAGCACAGTTTAATGAGTTTAATAGGACGAAAATGTATGAGTTAGTGATAGATGAATTATCAGAATTTTATGGTGTATCAAGGTTAGCAGCTAAAATAAGACTAATTCAATTAGGGTATCCAGAATATGAGGGAGTATACAAATATGTAGGAAACGAGTATTTAAGGAGTTACGCATTTGAAGTAGATGCGTTACAAAATAATCAGACCTATACTATAACATTTGAAGATGCTTGTTATTTAAATATGATTAATAAAGATTTTAATAAGATTATGGAATCTAGAAAATATGTCTATGTTGATTCTCATTTTTGTTTGAACCACAATAGATATGTCAGATTTAATGAGGCTGGTATCTATGAAATGACAGAATATGCCTATTCACATATGGATAAATGTTGTTTAAAATTTAATATTAGATTAAAAGATAAGAAGAAAAAACTAGATTTTTCTATTTTTAATGAGTATATTTTAAATAGAGGTAGAAGTCCTATTACTGAAGTAAAGATAGATTTTGTTGAATATTTAGAAAAACCTTGTGAAAAAGAAAATACACCAAATTACTTTTTGGAAATTAATGAGAAAATATCAGATATATTTAAGGAATTACCACCTTACTTTTCAAAAAGTTTTAATTATCATAGAACGAGAAAAAATATAACACAAGAAAAACTTGAAGAGTATAGTCTTGTTAGTGTATCTACAATAAAACGTTTAGAAAAGGATATAGAATATAAAACAAATCTAGAAACAATAATAGCAATATGTATAGGAATGAAACTATATCCAGCGTTTAGTTTTGATTTAATAGAAAAATCTAATTGTGAAAAATTTAATGGAGTTTTACCTCAGCATAATGCTTATAAAATGATACTACAATATAAATATCATTGGTCAATTCATGAATGTAATAAATTTCTAGAAAAAGGAAATTTAAAGAAAATAATTTAAATAAAAACCGTTCATTTTATGAACGGTCTTTTTTTATGATTAAATTAATATTTTTTATTGAATATATTAAATAGCCGATAATAAAGAAGGCCTATAACTCAAGATTTAAAATAATTTAATAGTTCATTTTATGAACTGTTATAATATTTTGAGTTTTTGTATACTTGAGATATAAAACAACTCAAAAAGTCATAGTGGCCACTAAGACGGTGAGATACAAATGAATTAAATAGATAAGTCCGAGATAACGATAAAGGTTATTTTGCTAACTTATTTTAAATTCTATGTGCTTTCCGTAATTTTAGTGTGCCATTTTTTACACTAGAGAATTCTCATAGTAATAAAATTTCATTTGTGATCTCACCTGAGTGGAAAAGAGGTCACTATGGTGATTATTACAAAAACAAATAAAAGATTTATTACACTACGCACGAGAAAAACTTATCAAGATGATAGAATGACTTATAGTTATGAGTTTGCAAATGGTGATAAATATACTTTAGAAATTGATAAAGATGGAATCACAGAAGCGGATATAAAATTACTTCATTCTTTAGACGATAGTGAAGTCTATAATAATTGTAAAAATGCTAGACCAGGAAGAACAAAAGAAGAAAAAGACATAATAAAAACTTGGAGAGAAAATTTTATAGAAGAATTTAAGAATAATCATGGTTATGAACCTCAAAAATCAGATGTAGATTATTATGAAAATGAGGAATTTCCAAGAAATTATAATTTATCTCTAGATGCAGATTTAGTTAATTCTGATAAATCAGCTATAGAGAATATGGTTATAAAAAATACAGAATTTGAATGGTCAGATGAAATTTTAACCGCATTTGAAATACTGACTAATAATGAGAAACTAGTTATTGAAAAAATCTATTTAGAAAACATGAAGAAAATAGATATTGCAGCTGAGATGGGGAGATCTAATGCTATGGTGACAAAGTATCATAAAAAAGCATTGGAAAAACTAAGATTGAAAATTTAATTAAAAAATGTAAGAAGGGGTTAAAAATACTCCTTCTTTTTTTGACTAAGATATGTAGGGGTTAACTTACAAATTATAAATAGGAGGGATACTGATGAAACATAAGGTTATTATCAATGTATCAGATTCAAATCATAAAGAGATTCAAATTTTAAAAGCATCTCGAATAACGATACCAAGGAAAATTGTTCAGTGGTTATTTGGAGAATATACTCAAGTATACTTACTAAAACCTGGTCAGACAATTCATTCTGTAGATGTTAAAGAAATTAAGAAAGGAGTGAATCTATATGAGTCAAACAAAACAATTGCTTAGTGTTATAGAGGATATAAGACGATTAGCGGATAGTCTTCAAAGTTTTTGTGAAGTAATGACTGAGGGAAAATTAGAACAAACTTTTGTTGAAGAAAAATCAGAAGTAGTTGAAGATGAGAGTACTGAATTATTAACTCACTCTACTAAAGAAGAGAAAACAATCTCACTTGAAGAAGTACGTGGAATACTAGCTAAAAAAGCCCAAGAAGGTAAGCAAGCGGAGGTAAGAGAGTTAATTAAAACTTATGGTGTAAGCAAGCTATCAGAAGTTGAAGCTAAACATTACGTTGAACTAATGAAGAAAGCTGAGGAACTTTAATATGGGGAAACATGCTTTGTTGAATGCATCAAGTGCTCATAGATGGCTTACTTGTCCACCGCTACCAAGATTAGAAAGTTTCTTTGAAAAAGAAGTATCTGAAGTAGCAAATGAAGGTACTGATGCTCATAGACTATCTGAATATAAGCTAAGAAAAGTATTGGGTGAGAAAGTTAGAAAACCTAAGTTAAAATATTTTGATAAGGATATGGATAGTTATACAGATGATTATGTTAATTATATAGTAGAAACAATAGAAAATATTAAACAATCAACTAAAGATCCGATAGTTTTAATTGAACAAAGGTTAGATTTTTCAAACTATGTACCAGATGGCTTTGGAACAGGGGACTGTATAATAATTGCAGATAAGATACTACATATTATTGACTTAAAATATGGACGCGGAGTCGAAGTAAGCGCTGAGGAGAATCCACAGATGATGCTATATGCACTTGGTGCATTAAATATTTATGACGCTTTATATGATATTGATGAGGTTATTATGACTATTTTCCAACCAAGAAAGTATAACATTTCATCTAGCAAAAAATCAGTAGAAGAACTTAAAAATTGGGCGGATACTGTTCTTAAAGAAAAAGCAGAGTTGGCTTTTAATGGACTTGGGGTTGTAACTTATGGACCTTGGTGTCAGTTTTCTAATTGTAATGTTGTACTACGTGCTCGAAAAGATTATCATGATAAACTTATGAGGTTTCAACTTTGTTCACCTCATCTATTAAATGATGCTGAGATAGAAGAGGTACTAGAACATATTGATGATCTTGTGAGATGGGCTAGTGAAATAAAAGAATATGCAACTAAAATAACCTTAGAGAATGATAAAGAATGGTCGAATTATAAATTAGTAGAAGGTCGCTCTATTAGGAAAATTAAAGATGAAGAAAGAGTCGCAGAGATATTAAAAGAAAATGGATATAACGATATCTATAAAACAAGTTTACTAACATTAACAGAACTTCAAAAACTATTAGGAAAAGATAAATTTAATGAACTTCTAGGAGATTATATAATAAAACCTGAAGGTAAACCAACGCTTGTTTTAAAAAGTGATAAAAGAAAAGAAATAGTAAAACATGATGTAAATAAAGAATTTAAAGTAACGGAGGAAAAATAATCATGGCAATAAAAGATACAAAAGTAGTAACAGGAGTAAACACAAGATTTTCATATTTTAACGGGTGGGAGCCAGTTTCAATTAATGGTAGTAAGGAAAGATACAGCGTATCAGTATTGATTCCAAAGTCTGATACTAAAACTATTAATGCAGTGCATAAAGCAGTGGATGCAGCAATTGAAGATGGATTAGCGAAGTTTGGAGGGAAGAAACCTAATAAAGCTACACTTAAATTACCACTACGTGACGGGGATATAGAAAGAGAAGATGAAGCATACAAAGGACATTACTTTATTAATGCTAATTCTACTACAGCACCTCAAATTGTAGATAATAACGTGCAACCAATATTAGATCGCTCAGAAGTTTATAGTGGTTGTTATGGTAGAGTATCACTTAACTTTTATGCATTTAATTCAAATGGAAATAAAGGGATTGCTTGTGGGCTAGGAAACATTCAAAAACTTCGTGATGGTGAACCTTTAGGAGGACGCAGTAGTGCAAGTGATGATTTTACAACTGAAGAAGATGAAGAATTCTTAGCTTAGGAGGACGAAAGAATGAATATTTCAGAGATACTTAATCTATTAATTGTTTTACTTGCTGCGACCTATGTTGGTGAGTTTATAATAACAGAGTTAGTAGAATTGTATGTAAACATAAGGGAGAAACTAAGAAAATGAAGACTATAAATATTGATATTGAAACATTCTCTAGTATCAATATATCAAAGTCTGGGGTATATAAATATGTAGAGAGTGAGGACTTTGAAGTCCTCCTCTTTGCATATTCTATAGATGGAGGTAAAACTGAGATAGTTGATATAGCTAATGGAGAAGAATTATCTGAAGAGATAATACAAGCGTTATTAGATGATAATGTCATTAAGTGGGCATTTAATGCACAGTTTGAACGAATATGTTTATCGAGATTTTTAAAACTCACTAAAGGAACATATTTAAATCCAAAAAGCTGGAGATGTACAATGATATGGAGTGCATATATGGGGTTGCCATTTTCTCTTGAAGGTGTAGGGAAAGTATTAGGACTTGAAAAGCAAAAATTAATTGAAGGTAAAGATCTGATAAAATATTTTTGTGTACCTTGTACTCCAACGAAATCAAATGGATTTAGAAATAGAAACTTTCCATATCACGATAAAATAAAATGGGAGGCTTTTAAAACCTATAATATTCGTGATGTTGATACAGAAAAAGAAATACAATGTAAACTTATGAAGTTTCCAGTACCCTATTTTATATGGGAAGAGTATAATTTAGACCAAGAAATTAATGATAGAGGAATTAAAGTAGACTTAGATTTTGTAAACAGAGTGATAGTTTTAGATGACAAAGTAAGAACGAAGTTAATGAGTGAATTGCAAATTTTGACAGAGTTAGAAAATCCAAACTCAGTAGTTCAGCTAAAAGGTTGGTTGAGTGAACAAGGTGTTGAAACTGAAAGTTTAGATAAAAAATCAGTTAAAGAACTTATTAAAGTTACAAAAGGAGAAGTATCAAAAGCGTTGGCTTTGAGAATGCAGTTATCAAAATCATCTATAAAGAAATATCAAGCTATGAAAGATGTAGCTTGTGAGGATAATAGATGTAGAGGAATGTTTCAATTTTTAGGTGCTAATAGGACCGGGAGATTTTCTGGGCGTAATGTACAATTGCAAAATCTACCAAGGAATACTATGAAAGAACTCTTTGAGGTTAGATCAATAATAAAAAATAGAGATGGAGATATCATTGAATTATTATATGATAATGTACCAGATATTCTTTCACAACTAGTAAGAACAGCTTTTGTTCCAAAAGAAAATATGAAGTTTTATGTAGCTGATTTTTCATCAATAGAAGCAAGAGCAATCGCATGGCTTGCGGGAGAAACTTGGCGAGAGGAACTGTTTAAAAAAGGTGGAGATATTTATTGTATGTCAGCTTCACAGATGTTTGGTATTCCTGTTGTTAAACATGGCATAAATGGTGACTTAAGACAAAAAGGTAAGATAGCAGAGTTAGCGTGTGGTTACGGCGGATCAGTAGGAGCACTAACTGCAATGGGTGCTCTTGACATGGGACTTAAAGAAGATGAATTAAAGCCACTTGTTTTATCATGGCGAGAAGCAAATCAGAATATAGTAGCACTTTGGTGGGCGGTAGATAAAGCTATAAAAGATACGATAGCTATGAAAGGTTTGACTAGAACACATGGAATAGAGTTTGAATGTAGGAGTGGATTACTTAGAATAACACTACCAAGTGGAAGAAAACTAACATATATTAAACCAAAAATTGAAATTAATAAATTTGGGGGTGAATCAGTCACCTATGAAGGAGTAGGTGTAGCTAAAAAATGGGAGAGAATAGAGAGTTATGGACCTAAGTTTGTAGAGAATATAGTACAAGCTATTTCAAGAGATATATTAATGTTTTCTTTACGAAATTTAAGTGTTTATAATATCGTAGCCCATGTTCATGATGAAATAATTATAGAGGCACCAGGAAATATAAGGCTAGAAGATATTTGTGGAATTATGAGTCGAGTACCTTATTGGGCAAAGGGATTGATACTTACTGCAGATGGATATACGTGTGAGTTTTATATGAAAGATTAAAATTTTGAGTGAGAGGTAAAATTCTCACTCTTTTTTATTGCCTGTGATATAGAGGGATAGCAATATTCTTCATTAATATAATTACAGGAGGTAGTTCAATATGAAGGAACTAATACCAAAAAATGAATATGGTTTATTCGCAGATAAAAAGGATATTGTAAGAGTTGATAGCTTATATGTGGCAGAGTTTTTCGGGAAAAATCATAAAGAGATTTTAAGAGATATTCGAAATATAGCAGCTCCCAATTCTGGGTTGAGTAAAGAATTTGCTGAGCGCAATTTTGCGCTGGGGTCATATAAAGATAAGCAAAATCAAAAACGACCTTGTTATTATTTAACACGTGACGGTTTTACTATCTTGGTAATGGGGTACACAGGGAAAAAAGCATTAAGATTTAAAGAATTATATATTAGACGTTTTAATGAAATGGAAGAACTTATTAAGTCTTTAGTAAAAGCAAGAACTGAGTTTCCATTATTAACTGAAAATATCAAATTACTTCATGAAAAGCCAAAACCGTATCATTTTAGTAATGAATGTGACATGATTAATCGTATTGTCTTAGGAAAGTCTGCTAAACAATTCCGTTTAGAGAATAATCTTGAAAAAGGGACTAGTATTCGTCCTTATTTAACAGAGGTTCAAATTAACTTGATTGAAAAATTACAAAAAGTAGATATCGGACTTTTGGTCGCTTTTCCTAACTATGAAGATAGGAAGCGACATTTAGAGTGGTACAAACAAAAATGGGAGAAAAAAATCAATGAGTAAGAGTCAAAGGAAAATCAAAGAAGAAAAGAAAGACGCTTATAAACCTTTGGTCTATATTTGCGCTCCATACAGAGGAGATATAGAAGCGAATATTAAAAAGGCTATAAAGCTAGGAAGACTTGCTTATATGGAGGGTAATATTCCAATAATACCTCATGTGTTATTTCCATTTATGGATGACTCAAATGAAGTAGATAGAAAAAATGCTATGTTTGCGGATATCATTTTGCTTGGTAAATGTAGTGAAATCTGGGTTTTAGGTGACAATATCACAGAAGGTATGAAAGTAGAAATTGATGTAGCGAAAAAACATCATAAAACAATAAAGTATTTTACGGAGGTAAAGTAATATGAGGCTAACTATTCATAGATCAAACTTTCAAGGTAATGCTAAGAATTGCATTTATGATGTTAAGTGTTTAATAGAAAATATGGAACAATTAAAAGAGGTAGTGCGTTTTGATCACGTATGTGCCAATTTTAAAAATAATTATCGAAATAAAGATAATTTCTTGGAGTGTGATTGTGATGTTTTTGATTGTGATAATGAACATAGTGATAACCCAAATGATTGGATTTATCCAGAAGATTATGAGTATTTGCTTGAAGGAGCGAGTCACGTTGTAGTTCCTAGTCGAAATGATAATAAAGAGAAGAATGGGAAAGTAGCTCGACCTAGACATCATGTTTATATCCCACATAGGTTATTTTTGACATCAGATGAATGTGAAATTTTTAAGAAACAAGTGTATGAGAAATATAACTTTTTTGATAAAAATGCATTAGACTGTTCAAGATTTATTTTTGGGAATATTACTGATGAAGTTATTTGGTTTGATGGTGAAAAGAATCTAGATGAAATACTTGGAGTTGCAGATGCTTTTACGCTATTGGAATTAAAGGATCATACACCAGTAATCGAACAAGGTAGTCGTAATTCTACTATGAGTCATTTGGCTGGAAAGATTATAAAACGATACGGAGCAACTGAAGAAAGTTATTCCATGTATTTAGAACAAGCATCTAAATGCACACCACCTTTAGATGACAGCGAACTTAACTCCATCTGGTATAGTGCAACTAAGTTCGGAAAGAAAATTGCTAGTCAAGAAGGGTATATTAAACCCGAAGATTACAATCAGAAATTTAAATTTAAACCTACAGATTATTCAGATGTGGGTCAAGCTATAGTTCTTTCTAGAGAGTTTCAAGACAAAATAAAATACTCTCCAGCAACCGATTATTTAGTTTATAACGGAAGTTACTGGGAGGAGTCTGTACCGAATGCACAAGCTGTGGCACATGAACTAACTGAACTTCAATTAAAAGAAGCACATGATGAAATAAATTTATGTCTAAAACAATTAACTGACGCAGGAGTTATGCCGATGATAACAAGTTTAGGGATGAAGAAAGTTAAAGAAAACTTAGATGATAACCAAAGAAGAATAGTTGAAAAATATGAACAAGCTTTAGCTTATGAGAAGTATGCTATTAAAAGACGTGATAGTAAAAATATCTGGTCTACATTAAAAGAAGTGCGTCCTTTAATTCAAATAGAACCTACTTTGCTCGATAGGGATGAGTTTTTATTAAATACACCAAGTAAAACTTATAATCTAAAAACGGGTCTTTCAAAAGAGCATGACTACAATGATTTCATAAGCAAACAAACTAGTATTGATCCATCAAATAAAGGTAAAAAATTATGGGAAGAGGCACTAAGGACATTCTTTTTAAGTGATGAGGAACTCATAAAATATGTTCAAAAAATAGTAGGTTTAGCTGTTGTTGGAAAGGTTTATGTCGAAGCGTTAATTATTGCCTATGGTGAGGGGAGTAATGGTAAAAGTACATTTTGGAATGTAGTAGCGAGGGTTCTTGGCAGTTATAGTGGGAATATATCTGCAGATATGCTAACTGTGGGATGTAGAAGAAATGTAAAGCCAGAACTAGCAGAGGCAAAAGGGAAACGCCTTCTTATTGCAGCTGAACTTGAAGAGGGAATGAGAATGAACACATCAAACGTAAAACAACTCTGCTCGACAGATGAAATTTTTGCTGAGAAAAAATTCAAATCACCATTTAGTTATGTTCCTTCACATACTCTTGTTCTTTATACTAATCATTTGCCAAAAGTAGGTGCGATAGATAATGGAACATGGAGAAGACTTATTGTAATTCCTTTTAACGCACAAATTAAAGGTAAAGGTGACATCAAAAACTATGCTGATTACCTTTATGAAAATGCTGGAGGTGCAATTTTAGAATGGATACTCGCTGGATCAAAAGAAGTAATCGAAGCTAATTTTAAGTTAGAAAAACCAAAAGTAGTAAAAGATGCTATCGAAAAATATAAAGAGGACAATAACTGGCTAGGAGAATTTTTAGAAGAATGCTGTGACATTGATATCAATTTTACTGAAAAAAGCGGACAATTATATTCTGAATACCGAGCATTTTGTATGAGGACGGGTGCTTTTATAAGAAGTACGACTGATTTTTATAATGCACTTTTAAGTGAAGGTTATAAAAAGAAAAAAAATATGAGTGGTTCTTTCATATATGGTTTAAAATTAAAATCTGATTTTATTATTTGATAACGGTCGATGACGGTCAATTTCAATCCTTATTACAAAATGTGTGAATTTAATAAAAAGAAAAAAGGTATAAAAATGACTGTCATAAAAATCACGAAAAACCTATTATAACAACGTTATGACACACTATGATAGTCATATATATAACCTTTCTATAATAAAAAAAAAATAATATATATATAATATAGGAAAATGACTATCAATGACTGTCATATTAGGAGGAAATATGCTAGAAAGCTTAATAGAACAACATTTAGTGAGAGAAGTTAATAGAAGAGATGGTTTATGCTTGAAATTTAATAGTCAAAGTATGACAGGAATTCCAGACAGAATAATATTGATGAAAAATGGTACTGTTGGTTTTGTTGAGGTTAAGCAAAAAGGTAAGAAACCAAGACCACTTCAAGAATTAAGAATGAAACAATTAAGGCGGTTAGGGTTTAAAGTATACACACTTGATGAAAAAGAGAAGATAGGAGAAATCTTAGATGAGATATGTAGCACATAATTATCAAAATTATGCCAAAAATTTTATTTTAGCACATAAGGTATCTGCTTTGTTCCTTGACTGTGGTTTAGGTAAAACTATAACAACACTCACAGCGATAAATGAACTCATGTATGATAGTTTTGAAATTAGTAAAGTACTAATTATAGCACCGTTAAGAGTAGCACAATCAACGTGGAAAGAAGAAATAGAAAAATGGGATCATCTTAATCTCTTAAGATATTCAATTGTAGTTGGAGATGAAAAAGAAAGACTAAAAGCTTTGAAACAAAACTCAGATATTTATATCATTAATCGTGAAAATGTAGATTGGTTAGTAACTAAAAGTGGAATAGACTTTAACTTTGATATGTTAGTTATTGATGAGCTCAGTTCATTTAAATCAAATACTTCAAAACGATTTAAAAGCTTATTAAAAATAAGACCTTTCTTTGAAAGAGTGGTAGGTCTTACAGGGACACCAAGTAGTAATGGATTAATGGATTTATGGGCAGAGTTTAGAGTGCTAGATTTAGGAGAAAGGCTTGGTCGCTATATAACCCATTATAGGAACGAGTACTTTCTACCAGATAAAAGGAATGGTGCGGTAATATTTTCTTATAAACCACAGTTAAACGCTGAGGAAAGAATATATCGTAGACTCGCAGATATGACAATTTCAATGAAATCTACAGAGTACTTAAAAATGCCAGAGTTGATACTAAATGACCTTGAAATAAATCTTGGTGAAGAAGATCAGATTAAATATAAAAAGTTTAAAAAAGAAATGGTAATGACTATTCAAGAAAAAGAAATAGACGCTATAAATGCAGCAAGCCTTTCAAATAAACTTATTCAACTAGCTAATGGTTCAATCTATGATGAAGATAAAAAATTCTATGAAGTTCATAATAAAAAATTAGATAAACTTGAAGAAATAATCGAGAGTGCAAATGGGAAACCCGTACTCGTTGCTTACTGGTTTAAGGCAGATAAAGAAAGAATTGAAAAACGATTTAAAGCAAGAGAGATTAAAACTGCAGATGATATAAAACAATGGAATATGGGAATGATTAATCTTGCATTAATACATCCAGCGAGTGCAGGACACGGATTGAATTTACAAAGTGGAGGATCCACACTAGTATGGTTTAGTCTTACATGGTCTCTTGAATTATATCAACAAACTAAAGCCAGACTTTATAGACAAGGACAAAAAGACACAGTAGTGATTCATCATTTAATTACAAAAAATACTATTGACGAAGATATTATGAAAAGTTTAAAAAGAAAAGATAAAACCCAAGAAGCATTGATGAGAGCGGTAAAAGCAAGAATAGGAGGATAAAGTATGAGAACGGAAGAATATCTAAATCAAGCTAGACATTTAGATACACAGATTAATTCAAAGCTTAGTCAAATAGAATCATTGAGTGCGTTGGCTACAAAATGTACTGCAACCTTAACTGATATGCCCGGTAATAAAAATAATGGAACATCAAAAATGGAGGATACAATTTTAAAAATTATAACACTGCAAGAAGAAATTAATAGTGATATTGATGTACTTGTAGATTTAAAAAAAGAGATAATGACAATAATAAAAAGAGTTGAGAATTCTGAATATCGTACACTTCTAGAAAATCGATATTTATCATTTTTGTCTTGGGAGAAAATTGCCGTTGAAATGAAGTATAGTATACAGCAAGTTTATAGAAAAAGAACTGAGGCGTTGAAAAAAATTAAAGAAATTTTAAAAGATGATAGGAAATGATAGTGAATGAGAGTATACTTTTCTGATATAATTAAAATGTGGAAAATAGAAAATAAACCTTGTAGAGAGATCTATAAGGTTTTTATTATGCAAAGAGAGGAGAAAGTAATGCCGAGAAAACCTAAGAGACCATGCTCATATCCAAACTGTCCAAGGTTAACAGATAAACAGTTTTGTGATGAACATGAAAGACTAGAAAATAAAAGATATGAGATGCAAGATAGAAATCCTGAAACAAGGAAAAGATACGGATCAACGTGGAGAAAAGTTCGAGCAAGTTATGTTAGAGAACATCCTTATTGTGAACTATGTTTTTCAGATGGATTGATGAGAGAAGTACAAGAGGTTCACCATAAGATACCTTTATCAAATGGTGGAACACATAGTAAGAGTAATTTAATATCTCTTTGTAAAAGTTGTCACGCTAAAATTCATGCGAGCGATGGAAGTCGATGGAGAAAAAAAGTTAGACAAAAATAATTTTTGTGAAAAATTTTCTGGAAGGGGGATTGAAAATCTCTGAAAAGAAAATGAATACATAACGGGTGTGGGCAAAGATGCACAAAAAGTGCGAATTCAAAAGGGTAATAGGGAAAAGCTTGATATAAGCGAATTTAGTAAAAAATAAAATGAGGGAAGGAGACATTTTAAATGCCGACTAAATCGAATAATATTGGCGGACGTGGTGGTAAAAGAATAGGTGCAGGTCGAAAGAAAAAATCAGTGGTAGAAAAATCACTAAATGGAAATCCTGGAGGAAGGACACTAGAAGTATTAGATATTCCTGATCTTGAAGGAGTAAAAATGCCTGAACCACATGAAGTATTATCATCAACACAAAAAGATGGTAGTGTATTACAAGCTAAAGAAATTTATGAAGAAACGTGGAAATGGTTGGATAGCCTCAGTATGGGAAATCATGTTCCAAAACCTCTCATTGAAAGATATGCTATGAGTAGTGCAAGATGGTTACAGTGTGAAGATATGACTAGTAAGTTAGGTTTTTTATCTAAACACCCAACTACAGGAAAACCAATTCCATCACCATTTATAAACATAGGAATAAATTATATGAATCAAGCTGTAAGGCTATGGAATGAAATATATCAAATCGTAAAAGAGAATTGTAAAACTGAATTTGATGGAGTAGTACCTCAAAATGATTTGATGGAAAAACTACTAAATTCAAGAAAAAATTTATAAGAATGGAGATTAAAAATGATAGAAAAAGTAAACCCAAAACATCCAGATAAAATTGCGGATAGAATCGCTGGAGCAATTGTAGATTTGGCATATAAACTGGAAAAAGAACCTAAGGTAGCTGTTGAAGTACTTATAGGTCATGGAAAATGTCATGTCATAATAGAAACATCTGTTAATTTTGAGAAAAAAAGTATTCATAGAATAATTAGAAGAATAGTGGGAGTAGTTCATCCTGATGTTAATATTGTATCGCAAGATAAAAAATTAAATAAAAATCAAAATAACAAAATACGATGTGGAGACAATGGAATATTCAAAGGTATGCCTATTACAAAAGAACAAAAAGAACTATCAAGAATAGCTAGAAATATTTATTCACAGTATCCTTATGATGGAAAATACATACTTGATGGAGATAAGTTGATAATTTGTCAAAGTAATGTAAAAACAAAAACACTAAAAAAATTGTATCCGAATGCTGAAATTAATCCTTTAGGAAATTGGACTGGAGGAACGGATGTTGATACAGGAGCTACTAATAGAAAACTTGGTAGCGATATGGCTGATTCTGTGACAGGTGGTGGTCTTCATGGTAAAGATTTAAGCAAAGCCGATGTATCGGTAAATATATATGCATTCTTAAGAGCACAACAACTTCAAAGTCCTGTAGAATTTAGCTGTGCAATTGGAGATGAAAATATAGGCGATATGCCTTATGAAGAAATTGTTAGAATTGCAAAAGAATACATAGACTCCGTAGGTGGATTTGAAAAATTCGCTGAATGGGGTCTTTTTTAATGAGGTGTAGAGATGAAGAATAAACTATTAGAATATGAATTAAGAAATGTTGATGAATTAATACCATATATTAATAATGCAAGGACACACTCAGATGAGCAAATATCAAAAGTGATGGCTTCAATAAAGGAATTCGGATTCTTAAATCCTATATTAATTTCAGAAGAAAATGTAATAACTACAGGGCATTGTAGATTAATGGCTGCGAAGAAACTTGGAATGGATAAAGTACCTTGTATCAAGGAAAACTATCTAACACCCGCACAAAGAAAAGCATACGTTATTGCAGATAACCAACTCGCACTTGGAGGAGGTTGGAATGAAGAACTTCTAGCTATCGAATTATCAGATTTGCAGGGTGCTGATTTTGACCTTGATGTACTTGGATTCGATGAAAAAGAATTATCAAAAATATTTGATGAAGGTCTTGAAGGAGAAGATGATGATTTTGATATAGAAGTAGAGTTGAAAAAACCATGCATAACAAAAGAGGGAGATATATGGCATATAGGTAGGCACAAAGTAATATGTGGAGATTCTACTAAAGATGAAACATATACAAGGTTATTAGGAGAAACTAAAGTAAATTTAGTATGTACTGATCCACCTTATTTAGTAAATCTTGAGAGTGCTTCTGGAAAAATTAAAAATGATGATTTGAATGATAAAGAAGGGTATGAATTTTTACTATTAGCTTTTAGTAATTGTAAAAACTCAATGGCTAAAGATGCATCCATTTATGTTTTTTATGCGACCATGAAAGCACGTATATTTTATGATGCATACGAAGATGCTGGATTTAAGGTTGGGGCTGGTCTAATATGGAAAAAACCAAGAGCACCGCTTATGAGAACAGATTGGAAATTCAACATGGAACCTATTATTTGGGGTTGGAGAAAAGATGGAAAACATATCTGGTACGGAGATCAAAAACAAAAAGCAGTGTTTGAATTTGATAGTATTAATAATTCAAAAGCAGATGGACATGGACATCCATCAAGTAAACCTGTTTCATTGATTGTATATTTAATAAAGCAATGTACCCAAAGTAACGGATTAGTACTAGATGCGTTCTTAGGATCAGCATCTACTTTAATAGCTTGCGAACAGAGTGGAAGAATATGCTATGGAATAGAATTAGAAGCTAAATTTGTTGATGTTGCTGTGAAAAGATATATTGAATTAACTGGAACTTCTGATGACATATATGTAGAAAGAAATGGAGAAAAGATTCCATATGCTGAGGTGAAAATAGATGAGTCAATTAACAGTAGGTAGTCTATTTTCAGGATCTGGAGGTTTTGAATTAGGTGCTACGATTCTAGGGATGAAAGCAGCTTGGGCGAGTGAAGTAGAACCATTTCCAATTCTTGTTACAAAGAAGAATTTTCCAGACTTAGTTCATTTAGGAGATATTAAAAATATTAAAGCTGGTAATACAAATCCAGTTGACATTATAACGTTTGGTAGTCCGTGCCAAGATTTATCAATCGCAGGACAAAGAGATGGGCTAAGTGGAAGTAAATCAAATTTATTTTATGAAGCAATAAGAGTTATTAAAGAAATGAGGGAGAATACAAATGAAAAATATCCAAGAATTATCATATGGGAAAATGTCTGTGGAGCTTTCTCAAGTTCAAAAGGAGAAGACTTTAGACAAGTACTTGAACAAATCTCAAAAATCAAATGTGAAAACATATCAATTCCTAAACCTTCAAAATGGAAAAATGCAGGATGTGTTATGGGAGGAACATTTAGTATTGCATGGAGAGTCTTGGATGCACAATATTTCGGTGTCCCCCAAAGACGTAAGAGAATCTTTCTTGTCGCAGATTTTACAGGAGAAGGTGCAAGAGAAATATTATTTAACGAAGAAAGCCTGCCAAGGTATTTTGAATCGTGCTCAGATAAGAAACAAGAAGTTGCCGGAGTTATTGGAGAATGCACTGAAATATCAAAGTACTGTTTAATGGATCAAGGAGGAGAAAGGCTAGATGTTACATTAAATAAAACAGGAACTTTAAGAGCCCAAAGTAATCATCCACCACTTGTTTTTGAAAATCATAGCCAAGATAGTAGATTTAAAGGTCCACTAGATATTACACCAACTCTATCAAGTAATTTAGGAACAGGAGGAAATAATCAACCTTTTGTAGTTGAAAATATCGCAAATTATGATGTGAGATTTACAAGTTTAAATACTAAGAATAGTCGATACAAAGTTTATGAAACTGCTACATCAAGAACTTTGGATACAGGAGGAAATAATCCTAATGCAAATCAAGGTGGAGTAGCAATAGTTTCTATATATTCAACTAGCAAAAATTATCATCATACAAAAGCTATAAAGGATCAGGTATCAACATTAGTCGCAAGTGATTATAAAGATCCTCCTATTATAAATGATAAATATTCTGTTCGAAGAATTACTCCTCTTGAATGTAGTAGATTGCAAGGTTTCCCAGATTATTGGTGTGAAAGGTTAGAGCTACTTAATCCTACAGATGAAGATTTAAGGTTTTGGAGAGAAGTATTCGAAACAAATAGAAAAATAAAAAATGGAAAAAAACAAAAAACTGATAATAATATAAGAACATGGTTAAAAAATCCTTATTCAGATGCAGCACAATATAAGATGTGGGGGAACGGAGTAGCTCTACCATGCGTATTATATATTTTTAGTGGAGTGAAGAAATACTTAGAACATAGTGAATAATACTTGATAAATACGATGTTTAGAGTGATATATATAGTACTAAAACAAAGGAGATAAAGACAATGAATAACATCAAAGAACAAAACGGAATTAAATTTTTCAAAGAAATAACAATGGAGGAATTAGAGGAAAAAGGATTCTTATCAAGCAATAGGAATTACAAATTGGAAAAATGAGTGTGTAGGAGCTATTTATAAAATCAAATATCAAGAAGGAGAAGTAAAAAGAAACCACACTTTTTAAAAATTAGAATTAAACAAAATTTCAAAATCAACTTTTGAAGATACAGGACACGCGATTGAATGGGCGATGAAAAACTGCTAAAAGAATAAAAAGAAAGTAGACCGAAAGGTCTATTTTTTATGCTCAGATGAGGAGGAGATTATGGGAAGAAAAAAGAAATATAAACCCACTAAGTTTAAATCTAAAACATCAGTATATAGTGAGGAACGTGCAGATTATGCGGTAAATTTTATTCAATGTTTAAGTCATACTAAAGGAACATGGGCAGGAAAGAAATTTGAATTATTACCTTGGCAAGAAGAAATAATAAGAGATTTATTTGGAATTATAAAACCAAATGGATATAGACAATTTAATACAGCTTATATCGAAATCCCTAAAAAGATGGGTAAGAGCGAACTTGCGGCTGCGATTGCACTTCTTCTTTGTTGTGGAGACGGAGAAGAACGTGCTGAAGTTTATGGATGTGCAGCGGATAGGCAACAGGCTACTATTGTATTTGATGTTGCAGCTGATATGGTTAGAATGTGTCCAGCTTTAAATCGTAGAGTGAAGATTTTAGCTTCGCAAAAAAGGATAGTGTATTTACCTACTAATAGTTTTTATCAAGTGTTATCTGCAGAGGCATATTCAAAACATGGATTCAATATTCATGGGGTTGTTTTTGATGAGTTGCACACTCAGCCAAATAGAAAGTTATTTGATGTTATGACAAAAGGTAGTGGAGATGCTAGAACGCAGCCACTTTATTTTTTAATTACAACTGCTGGTACAGATACAAATAGTATTTGTTATGAAACCCATCAAAAAGCAAAAGATATACTTGAAGGTAGAAAAGTAGACCCAACATTTTATCCAGTAATTTATGGTGCAGATGAAGATGATGATTGGACGGATCCTAAAGTGTGGAAAAAAGCTAATCCCTCACTAGGAGTAACTGTTGGGTTAGATAAAGTTAAAGCTGCTTGTGAATCTGCAAAGCAAAATCCAGGAGAAGAAAATGCTTTTAGACAATTAAGGCTTAATCAGTGGGTTAAACAATCAGTACGTTGGATGCCTATGGATAGATGGGATAGTTGCAATTTTAATGTTGATGAAGAGGAGTTATTAGGTAGGATATGTTACGGAGGTTTGGATTTATCATCTACGACAGATATAACTGCTTTTACTTTGGTATTTCCTCCTTTGGATGAAGAAGACAAGTTTGTAGTTCTACCATATTTTTGGATTCCAGAAGATACGTTAGAACTAAGAGTAAGACGCGACCATGTACCTTATGATCTTTGGAATAATCAAGGTTATATACAAACTACAGAGGGTAACGTAGTCCATTATGGATATATCGAGCAATTTATTGAAAAACTTGGAGAAAAGTATAATATCCGAGAAATTGCATTTGACAGATGGGGTGCTGTTCAAATGGTTCAAAATCTAGAAGGGATGGGTTTTACAGTAGTACCATTCGGACAAGGTTTTAAAGATATGAGCCCTCCGACCAAAGAACTTATGAAACTAGTTCTTGAACAAAAACTAGCACACGGAGGTAATCCAGTACTTAGATGGAATATGGATAATATTTTTATAAGACGTGATCCAGCAGGAAATATTAAGGCAGATAAAGAAAAATCAACAGAGAAAATTGATGGAGCTATTGCAACAATTATGGCATTAGATCGTGCGATAAGATGTGGAAATCAAAATACAGAAAGTGTTTATGATGACAGAGGATTGTTATTTATATAGTTTTAGTTTTATGTTACACTTTATATAAAACTAATTTGGAGGAGAGATTATGGATTTTAATAAACTAATTTCTAAGTACAAAGAAAATATCGGAGAAATTAAAGATTCTGAGGAATTGTTGAAAATAGAAAAATATAACCCATGGACTTCAGAAAATGTTGAAGATTTATCTTCGAAATTTTTAGATGCCCTAGAAAATGATTATCGAGATTTTTCATGGTTAAATATAGAGGAAGGATTGTTTGAATTAGAGTCTAATCAATATAAAAATCTTCACTATGGTATACCAAATCATGTTCAAGGTAATATTGATATAGCAACATTATTTTTATGTTTAGTAAATCCCAATATCGCATTAGAGGATAAAAAAAGTAATATGGGTGTATATTCCTATTTTAAAAAGGCAAAAGATATTAATAGTGAAGATAGTTCACTAAATATTCTTGGAGAAACAGAAGAAGATTTAAAAAAATATATAAAAAATCATATTGTAAATATCGGAACGGAGAGTAGCATTCTATATCAAGAATTAAAGAGGATAAAGAATACTTGTTCAAAAGAAGACGCATACTACTTATCCCATTATTTTGCACATATTTGTTTTAATTACTTAGAGAAAAAGCAAATACCAATGCAAAAATTTATAAGTAATTTGAATGATAAAGAGTGGGGAAAGTTAAAGGATATGTCTAAGTTAATTGTCAATCTTGAAGCTTTTCCTTTTAGAAGTAAGAACCCAGGTTTTACGAAAAGTAAGAAATCTAGTTTTGCAAATCATATCGTTTCATCAAATACAAAGGTTGGGATGTTAAGCGCAAGGATAATTATTTGGCGTATTGTCAAATATTTAGAGAAGAAAGATAAGGAAGAAGGAAAAGGAGAAGTAAAACCTATATTTATTTTTAGAAGATTTAATACTGCATGGCTACCATCTATTCGAAATGTTTTATTATTAGATTTGAAATTCAACAAAAATGAATGTGATGAATTAATAAAAAAATTTCATCAAGAATTTTTCTTAACTATTAGAGAACAAGAGTATGATAGACAAAGTGGTTTTATTGGGAAATATATATGTAATAATAACGATAAACTAACTGACAAAGAATTTGAAAAGATTTTCAATGAAACTTTATGTAAAAAGTAGTGTAATATCATATCGTTAGCATTAAGCATCTCATTAGAGGTGCTTTTTTAGTATTCAAATTTAGGAGGTATGTATGAATTATTTTATGAAATTATTTAAATCTAGAGACAATCCTAAAAATAGATTAAATGGAAGTTCATATAGTTTTTTTATGGGTGGAAGTTCTAGTGGAAATAGAGTAACAGAAAGAAGTGCCATGCAGATGACGGCGGTATATAGTTGTGTAAGGATACTTTCTGAAACATTAGCTAGTCTACCTTTACATGTGTATGAGGTAACCGATACTAGTACAAAAAAAGCAACAGAACACATGTTATATACGTTACTTCATGATGAACCAAATAATGAAATGACAAGTTTTATTTTTAGAGAAACACTAATGACTCATTTACTATTATGGGGTAATGCTTATGCACAAATTATAAGAAATGGTAAAGGAGAAGTATTAGGGCTTTATCCATTAATGCCAGATAGAATGAAAGTTGATAGAGATGAAGCTGGTAATTTGTATTATGAATATCATATAAGCGAAGGGGATGCAAACTCTAAAACTAAAGGTGCTGTTAAATTATCACCAAGTGATATTTTGCATATACCAGGTTTGGGGTTTGATGGTTTAGTTGGTTATAGCCCAATAGCTATGGCAAAAAATGCGATTGGAATGGCTATTGCAACTGAAGAATACGGGGCAGCGTTTTTCGCAAATGGAGCGACACCAAGTGGTATACTTGAACATCCAGGGGTAGTGAAAAATCCAGAGGCAATGAGAGAAAGTTGGGCTAGAGGATTTTCAGGTAAGAACAACCATAAAGTTGCGATACTTGAAGAAGGTATGAAATATACTCCTATTTCAATAGCACCTAATGAAGCACAATTTTTAGAAACAAGAAAATTTCAAATAAATGAGATAGCTAGAATTTTCAGAGTTCCACCACATATGGTAGGGGATCTTGAAAAGTCTAGTTTTTCTAATATTGAACAACAATCTCTTGAGTTTGTTAAATACACGCTTGATCCATGGGTGAAACGTTTTGAACAAGCTATGACTAGAAGACTACTTACAAGTGATGAAAAGAAAAAATATTATATAAAATTCAATGTTGATGGACTGCTTAGAGGAGATTATCAAAGTAGGATGAATGGATATGCAACAGCACGTCAGAATGGTTGGATGAGTGCTAATGATATAAGGAGTTTAGAAAACTTAGATTTGATATCAGATGAGGAAGGAGGAAACTTATATCTAGTCAATGGTAACATGTTACCACTTGAAAAGGCTGGTGCTTATGCAGAGAGATTAACAGATTATAAGGAGGAAAACATAGATGAAGAAATTTTGGAATTGGAAGACAGTACAAAATAATAATGACAAACCACCAGAGAACATATTATTTTTAAATGGAACAATAGCTGAAGAATCGTGGTTTGATGATGAGGTCACCCCACAGATTTTTAAAGAAGAACTAATTAAACATAGTGGAGATATTACTGTATGGATAAATTCACCCGGTGGAGACTGTATTGCAGCCGCACAAATTTATAATCTCTTAATGGAACACAAAGGAAATGTTAAGGTTAAAATTGATGGTATAGCAGCTAGTGCTGCGAGTGTGGTTGCTATGGCAGGAACAGAAGTTATTATGAGTCCTGTTTCAATGCTTATGATTCATAATCCTATGACAATTGCATATGGTAGTACAAGCGAAATGCAAAGAGCTATAGATATGTTAAGTGAGGTGAAAGAATCAATAATTAATGCTTATGAAATAAAAACAGGATTATCACGAAACAAAATATCAAAACTTATGGATAATGAAACATGGATGGATGCGAGAAAAGCGGTTGAACTTGGTTTTGCTGATTCTATCTTAAAACGAGATGAGATTCAGGATATTGAAATTCCAAATGTTAGTATGCTTTACCAAGAAGCAACAGTTCAAAATTCAATGATGAATAAAATCAAAGAAACTTTTAAAAACGTAAACGAAGAAAAAATAAAAGCTGATTCGTTAATAAATAGATTAGATTTAATAAAAAACTGGAGGTAAGAACTATGAATAAAAAAATACAAGAATTAATTGAAAAACGTGCTAAAGCATGGGAAGGTGCAAAAGCCTTTGTTGAGAGTAAAAAAGATAGTGATGGACTATTGTCAAAAGAAGATGTTGAAACTTATAACAAGATGGAAGAAAAAGTTAAAAACTTTACTTTTGAAATAGAGAGACTTCAAGAGATGGAAAATATGGAAAGAGAATTGTCAAAACCAGTAAATGATCCGTTAATCTCAAAACCGATGGTGTCTGATAAAGAAGATAAAATAAAAAAAAATCTTCAACACAAAAAAGCAATGATAAAAGCATTACGATCTAATTTTAGACAAATTGAAAATATCCTACAAGAAAAAGTAGATACTGATGGAGGATATTTAGTTCCAGATGAGTATGATAGTAGATTAGTTGATACGTTAGAAGAAGAAAACATTATTAGAAAATTATCTCAGACTTTAAAAACAAATGGTAAGCATAAAATTAATATAGCTGCGTCAAGTCCTGCGGCTGCATGGGTTGAAGAAGGAGGAGAGTTGAAATTTGGAGAAGCAACCTTTAAACAAGTTTTATTAGACGCTCACAAACTTCATGTAGCTATAAAAGTTACTGAAGAATTATTATATGATAGTATGTTTGACTTAGAAAACTATATCTTAGAAAAATTTGGTAAAGCATTAGCTAATGCAGAGGAAGATGCTTTCCTAAATGGTGATGGAAGTGGAAAACCAACAGGAATATTTGCACAAACTAATGGAGGAACACACTTAACTGAAGTGGATGCACTAAAAGCGGATGATATTATAAATTTAATTCATGCTTTAAAACGACCATATAGAAAAAAAGCAGCATTTATTTTAAACGATAAAATAATAGCTAATATCAGGAAACTAAAAGATAACAATGGTGCATATATTTGGCAACCATCATATCAATTGGGAGAGCCTGATAAATTAGCAGGATACCCAGTGTATACTTCAGCTTTTGCACCAGAGAATAAAATTGCTTTCGGTGATTTTAGCTATTACAACATAGGTGATAGAGGTGCTCGTTCATTTAAAGAACTACAAGAATTATTTGCTGGTAATGGTATGATTGGATTTGTAGCTAAAGAAAGAGTTGATGGTAAGCTAGTATTACCAGAAGCAGTTCAGATATTACCAATTAAAGGATAATATAAACTATGGAACTAAAACTTGAACAAGTTAAAAACTATTTGAGAGTTGATACAACAGAAGATGATGAGTTAATCTTATCACTTCTGTTTACAGCTAAAAAATTATGCTTAGGAATACTAAGGGTGAGTAGTTTTTTAGAGTTAGGTGATGAGCATGATTTTGATGAATTTAAAATACCAATATTATATACAGTTGCTTATCTTTATGAACATAGAGAAAATGCTGATTTTAGAGAATTAACACTAATTCTTAGAGCGTTACTATTTAATCATAGGAAAGAGGAGTTTTAAGATGGATATTGTAGAACTAGATACTAGAATTACTTTTCAAAAGGTAGTTTTAGAATTTGATGAATTACATCAACAATTAGAAACATGGAGTGATTTTTTTACTTGTTGGTCTAATTTGAAATTGGTAACTTCAAGTGAGGTAGAGAGACATGGTGTTAATTTAAGTTCAGAAGTAATTTCTTTTGTGGTTAGGAAGATGCCGGAATTAAAAGAACTTAATACGTTAGAATATAGAATAAAGTATAACAATAAATTTTTTGACATATTAGAAGTAGATGTGCTTAGTAAAGATAAAAAGTTCTTAAGAGTTAAGGGAGTTAATAGCAATGACTAAGAGGACAACTATTGACTCACTCGCTGCGGAGATAACAAAGGGTTTAAAGGAATATTCTAAGCTGACTGAGGAAAGTTTAAAAGGTGCAGTAGTTGAGGTGAGTAATGAAGTTAGAGATAAAATAAAAGAAGGATCACCCAAAAAAAGTGGAGATTATGAAAAAAGTTGGAAAGTGACAAAAGAAAGAGAAACAGCACACTCTATACAAACAGTAGTTCATTCAAAAAATAGATATCAATTAGCACATTTACTTGAATTTGGACATGCGAAGAAAAATGGAGGGCGCACTAAAGCAATTCCACATATAGAGCCAGCAACAAGAGATATTAGCGAAAAAGTATTAGAAAGAATAAAGAGGGATTTATCGTGAATAAAAATGAAGTATGTGAAATGTTATATAAGCTAGAAATTCCATTTGTTTATAGTCATTTTAAAGAAGGAAGTGCTCCGAGATTACCATTTCTTATATATTATTATGACGGTGAAAATACTTTTAAAGCAGATGGTAAATTATATTATAGTGTGAAAAATCTAATTATAGAAATGTATACAGAGAAAAAAGATTTTAAATTAGAAAAAAAGATAGAAGATCTTTTACAAACTTATTCTTTAATCTATACAAAAGACGAGGTATGGATACCGAGTGAAGAAATGTATGAAACAATTTATAAAATGGAGGTTTAAGTATGGAAAATAAAGTAAAATTTAATTTGTCTCATGTTCATTATGCAAAATTAACTGAAGGTGATACAACAACTTATGAAAAGCCAGTACCAATTCCAGGTGCTGTAAAAATTAGTTTAGAGCCTAATGGAGAACCAGAGAGTTTCTATGCAGATGGAGGATCATATTACACAATTAATAACAATATGGGATATGATGGAGATTTAGAGATTGCGATGATTCCAGAAAGTTTCAGAAAGGATATTCTTCAAGAAAGAGAAGATAAAAATAAAGTTCTAGTTGAAGATTCAGGATCAGAAACAAAGAACTTTGCACTACTTTTTGAATTTGATGGAGATCAGAAAAAAATACGTCATGTACTTTATAATTGTTCAGCAGGTCGCCCAAAAATTGAAGGTCAAACAAATGAGGAATCAAGAGAAGTACAAACAGAAACACTTTCAATAAAAGCAAGACCTATCAAAGAAGGACTTGTGAAGAGTAAAACTGGTAAAGAGACAACAGAAGAAACATATAAGAATTGGTATCAAACAGTGTATATGCCAACACATGAAGGAGAAATGTAATGGGAGTTATTAAAGATATAAATGTAGATGGAAAAGTTGTAAGATTTAAAGCGTCAGCAGCGATACCTAGACTATACAGAATGAAGTTTAGTCGTGATATTTATAAAGATTTGCTTATATTAGATAAGATTAATAAGAATAAAGGAAATATCGATATTGAGAGTTTAGAAATATTTGAAAATATCGCATATATTATGGCTTACCATGCAGATGATAAAATCACAAATGATGTAGGTGAATGGTTAGAACAGTTTGATACTTTATCTGTATATAAACTTCTTCCAGACTTAATAAAATTATGGGGTATAAATGTTAAAACTATGAGTGCATCTAAAAAAAAGCAAAAGAAACTGAGCGGACGTTAAATACCGCTCTTTTTTTACTGCGTGCAGTTGAATTAGGACTTTCAATGAATGATTTATCAGAGTTAACAATAGGGTTAGTAAATGATATGTACATTGAAAAAAATAATGATAGTTATGATTATAAATTAATAGCGACACAAGAGGATATGGATAATTTTTAGGAGGTGATTGTATGGCAAGTAGAATAGCAGGTATTACTGTAGAAATCGGAGGAGATACTCTTAAATTAAAACAAGCATTAAGTGAAGTTGAAGGTAAGATTAAGCAAACTCAAAGAGAACTTAAAGATGTTGAAAGACTATTGAAACTTGATCCACATAATACCGAATTACTTACTCAAAAACAAAAACTCTTAAATACAGCCATAGAAGAGACTAAGAAAAAACTAGAAACACTAAGGATAGCTGAGGAACAAGCTAAATCTGCACTTGCAAATGGAGATATTTCAGAAAAGCAATTTGACGCATTAAAAAGAGAAATTATTGCGACTGAACAAGAACTAGATAAATTCACTGAAAAACTAAAACACACTGATAGTTCAATGCAAGCTACACTTAAAGAAGTTGGAGGTAAATTTAAAGAGACTGGAGAGAAGATATCTTCAGTAGGTACAACTCTATCAAAAAATGTGACAGCACCAATTGTAGCAGTTGGAGCTGCAGCAACATTAGCCTTTCGTGAAATTGATGAAGGATATGACACTATCATCAAAAAGACTGGAGCAACTGGAGAAAGTTTCAAGGGGTTAAAAAATGTTGCGGATAATATTTTTAAAAGTTTACCTGTTAGTATGAATGATGTAGGTGTTGCGGTAGGAGAGGTTAACACTAGGTTTAAAGTTACTGGTGATGAGCTTCAAGAACTATCTACTTTATTTCTTAAGTTCGCAGAGATAAATGAAACAGACCTAAATACCGCTATAGGAATGACAAACAAAATAATGGTTCAGTGGGGTATTGACGCTAAGGAAACTGCCAATGTGTTAGGATTAATAACACAAAAAGCACAGGATACAGGAATAAGTGTTGATACTCTTATGAACGGAGTTCAGCAACACGGAGCAATTCTAAAAGAAATGGGGTTAAATCTAGGTCAGAGTATTAACTTACTTGCACAATTTGAAGCAAATGGTGTAAATGCAGATCAAGCACTAAGAGGTTTTAGAAAGGCAGTCGCAGCCTACACTAAAGATGGACTTTCTATGGATGAAGCTCTTAAGAAAACAATTGAATCGATAAAAAATGCAGGAAGTGAAACCGAAGCACTAACTATTGCGACTAAGATTTTTGGAACTAAAGGTGCTGCAGAGATGACTAGGGCTATAAGAGAAGGCAGATTTTCTATAGATGATTTATCAAAAAGTATGTCTGAGTACGGGGATGTTGTAGACAAAACATTTGAAGCAACTGAAGATGGTATAGACAAATTTAAAGTAGCTAGTAATAATGCTAAGTTAGCATTAGGTAGTTTAGGAGAGGCAATTTCTGATGTTTTAGGACCAATTTTACAAGGGGTAGCTACAGTTCTTGGAGGAATAGCAACTTGGTTGAATAGTCTAAGTCCAACAGCTAAACAGATAGTCGTAATAATTGGACTTATAGTAGCTGCGATAGGTCCACTCTTAGTAATAATCGGTACAGTCATTGGTTCAATAGGAAATATAATAACGGGTGTTGCAGCAATTTCTGGTGCTTTTAGTGCGATGAGTGGTGTAATGGCAGGTTTATCTGGTGCGGTAGTACCAATACTCGCTATAATAGCTGCGGTTGTAACATTGATATCTATAGGTAGTTATTTAAAAGATCATTGGAGTGAATTAAAAGACTTTTTTATAAATCTTTGGGAAGGGATAAAAACTTACTTTTCAGAAACATGGACGGCTATTAGTACTACTATAACCGTTGTATGGGAAGTTATTAAAAATTATTTTTCAACAATACTCACAGCTATTAGTCTTATATTTACAACTGCTTGGGAGGGTGTTAAAACTTATTTTACAGAACTTTGGCAAAGTATAACCTCAGTAGTGACTACAGTTTGGGAGAATATCAAAACATATTTTACAACTACCTTTACAGCAATTCAAACTATCTTTACAACCGTGTGGGAGAGTATAAAAAATTTCTTATCAATAACTTGGGAAATAATAAAAACAATTTTCAAAACAGTTCTTGATGTAATAAAAAATATCATTACAAGTTACTGGGATTTTGTATTCCAAACTACAAGTACAATTTGGAATAGTATAAAAGATTTCTTATCTACTATATGGCAAAACATCAGTAACTCTATAAATACTATAGTACAAGCAATTAGTGATTTTATAAGCACCTCTTGGAATAATATAAAAAATGTTCTAAGTAATATTTTAGATGCTATTTTTAATACAGTTTCAAATATCTGGAATAATATTTATTCAACAATTTCTAATCTAGTGAACTCAGCTTATAACTATGTTCAAAGCGTATTTAATAATATGTTATCAGCTGTGGGAAATATTGTAGGAAATATTAGTTCAACAATCCAAAATGGATTTCAAAGTGCAGTAGATTATATTTGGGGACTAGTAAACTCAGCTTATTCTTGGGGGAGTGATTTAATTTCAGGAATTGTTAATGGAATTAGGGATAAGATAGGTGCAGTTGTTGATGCAGTAAAAGGTGTAGCTGAGACAATTTGGAGTTATTTACACTTTAGTGTTCCAGAGGTAGGGCCACTTACAGACTACGAGGATTGGATGCCAGACTTTATAAAAGGATTGTCTAAAGGTTTAGATAGTAGTAGAAATCTTTTGAAAAACTCTGTAGCTAAGTTATCAAATGATCTTGTGATAAATCCAGATTTAAAAGGATTTACATTTCCAAGAGTGAATGCAACATCAGGTATAAGTAGTGATGATTTAAACAAATTAATTCAAGCTATAAATATACCACACGAGACAACTGGCGATATAGTTATCCCGGTTTACTTAGGTGGAACATTACTTGATGAAATAATAATAAATGCACAAAACAGACAAATTATAAAATCAGGAGGAAGGTAATATGAAAAAATCATATATAAAAATTAATAATGAAACAATACCAACTCCTGATGAGATAGACTTTGAGTTTAGAGATATTGAAGGTAGTAGTAGCGGAGTTACCGAAGCAGGAATAACACATAGAGACATTGTAAGGGAAAGTGTGATATCTATATCTTTGAAACTAACTTTAACAAGCCAGTATCTTTTAAAGCTATCAAAAATGTTAAAGCAAACTACAATACCAGTTAAATATTTCGATCCTTATTCACTAGAAGAAAAAGAAATAAATACTTATTGTACAAATTTCAAGGTTAGTCTTTTAAATAAAAACGGTAGTCTTGGAATTTGGAACGCTAGTTTTAAATTGGAGGAATACTAGATGTATCAGACAAGTATTAACTTCAATAAAATGATAAAAAAGAAAAGTAGAAAGTATTTTTGGACAGGAGAGATAGTATTAAAAACTGGAAAAATAATAAAATTTGATGATAAACATATTCTAAAAGACAGTGGTTATATAAGTAATTCGTGCTCAGGAAGTAATGAAATAGAATTAGGTTCAGTTTACGCTGCGGAGATGGGGATTACTTTGAAACTTGATGAATTAAAAGAAATAACCTTAGAAGGAAGCACTATAAAACTATATTTCAACTTAATCTTGGGAAATAATGAAACTGAAAAAATACCACTTGGAATATTCGAAACAACCGAAGCTAATAGAACGAAGAAATTTGTTGAAATTAAAGGTTATGACTTTATGGTTAAGTTTAATAAAACTCTGAGTTTTAAAGAAACATCTGGGACTATTTATGAGCTTCTAGAATTCTGTTGTAAGAAGTGTAGTGTAGAACTTGGAATAAGCAAAGAAGAAATTGAAAAATTACCAAATGGAGTAGAGAGGGTCGGAATTTATGCTGAGCATGATATAGAAACGTATCGTGATCTAATTCATTATATTAGTGCAGCTACTGCAAGTTTTGCGACTATAGATCGTTTTGGTAAGTTAATATTAAAAAGATTTAATACGAACTCAAATTATGAAATAAAAGAAATAGATAGGTATGAATTAAGTATTTCAGATTTTACAACTAGGTATACTGCAGTACAAAGTACAAATCTTAAAACAAAAATATCAGAGTATTATTCGAAAGAAAATGACAATGCTTTAACTATGAATATTGGTGTTAATCCTCTGATGCAGTTAGGACTTCCTGAAAAACGAGTAAGGATGTGTAAAGCAATTTTAGAAGAGGTAGCTACATTTGATTATACTCCATTAGATAGTGTAGTCGTAAGTAATCCAGCTTTTGAGGTTGGGGATAAGATTACTTTTAAGGTTGGAGTCGAAAGTTATCATACTATAATTACATCAATTGAGTATAAAATTCATGGGAAATATAGAATTAAGAGTGTAGGCAAAAATGCATTACTATCTAAAGGTAAGAGTAAACAAGATAAGAATATTCAAGGTATATTACAAACTATTGAGTCTGACAGAGTAAAGGTGAATGCTTATGTTAATGGAACTGAAATAAAAATAGGACAAAATTCACAAACAATAATTGATATAGAATTTGCATCAAGTAAAGAAACTGATGCTTTTTTTATCGCTACTGTGTTATTTGATGTTAAAAATTTAAAAAAACATATTGAAGAAACTGTTACCTTAAAAGATGAAAAAGAAGAAAAGAAACTAACATTGATTAGAGAAGTTGAAGAAGCTAAAAAGCTTAATATTATTTACTCATTAAATGAAGTCACAATTAGAAATCACGCACCAAAGTTTATAGCTAAAGTAGGAAGCCAAATGGTTACGTTATTCTACCCACTAATAAACTTAAAGGAAAAAGTGATTAATAGATTTACTGTTGATTTTGAGTTAGAAAAAGGTAACTTAGTTATTCCAATAGAGGGAATAAGTGCTGCAATCATAGGTAGTGCTTTAGGGGGAGATGTACCTTGGGATGGTAAAATAAAAGTAAATGAGAACTTAGGCAAATTAACACTATCTCATAGAAAGCAAGTGGATTTAAGTGAAGGTAGTATAGATGTTGAAACTTATGATGTTCCTAAATATGAATTTAGTGATGTGATTATAAAAAATGATTTAAAACAAAAATTTGTATTTGGAAATATAGAAGAGAATGTAGAAGTGGAGGAGAAAAATGAAAGGTAAGACAATAATAGAATTAACCGATGTTAAAACAAAAAAGAAAGAGGTTTTAAAAGATGATAACCTCGTAACTGATGTTTTAGAAAAGATTCTAACATTAAATCCCAATGGACTACTTACAAATATTAATAAAGATACATTTTATCCAATAGTTGAAAAGATAGTAGGAGGAATCTTGTTATTTAAAGATAAAATAACAGAAGATAAAAATACTAGCTTTGTAAGTACAAGTAATGAATGTATTGGATATGCAGGACAAGTAGAAGGAGTTCAGGAAAATCCACTGCAAGGTAGTTTTAATAAGCAAGAATCGAAAGTAACGTCAAATGGTTATAAGTTTGTTTGGGATTTTGGAACATCAAAAGCAAATGGTAAAATATCGAGTGTTTGTTTAACTAATGCCAAAGCAGGAGGTGGTTATTTTGGAACAAAGAGTAATGGTGAAACAAACCGTATAAAACTAGGAGAAGATAAATATCTTATTAAGGATACAGATACTGAGATGAAGAAAAAATATGTCAATGTAGTAGAAGCTAACTTTGAAGAAAATTATATAGTATCAATAGTTCCTGAAAGTAATCATCTTAGAATAATAAAATCAAGAGAACCACTGCTTAACTTTAGATTAGATGATTCATTATCATTTTTATCTGAGAAGAATATAACTGAAACAAAGATAAAGTATAAGAAATCTTATGGAACCTATGGAGTATGTATTTATGTGGATTCAGAGAATTATTACTTGTTAAAAACTAGTACTAGCGGAGGTAATACCAATGTAACTAAGTTGAAAATAAATAAAGCAAATAATTCTATGGAAGAAACTGAATTCACATTAGAAAATGTGAAAATAGAAAATATAGGTGCATACTCATTAGACTATGATTACTATAGAACTATTAAATCTGTATTGAGAGGAGGATATGTATATGCAGTTAGTGCGGATGAAAAATATATCGTGAAATTTGCGATAAATAACCCAGTAGATGTAACTAAAATAGAACCTAAGTTTACTCTAAAAACAGGATCAGTATCAAGACATACAACAGGATGTGGAATGTATATATTAGGAGATATGATAATAGGGACTAATTTTACTATTGATAAAAATGATAAAGTTACTGAAATAGCACAAAGCGATTTATCAACAATAGAATGCATTCCATTAAGCTATGGACCATTTTTACTAGGGTATTTTGCGAACGGAGAAAGTTCAGGGGACAAGTATTTAAGAAAAGTATTATACTTAATTACACCATACTCAGCAACAATAAATAATTTATCGAAAACAGTTGAAAAAACGGCGGATAAAACAATGAAAATTACATATTATTTAACGGGAGGTAAATAAAATGAATACATTATTAAATTATAAACTTATAATCTCAAGTATAGGTGGTGTTCTAGGGGTATTTTTAGGAGGTATGGACGGACTAATTTATGCACTTTTAGCATTTTCAGTAATTGACTATGTGACTGGAATAATGTGTGCAATTGATAAAAAAGAATTATCTAGTTCAGTTGGTTTTAAGGGAATAGCTAGAAAAATTATTATCTTCTCATTAGTTGGGGTAGCTAACATACTAGATGTTTATATTCTAGGTCATGTAGGAGTACTCAGAGCAGCAGTAATATTTTTCTACCTATCTAATGAAGGTATTTCTATACTAGAAAATACTTCAAAATTAGGGTTACCAGTGCCTGAGAAATTACAAAACATATTACAACAATTAAACAAGGAGGAAAAATAAGATGGTACAAATAATAAATGAAACACTAATGAACGCAGGTCAACTTGACAGCATAGACTTTGTAGTAATTCATAATGATGCAGGAAGTATGACACCTGAGCAATATGTAGAATGGTTAAGATATCGAGATAAAGCACTGGGAATAGCTCACTATTACTGTAACCGATATAGTATCGCAAGAGTAATAGATACATACAACATTGGATATCATACTGGTGAGTGGTGGAGTAATACCCACTCGATAGGTTATGAGGTATGTGAGAGTATGAAAGTCTCAGATGAGGATTTCTTAGCCAATGAAGATATGGCATTAATGCAGGCAACAGAAGACTTGATTTATTATGGCTTACCAATTAATAAACAAACGGTAAGACTTCATCATGAGTTTAGTCCTACTAGTTGTCCGCATCGTAGTTTAGCTTTACATGGTGGAACAACTGATAGTGTTAAAACTTACTTTGTAGAACGTATGAATTACTTTGCGACTTTAGGAGAAACAGTTGATGAAATGTTAGGTAATACTAGTATCTCAGAACCAAGTACATCTATAAACTCTGTATCAACTGGTGATAAAAGCAATGAAGAAATTGCACGAGAGGTTATTTCAGGAGCATGGGGTAACGGAGAGGATAGAGTGAATAGATTAACTAATGTAGGATATAATGCAAGTGAGGTTCAAGAAGTAGTAAATAGATTACTAAATGGGAATTATACATCTAATAATTTAGATGAAATAGCCCAAGAAGTAATTCAAGGTAAGTGGGGTAATGGAGAAGACCGAGTTAACAGACTTACTAATGCTGGATATAACTACAATGAAGTTCAGCAGAAAGTGAATGAAATATTAGGATAAAATACAAGCCTAGAAGAAAATTAATTCTTCTAGACTTATATTTAGTAATTTTTAATTAGGTTTTCATCAATATTTCAATTAAGAATATTTTTAAATGATAAAGACGAATTCTGTTTTAATGTTCGGAAATTGCGGAAGGAATAAAGAGATTTTATATATCACCGAAGAATAAATGAGTAAAAAATTGACAATACTATCTTTTTAGAATATAATATTAAGAAATAGTTAAATATATAAATTAAACTATTAAATAAAAAGGAGAGGAGAAAAATAATGAAAACATACGAAACACCAAAATTAGAAGTAGTCGAAATTCCAGCTGCATTACAATTGGAAGAGAGATTATAATATTTATTACTAAGGATACCAGATGAAGACTGTTCAACTGGTATCTTTAATGTTATTTTATAGAAATTTATGAAAGAAGATAGTGGTATGTTAAAAGATTATATTAAGACTGATCGATTAAGTGTAAGAAAATTTAAAGGTGATTATTATTTATTGGGAGGAAGAAGAAATTATAAAATAAATGAGATTGGAATGATAATTTTCAAATATATTGGTTCAGATTTAAAAGTGGAAGAATTGAGAGATAAAATAATGGAAGTATATAAGGGTGAAACATCGAAACAAATTGATGTAGAAATTAACAATTTTATTGAATTGTTGTTAAAGGAAGGACTAGTTGAAAGAAAATAATTATGAAACAATATACCCTAACAAAGTTTAATATATTAATTATATCTATATTATATCTAATTTATTTGGGAAATACGTATTTAACAGTAACATGGATACTAAGCATATTAGTATTGTTTAATATAAGAAAAATTCCTAAAAGAGGATTGTTGTATTTTGTTAGATTAACGGGCTACTTTATTCATTTTATGATATTTTTCTATTTGTATAAAATAATAGAAAATAAACAGATAGAATGGAAACAAGGCATTGTTTATTTTACTTATGTTTATAGTTATTAGTATGTATAGAAATAAGCAATCTTTTAAATTATTTTATAGCTATGAGTATATTAGTAGTGTTGTAAAGAAAAATAGAATAGAGTATATTTATTCTATTTACGTAGCCATAGGGTGCATAGTAGGAGAGGAATTATATTTTAGATATGTTATATTAGAAAACTTAAAGAATATAGGTGCCTTATCTATAGTCGTATCAACAGTATATTTTATGTTGATACATTATCTTTTACCCTGGGGTGATAGTTTTAATAAAAGAGATTTATTTAACCAGATTTTATTTGGTTTTGTGTCTGGAAGCATCTATTATATATCTAATTCAATTTTATTATGTATAGTGGGACATTTATTTATGAATATTCATATGATAACTTTTTATATTAAATCATATATTTATTATTATGTAAAGAAAGGAAATTATGTAGATTCAAAGAATATTTTTGATGAACTAGATGTTTAAGGAGGAAGTTTATGTATATAGAAAAATTAGACAAGTCAGTATTTTTATCAGATGTGGAAAAATGTAT
>ERZ773233.271-NODE-271-length-37801-cov-10.686801_pt1 | contig 37801 bp, 42 predicted proteins | sample MGYA00580991_ERZ773233 | MGnify/ENA primary metagenome ERZ773233 (study PRJEB29015, sample SAMEA2738178) | human oral metagenome | biome: human oral; feature: human-associated habitat; material: saliva | place: China | collected 2161 ...
CCGGAGTTTTCCGGAAAAGATTTATTCTCGGCCTTTGGGTAACAGCAGATGGTCTTGTTTATTCAATGTTCAATGAAGAGCAGCATGTCAAAAAGCTCAATATAGAATTCGACCGTTTATTCGTAGCAGGAGACTTTGGTATCTATAATGCAACCACTTTTGGCCTTTATGGATTCTCGAAACGTCATAAGCGCTATCATCTAATTGAGTCCTACTACCACTCAGGGCGCGAGGCGGAAGAGCAACTAACTGAGGCGGATGTCAATTCGAATATTCAATTTAGTTCAGTTCTACAAAAGACTACTAAAGAATACGCAAATGATTTAGTCGATATGATTCGAGGAAAGCAAATCGAATATATAATTCTCGACCCTTCTGCTTCTGCTATGATTGTTGAACTTCAAAAGCATCCTTATATAGCTAGAAAGAATATCCCTATCATTCCTGCTCGAAATGACGTGACGCTTGGCATTTCATTTCACGCTGAATTATTGGCTGAGAATAGATTTACACTCGACCCTAGCAACACGCACGACATTGATGAATACTACGCATACAGCTGGGATAGTAAAGCGAGCCAGCTAGGTGAAGATAAAGTCATTAAGGAGCATGACCACTGCATGGACCGAAACCGATATGCATGTCTCACTGACGCTCTAATCAACGATGACTTCGGTTTCGAAATACAAATATTATCCGGAAAAGGCGCTAGAAACTAACTAAACACTTTTATAGAAATTAGTGTATAATATAAGTAGGAGGATTTTAAACATGGCTAAAAAATCAAAAGCTATATCACACACAGATGAACTGATTAGTCAGTCATTTGACAGCCCCTTGGCAAAGAATCAAAAGTTCAAGAAAGAGCTTCAGGAAGTTGAAAAGTATTATCAATACTTCGACGGATTTGATGTCACGGACTTGAATACTGACTATGGACAAACATGGAAGATTGACGAGGATAAAGTCGACTATACACCTACTCGAGAAATTCGAAACTATATTAGACAACTTGTCAAAAAGCAAGCACGCTTCATGATGGGCAAAGAGCCAGAGCTTATCTTTAGTCCAGTAGAAGACAGTCAAGATGAACAGGCTGAGAACAAGCGTATTCTATTCGACTCTATTTTAAGGAATTGTAAATTCTGGAGCAAGAGTACAAATGCACTTGTAGATGCGACAGTAGGTAAACGAGTCTTGATGACAGTAGTAGCAAATGACTCTCAACAAATTGACGTCCAGTTTTATTCAATGCCTCAGTTCACTTACACCGTTGACCCTCGAAACCCTTCGAGTCTTCTTTCAGTGGACATCGTGTATCAGGACGAGCGGACAAAAGGAATGAGCACGGAAAAGCAACTTTGGCATCATTATAGATATGAAATGAAAGCCGGAACAAATCAATCAGGAATTGCTACAGCTTTAGAAGACATTGAAGAACAATGTTGGCTCACTTATGCCTTAACGGACGGAGAGTCGAACCAAATCTATATGACAGAAAGTGGCCAAACTACTATCAAGGAAACAGAGGCTAAACTTGTAGAAATCGAAGATAACCTAGGCAACAAGATTGAAGTTCCTTTAAAAGTTCTAGAATCAGCGCCCACAGGCTTGAAACAAATCCCTTGTCGAGTCATTCTTAATGAACCATTGACTAATGACATATACGGGACAAGTGATGTCAAAGACCTTATCACAGTAGCAGATAACTTGAACAAAACTATTAGTGACTTAAGAGATTCACTTCGCTTTAAAATGTTCGAGCAGCCTGTTATCATTGATGGTTCTTCTAAGTCTATTCAAGGAATGAAGATTGCGCCAAACGCTTTGGTCGACCTTAAGAGTGACCCTACTTCTTCAATCGGCGGTACTGGAGGCAAGCAAGCTCAAGTCACTTCTATTTCAGGAAACTTTAACTTCCTTCCAGCGGCTGAATATTATTTAGAAGGTGCTAAGAAAGCAATGTACGAATTGATGGACCAACCAATGCCTGAAAAGGTACAGGAGGCACCATCAGGAATTGCAATGCAGTTCTTATTCTACGACCTAATTTCTCGATGTGATGGAAAATGGATTGAGTGGGATGATGCTATTCAATGGCTCATTCAAATGCTAGAAGAAATTTTAGCAACGGTGAATGTTGACTTGGGAAATATTCCTCAAGATATTCAATCAAGCTATCAAACACTTACGACAATGACTATTGAACACCATTACCCAATTCCTAGCGATGAGCAGGCTGCTAAGCAACTTGCGCTCACTGAAGTTCAAACTAATGTACGCAGCCACCAATCTTACATTGAAGAATTCAGTAAGAAAGAAAAGGCGGACAAGGAATGGGAACGCATTTTGGAAGAACTTGCTCAGCTTGACGAAATCTCAGCTGGAGCATTGCCTGTATTAGCAAACGAATTAAACAAACAAGAGGAGCCACAAGATGAAACGAGTGAAGAAGACGAAGTTGATGACAAAGAAAAAGAACAAACTAAACAACCAACCGAAGAAGGAGTCGACCCAGACGTTCAAGGTTAATTGTGACCATTGTGAGCATAAGTTTGAACTAACATCAAAACAGATTATCTCGAAACATATCGAAAAGGGCGTAGAGTGGAGATTCTTCGAATGTCCTAAGTGCCATTATCGGTTCACCACTTATGTAGGAAACAAGGAAATCGAGAAACTTATTCGATTTAGAAATGAATGTCGAAACAAGATGAAACAGGAACTTCAAAAAGGAGCTGCTGCTAATCAAAACACTTACCATTCATATCGAATCCAGGATGAACAAGCTGGGCATAAAATCTCAGGGCTTATGGCGAAGCTGAAAAAGGAGATAAACATTGAAAAACGAGAAAAAGAATGGGTATCTATATAGCTGGGAAAAAGCTATTCATGAAAATAATATTCGTCTAACCCTTGAACAGGAGCAAGCAGTATTAAAAGCATTCAGCGATGCAGGAACTGATTTAATTGCAAAGATTAAAAAGTCTCGAAATGGATACTTGCCTAAAAGAATCTATAAAGACTACGCCTACGACCTGCACGCTGTTCTTGTTCAACTAATGACTGAATACTCTCATAAAGCAGCAATGAATGCAGTCGATGGACAGGTAGTTCATATTCTACAAGTATTAGCAGAAGACGGAAATGCTACCGCTGAAAAGTTCGAAAAGGAAGTCAGGGCTGCCTCTTTAGTATTTTCACGAAGAGCAGCCGAGGCCGTTGTCAAAGGCGAAATCTATAAAGACGGCAAAAACCTCTCGAAACGTGTTTGGTCTTCAGCCGCACGCGCAGGAAATGACGTTCAACAAATAGTCACACAAGGCCTAGCAAGTGGAATGTCTGCTACAGATATGGCTAAGATGCTCGAGAAATATATCGACCCTAAGGCTCGAAAGGATTGGGACTTTGATAAGATAGCTGAGAAGTTAGGGAAACCGGCTGCTCATAAATATCAAAATCTCGAATATAACGCCCTTCGACTTGCTCGAACTACTATTAGTCATTCAGCCACAGCTGGAGTGAGGCAATGGGGCAAGGTTAATCCTTACGCTCGAAAAGTTCAATGGCATTCTGTTCACGCTCCAGGTCGAACTTGTCAAGCGTGTATCGACCTAGATGGTGAAGTATTTCCTATCGAAGAATGTCCTTTCGACCATCCTAATGGAATGTGCTACCAAACTGTATGGTACGAAAACTCACTCGAAGAAATCGCTGATGAGTTGAGAGGCTGGGTAGACGGAGAACCTAATGATGTATTAGACGCATGGTACGACGATTTAAGTTCAGGAAAAGTTGAGAAATACAGCGACCTCGACTTTGTTAAAAGTTATTAGGCTCGGTTCAATACCGAGTCTTTTTGTCTATAAATTGTCTAATTTCGAGAACCTTCGAAAAGTAGTAAAATGATATCCAGTTATGTTATAATATAAGTTGAAAAGGAACCTTGTCGCCTTAATGACTCGAAATTGGTTTCACTGTTCCAATTAAATAAAAACAGCAGATTCAGCCGGAGGGCGGAAAACTCAGGAGGAAAATAAATGGCTTATCAATTAGAAGACTTGTTAAAAGGTCTAGATGAACCAACTATCAAACAGGTGAAGGAAGTTATTTCGAAAACTTCGAAAGAACTCGATGCTAAAATTTTCATTGACGGCGACGGTCAACATTTTGTACCTCACGCACGTTTCGATGAAGTTGTTCAACAGCGCGATGCAGCTAACGGCTCAATTGATTCTTATAAAGAACAAGTCGCGACGCTTTCTAAACAGGTCAAAGATAACGGTGATGCGCAGACCACTATCCAAAACCTTCAAGAGCAACTCGACAAGCAGGCTCAACTTGCAAAAGGCGCTGTGATTACCTCAGCTCTTCATCCGTTGATTAGTGACTCCATTGCTCCGGCAGCAGACATTCTTGGATTCATGAACCTTGACAACATTACAGTCGAAAGTGACGGTAAGGTTAAAGGTCTCGATGAAGAGTTGAAAGCTGTTCGTGAGTCTCGTAAATACTTATTCAAAGAAGTCGAAGTTCCAGCGGAACCTAAACAAGAGGCTCCAGCTAAGTCGCCAGCCGGGACTGGAAATTTAGGAAATCCAGGTCGTGTCGGTGGTGGTGTTCCAGAACCTCGTGAAATCGGCTCTTTTGGTAAGCAACTTGCTGCTGCTCAACAAACGGCAGGAGCACAAGAACAATCATCATTCTTTAAATAATAGGAGGAACTAACTATGCCAAATGTGCGAGTTAAGAAAACTGATTTCAATCAAACCACTCGAAGCATTGTCGCAATTCCTGACCACTACGTTGCTTTGGCTGCTCAAATTCCAGCTACCGCAGCAACTCAAGTAGGGAACAAGAAATACATTCTTGCAGGAACTTGCGTGAAAAATGCTACTACACTTGATGGACGCAAGACTGGACTCGAAGTAGTATCTACCGGTGAACAATTTGACGGTGTTATCTTCGCTGACCAAGAAGTGTTCGAAGGTGAAGAAAAAGTAACCGTGACAGTATTAGTTCACGGATTCGTCAAATATGCAGCCCTTCGAAAAGTTGGCGATGCTGTGCCTGAATCTAAAAACGCAATGATTCTTGTCGTTAAATAGGAGGAATTATAGATGAATATTTATGACTATATCAACGCAGGGGAGATTGCTAGCTACATTCAAGCACTTCCTTCAAACGCTCTTCAATACCTTGGCCCTCAATTGTTCCCTAATGCTCAACAAACAGGGACAGACATTTCATGGCTCAAGGGCGCAAATAATTTGCCAGTAACTATCCAGCCATCTAACTACGACGCGAAAGCAAGTCTTCGCGAACGTGCTGGATTTAGCAAGCAAGCTACTGAGATGGCATTCTTCCGTGAGTCTATGCGACTTGGTGAAAAAGACCGTCAAAACTTGCAAATGCTATTGAACCAAAGTTCAGCTCTTGCCCAACCTCTAATCACTCAACTCTACAATGATACTAAGAACCTTGTAGACGGGGTTGAAGCGCAAGCAGAATACATGCGTATGCAATTGCTTCAATACGGTAAATTCACTGTCAAATCAACTAACAGCGAGGCTCAGTACACTTATGACTACAACATGGATGCTAAGCAACAATATGCAGTCACTAAGAAATGGACTAACCCAGCTGAGAGTGACCCTATCGCTGACATTTTAGCAGCAATGGATGACATCGAAAACCGTACAGGTGTTCGCCCTACTCGTATGGTCTTGAACCGAAACACTTACAACCAAATGACTAAGAGTGACTCTATCAAGAAAGCTCTTGCAATTGGTGTTCAAGGTTCTTGGGAAAACTTCTTGCTTCTTGCAAGTGACGCTGAGAAATTCATCGCTGAGAAAACAGGTCTTCAAATCGCTGTTTACTCTAAGAAAATTGCTCAGTTCGCTGACGCTGATAAACTTCCAGACGTTGGTAACATTCGCCAGTTCAACTTGATTGACGACGGTAAAGTGGTATTGCTTCCACCTGACGCTGTGGGTCACACTTGGTATGGTACTACTCCTGAAGCGTTTGACTTGGCTTCTGGCGGAACAGACGCTCAAGTTCAAGTTCTTTCAGGCGGACCTACCGTTACAACTTATCTTGAAAAACATCCTGTCAATATTGCAACAGTTGTATCAGCTGTTATGATTCCATCATTCGAAGGAATTGACTATGTAGGAGTTCTCACAACTAATTAGGAGGTCGCTATATGGCTACATTAAAAGCTCTTAGCACCTTAATCGTTTCCGGAGCAGTAGTGCATTCAGGGTCGGTATTTTCTTGCCCTGAAGCGCTTGCTTCGTCTTTAATTGAACGAAATTTTGCGTTCGAGATTAAGGAGGCTGAAGATGGAGAAACGGTAGAAACTGTTTCTCAAGCAATTGAAGAAGTTGACGAAGTTGAACAAATGCGCGAAGAGTATGCTGCTAAGACAGTGCCTGAGCTCATTGAATTAGCAAGAGCTAATGGAATTGACACTTCTTCAATCTCTCGAAAAAGCGAATACATTGACGCTTTAATCAAATACGAACTAGGAGAGTAAAATGGCAGCTCAAACGGACATTGAATTAGTCAAAATCAATATCGACAACGATAATTCACCGTCACCTATGAATGACCAAAGTATCTCAGCTCTTTTAGATAAGCATAAGTCTGTCGCCTATGTTAGTTATATGATTTGCCTAATGAAGACTAGAAATGACGCAGTCACTCTTGGACCTATTAGTTTAAAAGGTGACGCAGATTACTGGAAGCAAATGGCGCAATTCTACTATGACCAATATAAGCAAGAGCAGACGGAGGCAGATGAAAAGTCGAACTCCGGCTCGACAATCTTAATGAAAAGAGCTGATGGTACATGAGTTATGATGTGAATTATGTTAAGAATCAAGTTCGTAGAGCCATTGAAACTGCTCCTACTAAAATCAAGGTACTTCGAAACTCTTGGGTCAGTGATGGATATGGAGGAAAGAAACGGGACAAAGCGAATGAAGTCGTAGCAGACGACCTTGTTTGTTTAGTTGATAATTCAACGGTTCCTGACCTTTTAGCCAATTCCACTGACGCGGGAAAAATTTTTGCCCAAAATGGAGTGAAAATTTTCATTCTATATGATGAAGGCAAAATCATTCAACGAGCCGATATCATCGAAATTAAAAACTCAGGAAGACGGTACAGGGTAGTAGAGACCCACAATCTTCTCGAGCAGGACATTTTGATAGAACTTAAATTGGAGGTGAACGACTAATGTCTCAGCCTGAATTAGTATGGAAGCCGGAAGAATTTGTTAGTAACTGTGAAAGATATCGAAACAAGTTTCAAGTCGCTGTCATAACAGTCTGCGAAGTCGCTGCTACTAAGATGGAAGAATACGCAAAGACTCATGCTATTTGGACAGACCGTACAGGGAATGCTCGACAGAAGCTCAAAGGAGAAGCTGCTTGGGTAAGCGCAGACCAAATCATGATAGCTGTATCCCATCACATGGACTACGGGTTTTGGCTAGAACTAGCTCATGGTCGAAAATACAAAATTCTCGAACAGGCTGTAGAAGACAATGTCGAAGAACTTTTTAGAGCGTTGAGAAGGTTATTAGACTAGGAGTGAACATGACTAAACGAACGACAATGATGGACAGATTGAAGGAAATTCTTCCTACATTTCAGCTCTCGCCTGCTCCTATGCTTCCAGGAGTTGAATTTGACGAGCAAGATACAGATAGGCCGGATGACTACATTGTTCTTCGATATAGTCATAGAATGCCTAGCGCAACAAATAGCCTGGGAAGTTTTGCTTATTGGAAAGTTCAAATCTACGTCCATTCAAACTCAATTATTGGTATTGACGAATATAGCAGAAAGGTTCGAAACATCATCAAGGACATGGGATACGAAGTAACCTATGCAGAAACTGGTGACTACTTCGACACAATGCTTTCTAGATACCGACTAGAAATCGAATATAGAATTCCACAGGGAGGAAACTAAAAATGAGTAAAGACATTCTTTACGGAATCAAGCTCGTGCAAATCGAGGAGCTTGACCCATTGACTCAGTTGCCAAAAGTCGGCGGAGCTAACTTTGTCGTAGATACGGCAGAAACAGCAGAACTTGAAGCCGTGACTTCGGAGGGAACTGAAGATGTGAAACGCAATGACACTCGTATTCTTGCTATCGTGCGTACTCCAGACCTTTTATATGGTTATGACTTAACATTCAAGGACAACACGTTTGACCCTGAAATCATGGCCCTAATTGAAGGCGGTACAGTACGTCAACAAGGCGGCGCTATCGCTGGATACGACACTCCAATGCTTGCACAAGGTGCTTCTAATATGAAACCATTTAGAATGAACATCTATGTGCCAAACTATGTAGGTGACTCAATTGTCAACTACGTGAAAATCACTTTGAATAACTGTACCGGTAAGGCTCCAGGTCTTTCAATCGGGAAAGAGTTCTACGCTCCTGAGTTCAACATCAAAGCACGTGAAGCAACCAAAGCAGGTTTGCCAGTTAAGTCAATGGACTATGTGGCACAACTTCCAGCAGTTCTTCGTCGCGTGACATTCGATTTGAACGGTGGAACAGGAACAGCCGACGCCGTTCGAGTTGAAGCAGGTAAGAAGATTACTCCAAAACCAGCTGACCCTACCTTAACAGGTAAGACTTTCAAAGGCTGGAAAGTTGAAGGAGAATCAACTATTTGGGACTTCGACAACCACATGATGCCTGACCGAGACATCAAACTCGTAGCACAATTCGCATAGAAATTTAGAAAGAAGGGTCTGTTATGACTAATATTATTACAGCTGAGCAGTTTAAGCAACTTGCATTTCAAATCATCGCACTTCCAGGATTTTCAAAAGGTAGTGAACCTATCCATGTTAAAATTCGAGCAGCAGGTGTCATGAACCTAATCGCTAACGGGAAAATCCCTAATACGCTTTTAGGTAAAGTGACCGAACTGTTTGGAGAAACTTCGACAGTCACTAAAGACAATGCTAGTCTAGCATCAATTACTGACCAACAGAAGAAAGAAGCGCTCGACCGTTTGAACAAAACCGATACAGGTATTCAAGACATGGCTGAACTTCTTCGAGTATTCGCAGAAGCTTCAATGGTAGAGCCTACTTACGCTGAAGTCGGCGAGTATATGACAGATGAGCAACTTATGACAATCTTCAGTGCAATGTACGGTGAAGTGACTCAAGCTGAAACCTTTCGTACAGACGAAGGAAATGTCTAATGTCATAGCAGTCGCTACTGAATTTCATATTAGACCTAGCGAGGTGGTCGGGATGCAAACTGATTTAGGCAAATACTGCTTCGACGCAGCAGCCGTTGCTTATATTAGATATTTGCAGGAAGACAAGACTCCTAGGTATCCTGGTGACGAAAAGAAAAATCCAGGATTGCAAATGCTTATGGAGTGACTATTTTCAGTCGCTCCTCTTTTTGTATATAGAAAGGAAATTACATGGATTTTGGGTCAATTGCAGCAAAAATGACTTTGGATATCTCAAACTTCACAAGTCAATTAAATCTTGCTCAAAGTCAAGCGCAACGGCTCGCACTAGAGTCTTCGAAGTCCTTTCAAATTGGTTCTGCTTTAACAGGATTAGGGAAAGGACTTACGACTGCGGTTACCCTTCCTCTTATGGGATTTGCAGCCGCCTCTATTAAAGTAGGGAATGAATTCCAAGCTCAAATGTCCCGTGTTCAAGCTATTGCAGGAGCGACAGCAGAAGAGCTTGGTAGAATGAAGACTCAAGCAATCGACCTTGGTGCTAAAACTGCTTTTAGTGCCAAAGAGGCTGCTCAGGGTATGGAAAATCTAGCTTCAGCCGGTTTCCAGGTAAATGAAATCATGGACGCGATGCCAGGGGTACTTGACCTGGCTGCCGTATCTGGAGGAGATGTGGCCGCGAGCTCCGAGGCCATGGCTAGTTCACTTCGAGCTTTTGGATTAGAAGCCGGACAAGCAGGGCACGTCGCTGACGTATTTGCTCGAGCAGCAGCTGATACCAACGCTGAGACGAGTGACATGGCAGAGGCGATGAAGTACGTCGCACCGGTTGCTCACTCTATGGGCTTGAGCCTTGAAGAAACGGCTGCTTCTATAGGTATTATGGCCGACGCTGGTATTAAGGGCTCGCAAGCCGGAACCACGCTTAGAGGCGCTCTCTCGCGTATTGCTAAGCCTACAAAGGCGATGACTAAATCTATGCAGGAATTAGGAGTTTCGTTCTACGACGCGAACGGAAACATGATTCCACTAAGAGAACAAATCGCTCAACTGAAAACAGCTACGGCAGGACTTACTCAGGAAGAACGGAACCGACATATCGTTACGCTCTACGGTCAAAACTCTCTCTCCGGTATGCTTGCACTATTAGACGCAGGTCCTGAGAAATTGGATAAGATGACCAATGCTCTCGTGAACTCGGACGGAGCTGCTAAGGAAATGGCAGAAACTATGCAGGACAACCTTGCTAGTAAAATCGAGCAGATGGGAGGAGCTTTCGAGTCTGTTGCTATTATTGTTCAACAAATTCTCGAACCAGCTCTTGCTAAAATTGTAGGAGCAATCACTAAGGTTTTCGAAGCCTTTGTAAATATGTCACCTACCGGTCAAAAGATGGTTGTTATATTTGCAGGAATGGTTGCAGCCTTAGGTCCTTTACTTTTAGCCTTTGGTACATTCTTGACAATGGCTACTAAAATTAGAATCGCTATGCAGTTCTTAGGCCCTGCTTTCATGGGTACAATGGGGACGATAGGTATTGTCATTGCTGTCATATACGCACTGGCTGCCGCCTTTATGATAGCCTACACGAAGTCGGAGAAATTTAGAAATTTCATTCATACAGTAGGAAGCGCACTCAAGGCAGGCCTATCGGCTTCGATTGAATGGACTACTCATCAACTTCAAGTATTAGGTGAAGGGTTCCAAAAGGTTGGCGAGAAAGTAGTTGAAATGAAGAACTCACTGATGACTCACCTAACTTCAGCCTTGCAAAGTGTCGGGATTGATTTAGGTTCATTAGGCGGAAATATCGGTTCGTTTATCAGCGGAAGTCTAGAGAGAATGGGAGGCGTATTCGGTAAAGTAGGAGGAGTCATAGCACTCATTATTCCTATTCTTACGAAAATTGGTCTAGCGTTTCTCGGTATTTCAGGGCCAGTAGGATTTGCTATTAGTCTAATTGTAGGATTCTTGTCTGCTTGGGCAAGGACAGGAGAATTAAATGCTAATGGAATAACTCAGGTATTCACTAACTTGTCCTCTACTATTCAATCTGCGGCAGATATGATTACTCAATTTTTACCTACCTTCGTAGAAAAAGGAACTCAAATCCTGAATAATATTATTCAGGGAATTGTATCTGCCTTGCCTGGAATAACTTCAACGATTACAAATGTCGTTCAGTCATTAGTTCAAACTATTTCAACTGTTCTTCCTAAGATGATGGAAACCGGTACACAGATTATTCAGGCATTGGTAAGCTCTATTAGTTCGACCATTCCTACTATCTTGTCGGCTGCAACACAAGTCATCTCGACTCTTATAAGCGGGCTGTCTCAAGCCTTGCCTACAATCTTACAAGCAGGGTTGCAAATTATCTTAGCATTATTCAATGGACTTGTTCAAGCTCTTCCTACTATCTTGCAGGCTGCTATTCAAGTTCAAATGGCGCTCATTCAAGGTCTTATGCAGGCTTTACCGGCTATTCTACAAGCAGCCTTGCAAATTATCATGGCTCTTGTTCAAGGGATAATTCAAGCCCTTCCTGCTGTACTAGATGCCGCCTTGCAAATTATCATGGGACTTGTCAATGCACTTTCGACCTCTATTGGACCTATTTTAGAAATGGGGGTTCAAATTCTAGTGACCTTGATACAAGGTATTATCGAAATGCTTCCAGACTTGCTTGTAGCAGCCGTCGATATTATCACCACTTTGCTTACAGGATTGCTCGACGCACTTCCTAAACTACTAGAAGCAGGTGTTCAATTAATCATGTCACTCTTGGCGGGGATTGTTCAAATGATACCATCACTTCTAGCAGGAATTGTTCAACTTATGGTTGCATTGCTTAAAGCAATTGTCGACTGCGTTCCTAAACTACTTCAAGCAGGTGTTCGACTTATTCAAGCATTGATTCAAGGTATTGCATCACTAATAGGTTCAGTGGTTTCTACTTCCGGAGGCATGATGGGTCAAGTTATTAGCAAGATTGCTAGTTTCGTAGGCCAAATGGTCTCAGGAGGAGCTTCCTTAATTCGAAACTTCATTAGTGGTCTTGCTTCAATGATTGGTTCAGCTGTCTTGAAAGTAGGTAGCATGGGAACTTCAATTGTTTCTAAGGTTACTGGATTCGCTGGACAAATGGTAAGTGCAGGGGTCAACCTTGTTCGAGGATTCATCAATGGTATCAGTTCAATGGTAAGTTCTGCGGTAAGTGCGGCGGCTAATATGGCTAGCAGTGCGTTGAATGCTGTTAAGGGCTTTCTCGGTATCCACTCTCCGTCACGTGTCATGGAGCAGATGGGTATCTACACAGGTCAAGGGTTCGTAAATGGTATTGGTAACATGATTCGAACTACACGGGACAAGGCTAAAGAAATGGCTGAAACTGTCACTGAAGCTCTCAGCGACGTGAAGATGAATATTCAAGAGAATGGAGTTATTGAAAAGGTTAAATCCATTTACGATAAGATGACTGACCAACTTCCTGAAACTCTTCCAGCTCCTGATTTCGGTGAGGTTCGTGACGCCGCAGGTTCACCTCGAGTAGACTTGTTCAATACAGGAACTGATAAACCTAACCAACCTCAGTCACAATCTAAAAACAATCAAGGCGAGCAAACCGTTGTCAACATTGGAACAATCGTAGTTCGAAACAATGACGACGTTGACAAACTGTCGAGAGGATTGTATAATAGAAGTAAAGAAACTCTATCAGGGTTTGGTAACATTGTAACACCGTAAAGGAGAAATAGATGGCTAGCAGACAGACGCTATTGGTCGACGGAATTGACCTTGTCGACAAAGGTGCAACCGTGCTAGAATATGTAGGACTCACTTTCGCAGGATTTAAGGACTCAGGATTCAAAAACCCTGAAGGCATAGACGGAGTATTAGATTCTCCGTCTAATGCTATGTCCGCTCTTACTGGAAGCGTGACCCTAATGTTCCACGGAGAAACCGAAAAACAAGTCAATGCAAAATATAGACAATTCAAACAATTTATCCGCTCGAAGTCATTTTGGAGAATTTCGACACTTGAAGACCCTGGATACTATCGAATGGGAAAATTTTTAGGAGAAACTGAGCAAGGAAAACTTGTAGACGTTCAAGCCTTTAAGGATACTTCTCTTGTCGTTAAATTAGGAATTCAGTTCAAAGATGCTTACGAGTACAGCGATTCAACAGTTCGAAAGGTTTATAAATTCCAACCTGCTTTAGGAGGCGATAGCTTACCTAACCCAGGTAGACCTACTCGACAATTTAGAGTAGAGATAAGAACTACTTCTCAAATCAAAGGATATTTTCGAATCGGTGAGAAAAGTTCAGGACAGTTCGTTGAGTTTGGAACTAATTCAGTATTGATGGAAAATGGTTCGATTATTATTCTAAATCTTGGAACCTTTGAACTTATCAAAATTAGCAGTGCAAATCAAGCGACTAACTTATTTAGATACATTAAACGAGGCGCATTCTTCAAGATTCCTAATGGAAATTCAACAATTACCATTGAATACCGAGCCGACGACGCAGCAGCCTGGAAATCTACTCTTCCAGCTCAAGTTGAACTGTTTCTAAATCCATCTTACTATTAGAAAGGGAATATATGATTGACAATAATTTACCTATGAGTCCAATTCCTAGCGAAATTGTTCAAGTATATGACCAAAACTTCAATCTAATTGGAGCAAGTGATGAAATCTTTAGCAAGCAGTATGAGGATGAAATTGTGACTCGAGCAAGAGGAAAGGAAACTTTCACTTTCGAAAGCATTGAAACTTCCTCTATCTATCAACATTTAAAGGTCGAAAACGTTATCCAGTATGGAGGCAGATGGTTTCGAATTAAATATGCTCAGGACGTAGAAGATGTCAAAGGGCTTACTAAGTTTACTTGCTACGCATTGTGGTATGAACTAGCAGAAGGCTTGCCTAGGAAGTTGAAACACGTTGCTTCTTCTGTAGGAGCTGTCGCGCTAGATATTATCAAAGATGCAGGTGAGTGGGTTCGACTAGTTTGTCCTCCAGATGGTGCTAATAAGCAGGTTCGAAGTATAACCGCCGCAGAAAATTCAATGCTTTGGCATCTTCGATATCTTGCAAAGCAATATAATTTAGAATTGACGTTTGGATATGAAGAACTAATTAGACAAGAGGTTCGAATTGTCCAAACCGTGATATTCCTTCAACCTTACGTCGAGTCTAAAGTAGACTTTCCTCTTGTAGTTGAAGAGAATTTGAAATATGTCACTAGGCAGGAAGATTCTCGAAACTTATGTACCGCCTACAAGTTGACAGGTAAAAAAGAAGAAGGCAGTCAAGAGCCTTTAACGTTTGCTTCTATCAACAATGGAAGTGAATACCTTATTGATGTTTCATGGTTCACTACACGACATATGAAGCCTCGATATATTGCGAAATCTAAAAGCGACGAACGTTTTAGAATTAAAGAAAATTTGATGAGTGCTGCGCGTGCTTATCTTGACATTTATAGTCGCCCTCTAATTGGATATGAAGCTTCAGCGGTCCTTTATAACAAGGTTCCTGACTTGCATCATACTCAACTAATTGTCGACGACCATTATGATGTTATCGAGTGGCGAAAGATATCTGCTAGAAAAATTGACTACGATGACCTTTCAAACTCTACTATCATTTTCCAAGACCCTCGAAAAGACTTGATGGACTTGCTAAATGAGGACGGCGAAGGAGTTCTTTCAGGGGAAACTGTAAATGAGTCCCAAGTTGTCATTAGATACGCAGATGACATTTTAGGGACTAATTTTAATGCAGAATCTGGAAAATATATTGGTGTCTTAAACACTAATAAGAAACCAAGTGAATTAGTTCCTGACGACTTTACATGGATTCGACTAGAAGGTCCAAAAGGTGACCAAGGTTTACCGGGAGCTCCTGGACGTGACGGAGTCGACGGTGTACCTGGAAAGAGCGGAGTAGGGATAGCAGATACTTCTATCACTTATGCTGTATCCGTTTCCGGAACGCAAGAGCCTGAAAATGGATGGAGCGAACAAGTTCCTGAACTCATAAAAGGTCGATTCTTGTGGACTAAAACATTTTGGAGATACACTGACGGCTCACATGAAACTGGATATTCTGTTGCCTATATAGGGCAAGACGGGAATTCCGGAAAAGACGGAATCGCAGGTAAAGATGGAGTAGGTATAGCCGCAACTGAAGTCATGTATGCAAGTTCACCATCTGCTACTGAAGCTCCAGCTGGTGGATGGTCGACGCAAGTTCCTACTGTTCCAGGCGGTCAATATTTATGGACTCGAACAAGATGGCGCTACACCGACCAAACTGATGAAATTGGATATTCAGTTTCAAGGATGGGCGAACAGGGTCCAAAAGGCGACGCAGGTCGTGACGGAATTGCAGGAAAAAATGGAATAGGCTTGAAGTCAACCTCAGTTTCTTATGGAATTAGTCCTACGGATTCTGCGGTTCCTGGAGTATGGTCTTCACAAGTTCCCTCTTTAATTAAAGGTCAATATCTCTGGACTCGAACTATTTGGACCTATACAGATTCAACTACTGAAACAGGGTACCAAAAAACCTACATTCCAAAAGACGGGAATGACGGTAAAAATGGGATTGCTGGTAAGGATGGGGTAGGAATTAAGTCTACGACCATTACCTACGCAGGCTCAACCTCAGGAACAGTTGCGCCTACTTCAAATTGGACTTCTACTATTCCAAATGTTCAACCAGGATTCTTCTTGTGGACGAAAACTGTTTGGAACTATACTGATGACTCTAGCGAAACAGGTTACTCAGTTTCCAAAATAGGTGAAACCGGTCCTAGAGGAGTTCAAGGTCTTCAAGGTCCTCAAGGGCTTCAAGGTATTCCAGGGACTCCAGGGGCCGATGGGCGCTCGCAATATACTCACCTAGCTTTCTCGGACAGCCCTAATGGAGAAGGATTTAGTCATACTGACCCAGGTAGAGCATACGTCGGCCAGTATCAAGATTTTAATCCTGTTCATTCAAAAGACCCTGCATCCTATACATGGACGAAATGGAAAGGAAATGACGGGGCTCAAGGTATTCCAGGTAAATCTGGAACAGACGGAAAAACTTCATACTTCCATATCGCTTACTCTAGCAGCTCTGACGGCTCGAAAGATTTTAGCTTAGAGGACCAAAACCAGCAATATATGGGATATTATAGTGACTTCGAGCCTAATGACAGTCGTGACCGAACTAGGTATAGATGGTTCGATAGGCTTGCAAATGTCATCATAGGCGGAAGAAATCTATTTCTTAACTCTTTATTTAAGTACGGCCTAAAGGAAAAATATTCGACCTATTATGTAGCAGATACTCAAGACCAAACGCAAGGTCAACTCACGTTGAGTATTGACACTGATAACAAGTTTAGAGGAGCCAACACTTTAAAAATTGTTTCTACCTTTAACGGTAAGCAAACGAACCAAAAAGTCACGTTTGCGACAGGAGGAGATTCACGTCTAGCAACCGTTGACGAGATGGCAAATAAGTCGGTGAGATTTAGTTTTTGGGCAAAATCCACCGTCAATGATACGAATTTTCAGGCCCGGGCAGGATATCGAGGAGCCGTTCAGCCTGTTCGATTGACTACCGATTGGAGATTCTACGATATTGAGCTTATAAGGAAAGAGAATTCAAATGCTACTAATGAACTAATTCTTCATGTCTTTACTGCTGCTACTGTCTGGATTGCATTCCCTAAAGTTGAGATAGGAACAGTCTCTACAGACTTTTCACAAGCTCCGGAAGACATTCAAAAAGATATCAGTTCTAAAGCAGACCATAAACTAACCAATGCCCAACTAACAGCTCTTGCAGAAAAAGCTCAACTTCACGACGTTGAACTAAAAGCTAAAGCAACCATGGAGCAGCTAAGTGATTTAGAGAAAGCCTATAATGGTCGAATAGCAGCCAACGAGGAAGCTGTTAAGAAAGCAGAAAGTGACCTTATTGAAGCCGCAAGTAGAATTGAGGCCACTGTTCAAGAACTTGGTGGACTTCGTGAGCTGAAAAAATTTGTCGACACCTATATGAGCTCAAGTAACGAAGGTCTCGTTATTGGTAAGAATGATGCAAGTTCGACCATTAAAGTTTCAAGTGACCGAATTTCAATGTTCTCGTCAGGGAAAGAGGTTATGTATATTAGTCAAGGAGTTATTCATATCGATAATGGTATCTTCACTCAGTCTGTTCAAATTGGTAGATTTATAACCGAGCAATATTCATTTAACGCAGATATGAATGTGATTCGGTATGTAGGATAAGGAGAGATAAATGACAAGATTTTCAAACTGGAGCGGATATCTTCGCTTGAATCTGTATGTAGAGCAAATTAGTCAAGACATCACTAACAATACTTCACGAGTAAGGTGGAGAGCAACTGTTGACCGTGAAGGAGCCTATAGAACCTGGACCTATGGAAATATCAGTCTTTTAAAAGTATGGTTGAATGGTGCTTATGTATATAATAGCAATCTTGATTTCGATACTAGTGGAGAAGAAATAACTCTCGCGAGCGGGGAAATTACTGTCCCCCATGACAGCGAAGGGAATAAGACCATGGACGTTTGGGCATCATTTGACCCTAATAACGGAGTTCATGGAAACATTACGATTTCTTCAACCTATACTTTTGACAAGATACCTCGTTCGTCACAAGTTGCTGGACTAGACGGAAATAGATATTTAGGTTCGCTTCACACTATCAACCTCAACCGTAAAGTAAACACGTTCACTCACCAAGTTTGGTATAGAGTGTTTGGAGGCGAATGGATAGACCTAGGAAGGAATCATACCACCAGCGTTTCATTCACTCCGCCCCTCGACCTTGCACGATACCTACCTAAAGCAAATTCAGGAACGATGGATATTAGAGTTCGAACCTATAACGGAAGCACTCAAATAGGTAACGACATCTATTCAAATGGATGGAACTTTAAAATTCCTGATAGTGTGAAACCTACATTTTCTAGCATATCTTTAGTCGAAACAAATTCGAATGTCAAACAAATTATGAACGGAAATACTTTCCTTCAAATTATGTCGAATATTCAAGTCAACTTTAATAATGCCCTAGGAATTTACGGTTCTTCAATTGAAACTTTTCACGCTGAAATCGTTAATCGAAATCAGTCTATTTCGAAGAATGGAGCTCAATTAGGAATAATGAACTTTAATGGAGCCGCAACGGTTCGAGCGTGGGTTACAGATAGTCGAGGAAAGCAATCCAATGTTCAAGATGTTCAAATCAATGTGATTGAATACTTTGCTCCTGCTTTGAGTTTTTCTGTTCAACGAACTAGACAAAACCCAGCTACCTTGCAAGCTCTTCGAAATGCAAAGATTGCTCCTATATCTATAGGTGGACAGCAAAAGAACTTTATGCAAATCACGTTTTCAGTAGCACCTTTAAACACTGAAAATTTCGTAGAGGATAGAGGTCCTGCTACTGCTACTTTCAGTTCAATCAGTCTACTAACTAACTCGTCCGCCAATTTAGGCGGAAGTTATGGAGCTGACAAGTCTTATATAGTCAAAGCAGTTCTTCGAGACCGATTTACTTCTACGACATTCAGTTCAACTATCGCGACTGAGAAAGTAGTTCTCAACTACGACAAAGACGGTAGACTAGGAGTAGGTAAAGTTGTAGAGCAGGGGAAACCCGGTTCAATTGACGCGGCCGGAGATATCTATGCAGGTAACGCTTATCTAAACGATGTAAGAGCTAGAAATCTTTATGTTGAAGGAAAACCTATTCAACAGTATCAGCTAATCAACAATGACGGAGGACTGTCTAGAGGCAGTAGACAGTGGGACGATGTCTGGAATAAGCAGGGAACAGAGGTTGGCTGGCGAAGTGGTAAGTACAGTGATAATCCTACGGGAAGAGATTGGGGACTATTTCAAAACTGGTGGCTAGATTCTTGGAAACTTGTTCAAACCTTTATATCTCTATCTAGTAAACCTAGAATGTTCCTTCGAATATCTAATAACGGTAGCAAATGGGCTCCGTCTGCGTGGAGAGAGTTTATATTCAAAGACGACTTCACTGATGCTAGTTGGCAGAAACTAGTTCTTCAAAACGGATGGAACCACTATTCTAGCTACGGCGATGCCTACTACTCAAAAACTTTCGAAGGCGTAGTCTATTTCAAGGGGAACGTATGGAAAGGTGTCACTGACAAGGAAACCGCTATTGCAGTGCTTCCTGAAGGATTTAGACCTAGAAATCAAATATACCTACAGGCTCTTAATAATTCTTACGGAAATGCTATCCTATCGCTTCACCCTGACGGAAGATTAGTTGTCAAGGAAGGCGTAGATAAGACTTGGTTAAATTTAGACAATGTTTCATTCCGTATTTAATTTGGTTCGAAATAATGTTATAATATTTTAGAAAGGAGGTGAGAACTATGTTAGAACTTACAAAATCCCGTCAACTTGTTGCAGAATTTACAGTCGGTCAAGGAACTGAAAAGAAACTTGTTAAGACTACTATTATCAACATTGACGCAAATGCAGTATCAACGGTGTCCGAGACGCTTCACGACCCTGACCTGTATGCTGCTCATCGTAAGGAACTTCGAGCAGACGAGCAAAAACTTCGCGAAACTCGTTACGCTATCGAAGATGAAATCTTGGCTGAACAGTCAGGAACTGAAGACGCACGATAATCGAGAAAAGGAGGCGCCAATCTATGCCAGAATGGCTAACAGATACAGCAGTCTTGACGACGATTATCACCGCGTGCACCGGGTTACTTACTGTTCTTGTTAATAAGATTTTCGAGTGGCATGCTAGTAAGAATAGAGCAGTGTTAGAAGAAATTTCAGGCACACTAGGAACACTTAAAGAGCAGGTCGACGGAATCGACCAAAGGACAGTAGAAATCAATCACCAAAATGACGTCATTCAAGACGGAACTAGAAAAATTCAACGTTACCGTCTTTATCACGACTTAAAAAGGGAAGTGATAACAGGCTATACAACTCTCGACCATTTTAGAGAGCTCTCTATTTTATTCGAAAGTTATAAGAACCTTGGCGGAAATGGTGAAGTTGAAGCCTTGTATGAAAAATACAAGAAATTACCAATTAGGGAGGAAGATTTAGATGAAACTATCTAACGAACAATATGACGTAGCAAAGAACGTGGTAACCGTAGTCGTTCCAGCAGCGATTGCACTAATTACAGGTCTTGGAGCCTTGTATCAATTTGACACTACTGCTATCACAGGTACCATTGCACTTCTTGCAACTTTTGCAGGTACTGTTCTAGGAGTTTCTAGCCGAAACTACCAAAAAGAACAAGAAGCTCAAAACACTGAGGTGGAATAATGGGGGTAGCTATTGAAAAAGGCGTTGCGTGGATGCAAGCCCGAAAGGGTCGAGTATCTTATAGCATGGACTTTCGAGATGGTCCTGATAGCTATGACTGCTCAAGTTCTATGTACTATGCTCTTCGCTCAGCTGGAGCTTCAAGTGCTGGATGGGCAGTCAATACTGAGTACATGCACGCATGGCTTATTGAAAACGGTTATGAACTAATTAGTGAAAATGCTCCGTGGGATGCTAAACGAGGCGACATCTTCATCTGGGGACGCAAAGGTGCTAGCGCAGGCGCTGGAGGTCATACAGGGATGTTTATTGATAGTGATAATATCATTCACTGCAACTACGCCTACGACGGAATTTCCGTCAACGACCACGATGAGCGTTGGTACTATGCAGGTCAGCCTTACTACTACGTCTATCGCTTGACTAACGCAAATGCTCAACCGGCTGAGAAAAAACTCGGTTGGCAGAAAGATGCTACTGGTTTCTGGTACGCTCGAGCAAATGGAACTTATCCAAAAGATGAGTTCGAGTATATCGAAGAAAACAAGTCTTGGTTCTACTTTGACGACCAAGGCTACATGCTCGCTGAGAAATGGTTGAAACATACTGATGGTCATTGGTACTGGTTCGACCGGGACGGCTATATGGCTACGTCATGGAAACGGATTGGCGAGTCATGGTACTACTTCAATCGCGATGGTTCAATGGTAACCGGTTGGATTAAGTATTACGATAATTGGTATTATTGTGATGCTACCAACGGTGACATGAAATCTAATGCGTTCATCCGTTATAACGACGGCTGGTACCTACTATTGCCTGACGGACGCTTGGCTGATAAGCCTGAGTTCACAGTAGAGCCGGATGGGCTCATTACTGCTAAAGTTTAATAATTGAAATATATAGAAAGGAAATTTTCTTAAATATATTGATTCTCTCGGTCCTGTAAGGCTCAAACCTTGCGGGACTTTGAGTATTATATTAGTCTATTTACTTATTCGAAAATTTCAATTATAATTAAATAGTCAACATGATTCATGATTGTTGATATGACCCTTTCCGCCCTACATAATTGTGGGGCGTTTTATTTTTATAAAAAATTTTTACAAAAATACTTGACAACATTCATTCATTATCGTATAATACAATTATAAAAATAAATAAAGCCGAAAGGCGAGGAGGACATTATGTCAAAAATTAAATTCGAAAACCTTAAAGAAGGCGATGTTGTGCTACGAGCTAAGTCTTTAACGAAGTTTAAAATTGTTTCAATTTTAGCAGACGAGAAGAAAGCTGACTTGGAATCACTAGAAGACGGAGGCGAACTTCACCTTTCAGCTTCAACTTTAGAGCGTTGGTACACAATGGCAGAGGAAACTGAACCTAAAAAAGAAGAAGCTGCTAAACCTGCTAAAAAGGCTGCTCCTGCAGTTGCTCGACCTGCCCGAAAAGGTAGAGTCGTTCCTAAACCTAAAAAGGAAGTCCTTGAGGAAGAAATTCCTGAAGTTAAAGAGCAGCCGGAAGAAGTTGGTTCAGTTAGTGAGAAATCTACTGTTCGAAAACCTGCTCCTAAAAAAGAAAGCGTGATGGCAATTACTAAGGCTCTTGAAAGTCGAATTGTCGAAGCCTTTCCTGCGTCTACTCGAATCGTCACTCAGTCTTACATCGCCTACCGCTCTAAGAAGAACTTCGTTACTATCGAAGAAACTAGGAAGGGACTTTCAATTGGAGTTCGCGCAAAAGGGTTGACAGAAGACCAAAAGAAACTTCTTGCATCTATTGCTCCTGCATCTTACGAATGGGCGATTGACGGAATATTCAAACTCGTCAAGGAAGAAGATATTGACACCGCAATGGAATTGATTGAAGCTTCTCATCTTTCTTCGCTATGATTGAAATCGTTATAGCACGTTCGAAAGCTAGGCGAGGTCGAACCATATTCATTGAAACATGGGCAAGCACGGATGAAGATGCAGTTAAAATGGCAGAAAAGATTTCCAGCTTGCCCAATGTAGTCGAAACGTCTTCTAATAACTTCGAACTACCTTATAAGTATTTCAATAATGTTATAGACGCTCTAGATGAATGGGAGCTTCACATCTTCGGCGAACTCGATAAAGATGTTCAAGACTACATTGACTCTCGAAACCGAATAGCTTCTTCGAGCAATGAGCAGTTTTCGTTCAAGACTACTCCATTCGCGCACCAGGTTGAATGTTTCGAATACGCACAAGAGCATCCATGTTTCCTTTTAGGCGATGAGCAAGGTTTAGGGAAAACTAAACAGGCAATTGATATTGCAGTTAGCAGGAAGGCAAGTTTCAAACATTGTCTAATCGTATGTTGCATATCAGGGCTCAAATGGAATTGGGCAAAAGAGGTAGGTATTCATTCAAATGAGTCGGCTCATATTTTAGGAAGTCGAGTCACTAAAGATGGAAAATTAGTCATTGATGGAGTTTCTAAACGGGCAGAAGACTTGCTTGGTGGACACGACGAATTTTTCCTTATTACTAATATTGAAACTCTTCGCGATGCTGTGTTCATTAAATACTTAAATGAACTGACGAAAAGCGGAGAAATTGGAATGGTTATTATTGACGAGATTCACAAGTGTAAGAATCCTTCAAGTAAGCAAGGCGCTTCAATTCAAAAGCTTCAAAGTTACTACAAGATGGGCCTTACAGGAACTCCTCTAATGAATAACCCAATTGATGTATTTAATGTTATGAAATGGCTAGGAGCAGAACATCATACACTGACTCAGTTCAAAGAGCGATACTGTATCGTCGACCCGTTTAATCAAATCACTGGATATCGAAACCTAGCTGAACTTCGTGAGCTTGTCAACGACTACATGCTTAGAAGAACTAAGGAAGAAGTTTTAGACTTGCCTGAAAAGATTCGAGTCACAGAGTACGTCGATATGAACTCTAAGCAAGCTAAAATCTATAAAGAAGTTTTAACTAAACTTGTTGAAGAAATTGACAAGGTAAAGCTCATGCCTAACCCTCTCGCCGAAACAATTCGACTTCGACAAGCGACTGGAAATCCTTCGATTTTAACTACCCAAGATGTCAAATCTTGTAAGTTCGAAAGATGTATCGAAATTGTCGAAGAATGTATCCAGCAAGGAAAGTCCTGCGTCATTTTTAGCAATTGGGAAAAGATTATTGAACCACTTGCTAAAATTCTTTCGAAGTCAGTCAAATGCAACTTGGTAACAGGTGAAACGGCAGACAAGTTCAACGAGATAGAAGAATTTATGAATCACAAAAAGGCTTCTGTCATTTTAGGAACTATTGGTGCGCTAGGAACAGGATTCACTTTGACGAAGGCTGATACGGTTATTTTCTTAGACAGCCCGTGGACACGCGCAGAAAAGGACCAAGCAGAAGATAGGTGCCATAGAATTGGCGCAAAAAGTTCTGTCACTATCTACACGCTTGTCGCCAAAGGAACGGTCGACGAACGTATAGAAGACCTTATTGAAAGGAAAGGAGAACTAGCAGATTATATCGTAGACGGTAAGCCTATGAAATCTAAAATTGGCAACCTTTTCGATATCCTGCTCAAATAGAATGAAAACTATCTCCATATTAAGGAAAGACACAAAAAGGAAGCCTGACAGGAACGGAAGAAAAACTGCACTCGAACTAGCTCAAGAGATTGATATGTCACCTAGCGAGCTTGCAAGTATTCTTCAAATTCCTGAAAGGACAGCAACTAGAATTTTAAAACTCGACAAACTGCTCAACAAGGAGCAATGCAAGATAATAGAAAGGTATTTAGATGAAATTCACTGAAGGAAAAAATTGGTATAAAGTTGGAGAAGTATGTCAAATGTTGAACCGCTCCTTATCTACGATTAATGTTTGGTATGAAGCAAAAGACTTCGCCGAAGAAAATAACATTCACTTCCCGTTTGTTCTTCCTGAACCTAGAACGGACCTTGACCACCGTGGCTCTCGATTCTGGGATGACGAAGGCGTGAACAAACTCAAACGATTTAGGGACAACCTAATGCGCGGTGACTTGGCATTCTACACTCGAACTCTTGTAGGGAAAACTGAAAGGGAAGCAATTCAAGAAGATGCTAAAGCATTTAAACGTGAACACGGATTGGAGAATTAAATGAAATTTGAAGATGAAAAGCAGTTCATCGCTGCAATTGAAGAAGCCGGTGAATTAAATGCTACCAAAGGCGACATGGAGAAGCAGGTTAAAGGTCTCCGTGATGCTCTAAAAGAGTACATGAAAGAAAATGACATTGAATCTGCTCAAGGTAAGCACTTTTCTGCTACCTTCTACACAACAGAGCGCTCGACTATGGACGAAGAACGCTTGAAAGAAATTATCGAAAAATTAGTTGACGAAGCCGAGACGGAAGAAATGTGTGAAAAACTTTCAGGGCTTATCGAATACAAGCCTGTCATCAATACGAAACTTCTCGAGGATATGATTTATCACGGCGAGATTGACCAAGAAGCAATTCTTCCAGCAGTTGTCATTTCTGTTACAGAAGGCATTCGTTTTGGAAAGGCTAAAATTTAGCGATATTTTTGGTTCTGCGACGTTTTTAGGGTTAGCAGAATCCAATCACACCACTTGCGCAGGCAACCGCTGTCTGCGTTAATTTTAGAAGGTTAATATTATACCATAAGGAGGAAATAAGTGGCAAGGCAAAGAATAGGCAATTCTAAAAAGTCTAAGAACGGAATTGAACTAGCATTCAAAGACAAGCCTAAAACTCGTTCTACCTTATTTCAAAAGGACGTGGCAACAGGTCTTTCGAAAGTTGAGCAAGATTATTTTCAAATAGTTGAAGCACTTAACGGAAAACAGTTCGAACCTAATATGAAGCAAGTATCATCTTTCTTTATAGTTCAGTACGAATTTGTTTTTGGAATTAAATGCATCGATTATAACTGGTTCAACTTTTCGAACACGATGAAAAATGTTCAATCTTATCTAAACATCGAGTCGAACATTGAACTTTGTCGATTTTTAGCTGAGAGTTTTGTTAAATATGAAAATGTTCGAAAACGATTGAACCTTACTGAGAAGTTTATAACGGTCTCGACTTTCAAAAGAGCCTGGATTTTGGACGAACTCGAGGGAAAAATGGGTTCAAAATTCGAAGGATTTTATTAGTTAAGTAGACTATTTTTAGATTTTTAAAAAGTTGCTTAACAAAATGACCTCAATTGGCGTATAATTTATCAATCTTGATTCTTTCGGGCCGGTATATATACACCAATAATCGAGAAATAATAAATTATAGTATCGAAAATATAAAAAGGAGAAAAGTTGGAAAATTTAGCTGATAGAATATGGAAGAAAAAGTTAAATGACCTTTTCGAGAAAAGTGGACTACCTCAAAAGTATTTCGAACCTCAAGTATTAGTTGAACGAAAAGCCGACAAGGAATGCTGGGAATGGCTAGAAGCTGTTCGAGCAAATATAGTCGAAGAGGTTCGAAACGGTCTCAGTATTGTTATTGCTTCGAATACTGTCGGGAATGGAAAAACTAGTTGGGCGGTTCGACTTTTGCAACGCTATTTAGCGGAAACTGCACTTGATGGAAGAATTGTCGAGAAAGGAATGTTTGTAGTGTCTGCTCAACTTTTGACTGAGTTTGGCGACTACAATTATTTTCAAACTATGCAAGAATTTCTCGAAAGGTTCGAGCGCCTTAAGACTTGTGAACTATTAGTCATAGACGAAATAGGTGGAGGTTCCTTAACCAAGGCCTCTTATCCTTATCTTTATGACCTTGTCAATTATAGGGTTGATAATAACTTGTCAACTATCTATACAACTAATTATAGTGATGATGAAATTATTGACCTTTTAGGCCAAAGGCTTTATAGTCGTATATATGATACTTCAGTGGTTCTAGATTTTCAGGCAAGCAATGTAAGAGGATTGGAGGTAGACGAAATTGAATCATAGATATAGTAACATCACAACTATTTTTCTTTGGCAAATTGTCTTTCTTTGTATTTGCTGCGCGGTGTCTTATTGTGCAGGAGTGCATAATGAACGAGAGTCTCAAGATAAGGTGATTCAACGCTATAAGCAGAAAGAAAAGTCAGCCGTTTACTTGACCGTCGATAGTTCAGGAGCTTGGCTAGGAAGTGCTCCAGGGGCCAAGGAAAGTCCTCTCTACAATGAAAAGGGACAGCATGTAGGAAAATTGAAAGAGGTGGGAGAGTGATACAACTTCAAGTCTTAAATAAAGTTCTCGAAGAAAAGAGCTTGTCCATTTTAGAGAATAATGGAATTGACCAAGAATACTTCACGGATTATTTAGATGAGTATCAATTTATTCAAGAACACTTTTCGAGATATGGAAGAGTTCCGGATGACGAAACTATTCTCGACCATTTTCCTGGATTCGAATTCTTCGAAATTGGCGAAACTGATGAGTATCTTATCGACAAGCTAAAAGAGGAGCATCTTTATAATTCACTGGTGCCTATTTTAACGGAGGCGGCTGAGGATATTCAAGTAGATAGTAACATTGCGATTGCTAATATAATCCCAAAACTAGAAGAACTTTTCAATCGCTCTAAATTCGTAGGTGGACTAGACATTGCTCGAAATGCTAAACTTCGACTAGACTGGGCAAATAATATTAGAAACCATGATGGTGAAAGACTTGGAATATCGACAGGGTTTGAACTACTGGACGACGTGCTTGGAGGATTACTTCCTGGCGAGGACTTGATTGTCATAATGGCTCGACCTGGACAAGGTAAGTCGTGGACAATTGATAAGATGCTTGCAACTGCTTGGAAGAACGGGCATGATGTTCTTCTATATAGTGGTGAAATGAGTGAAATGCAAGTCGGTGCTCGTATAGATACTATTCTTTCTAATGTTAGCATCAATTCAATCACTAAAGGTATTTGGAATGACCACCAGTTCGAAAAATACGAGAATCACATTCAAGCAATGACTGAGGCGGAAAATTCTCTCGTGGTAGTCACGCCCTTTATGATTGGCGGAAAGAACCTCACTCCCGCAATTTTAGATAGCATGATATCGAAATATAAACCATCTGTGGTAGGCATTGACCAGCTTTCACTTATGAGCGAGTCTTATCCTTCTAGGGAGCAGAAGCGAATCCAGTACGCCAACATCACCATGGACCTATATAAGATTTCTGCTAAATATGGAATCCCCATTGTACTCAACGTCCAAGCAGGTCGTTCGGCTAAAACTGACGGCGCTGAAAATATGGAACTTGAACATATAGCAGAAAGTGACGGAGTAGGTCAAAATGCTAGTCGAGTCATCGCTATGAAGCGTGACGAAAAATCCGGCATACTTGAACTATCTGTCGTTAAAAACCGATATGGTGAAGACAGAAAAATCATCGAATATATGTGGGACGTTGAAACTGGAACCTACACGCTTATAGGCTTCAAAGAAGAAGGCGAAGAAGGAACTGAAAAGAGTGAAAGTTCTTCACTAAAAGCAAAAGCATCTAGGTCAACTTCTCGTCTTCGAAGTAAAGTTTCAAGGGAAGGAGTTGAGGCATTTTGATGAAAGTAAATGGTCTTCAAATTGAAGCGACTCCTGAACAAATAATTGAGAAACTTTCAAGGCAACTAGAGGACGAAGGAATATTCATTTTTAGACGAACTAAGTCGCTTGGAAGCAACTATCAATTCTCATGCCCGTTTCATGCAGGAGGGACTGAAAAGCATCCCTCTTGCGGTATGAGTAGAAATCCATCTTATTCTGGAAGTAAAGTGACAGAAGCCGGAACGGTTCACTGTTTCACTTGCGGCTATACTTCAGGACTAACTGAATTTATCTCGAACGTATTAGGACGAAAGGATGGAGGATTCTATGGAAACCAGTGGCTGAAAAGGAACTTTGGAACATCTAGCGAAGTAGTTAGGCAAGGCGTCAGTCCTGAAGCATTTCGAAGAAACGGAAAGACTGAAAAAGTCGAGCATAAAATCATTCCTGAAGAAGAACTGGATAAGTACCGGTTCATTCATCCTTATATGTATGAACGGAAATTGACGGACGAGCTCATTGAGATGTTCGATGTAGGTTACGACAAACTGCATGACTGCATCACTTTTCCTGTGAGGAACCTAAAAGGCGAGACAGTATTCTTCAACCGTCGAAGTGTTCGTTCTAAGTTTCACCAGTACGGAGAAGATGACCCTAAAACGGATTTCCTTTATGGTCAATATGAGCTTACAGCATTTCGAGACTATTTTGAAAAACCTATTAGTCAAGTATTCGTTACTGAGTCGGTTATCAACTGCTTGACTCTTTGGTCAATGAAGATTCCAGCAGTCGCTCTTATGGGAGTAGGTGGAGGAAATCAAATCAATTTACTAAAACGACTTCCTTATAGAAATATTGTTCTAGCACTTGACCCTGATAACGCTGGGCAGACAGCGCAGGAAAAACTCTACCGACAGTTAAAACGAAGTAAGGTTGTCCGTTTTCTAAACTACCCTAAAGAGTTCTATGATAATAAGTGGGATATAAACGACCATCCTGAATTATTAAATTTTAATGATTTAGTCTTGTAAAAATTCATTTATTATCGTATAATATAGTTAGAAAATTTTTAAAAGAGGTCATATCAATATGAAAGAAGTAAATAGACTGGTGTCTAGTTATGTGGGATTCGAAGGCTGGACTGACGACGAATGTGTTGAGAACTATGTTCTTGACCCTGATATGTCAATTGCGTCTGCTTATCATCGTTATTTTGGGATGCTTTATTCCTACGCAAAAAGGTTTAAATGCTTATCTCGACATGACATTGAAAGTATTGCATTCGAAACTATCTCAAAATGTTTGGCAACATTCAAATCGAACCAGGGTGCTAAGTTTTCAACTTACCTTACAAGACTCTTCAAAAACAGAATAGTCTTGGAATACAGGTATCTAAATGCGCCATCTATGAATCGAAATTGGTATTTAGAAGTCACTTTCGATAGCGTTTCGACAAATGAAGAAGGCGACGATTTTAGTTTTCTATCAACTGTTGGCTATTGTGAAGACTATGGAAAAATCGAAATTGAAGCAAGTCTTGATTTCATGACTCTTTCTAATACAGAGTATGCTTATATCTCGTCCGTCATTCAAAACGGTCCTTCAGTAAGCGACGCAGAAATTGCGCGTGAAATTGGAGTAAGCAGGTCTGCTATTAGTCAGTCTAAGAAGTCACTAAAAAATAAATTAAAAGATTTTATATAATTGGTTTACAAATCACGTGAATTTCGTGTATATTATATATGAAAGAACAAACCTTGAAACCTTAAAATCTTCAAAATCTTTCAATCATTAAAAAACTTTAAAAGGAGAATCGATATGGGAAAAGTATCAATTCAAAAATCAGGAACATTTAGCTCAGGGTCTAATAACGAGTTTTTCACACTCGCTGACCACGGTGACAGCGCAATTGTCACTCTATTGTATGATGACCCGGAAGGCGAAGACATGGATTATTTCGTAGTCCACGAAGCAGACGTTGACGGTCGTCGACGCTATATCAATTGCAACGCTATTGGCGAAGACGGGGAAACAGTTAATCCTGATAATTGCCCACTATGCCAAAACGGATTTCCTCGTATTGAAAAACTATTTCTTCAACTTTACAACCATGACAGCGGAAAAGTTGAAACATGGGACCGCGGTCGCTCATATGTTCAAAAAATTGTTACATTCATCAATAAGTATGGAAGCCTTGTGACTCAGCCTTTCGAAATCATTCGTTCAGGAGCTAAAGGTGACCAACGCACTACCTACGAATTCCTTCCAGAGCGTCCGGAAGACAGTGCTACTCTTGAAGATTTTCCAGAAAAGAGCGAACTTCTTGGAACTCTAATTTTAGACCTCGACGAAGACCAAATGTTTGACGTGGTTGACGGCAAGTTCACTCTTCAAGAAGAGCGTTCTTCAAGTCGTTCAAATTCGCGTAGAGGAGCATCTCCTGCGCCAAGACGAGGTTCAGGACGAGAATCTTCACAAGGTCGAGCAGCTGAAAGAACTCCTTCAGTTAGTCGAAGAACTCCTCCAACACGAGGTCGAGGATTCTAACATGAGGGCGAAAGCCCTCTTTATTATTGATTAGGAAAGGGAAAATAATGTCACAAAAAGGACTTTTTGGTGCAAAGCCACGTTCTAGCAAGAAGAATGATGCTCAGTTACTTGCTCAACGGAAAAACAGGAAGCCTGCAGTTGAGGTTACTTACATTTCAGGAAACGCTCTAAAGGACGCAGTTGCTAGAGCTCGTACTCTTTCAACTAGGATTCTTGGACACGTTCTTGATAGACTTGAGTTAATCACTGAGGAAGCAAAACTCGAGCAGTATGTAGATAAAATGATTGAAGATGGAATAGGTTCTATTGACGTTGAGACTGACGGACTTGATACTATTCACGATGAGCTGGCAGGAGTCTGCTTGTACTCACCTAGTCAAAAAGGAATCTATGCCCCTGTCAATCATGTTAGCAATATGACGAAGATGAGACTTAAAAATCAAATCTCGCCTGCGTTCATGACCAAAATGCTTCAAAAAATTGTAGATTCAGGAATTCCTATTGTCTACCACAATTCGAAATTCGACTTGAAGTCAATGTTTTGGAGACTTGGCGTCAAGATGAATGAACCAGCGTGGGATACCTATTTAGCCGCAATGCTTTTAAATGAAAACGAGTCTCACAGCTTGAAAAGTCTTCATTCTAAATATGTTCGAAATGAAGAAAACGCAGAGGTTGCTAAATTCAATGACTTGTTCAAAGGAATTCCTTTTAGTTTAATTCCTCCTGATGTCGCCTATATGTATGCGGCCTATGACCCTTTGCAAACTTTCGAACTCTATGAATTTCAAGAACAATACTTGACTCCTGGAACTGAACAATGTGAAGAATATAACCTGGAAAAAGTTTCATGGGTTCTTCATAATATTGAGATGCCTCTAATTAAAGTCCTCTTTGACATGGAAGTCTACGGAGTAGATTTAGACCAAGATAAGCTGGAGGAAATTAGAGATAAATTTACCAATAGCATGAACGAAGCCGAGCAGGAGTTTCAACAACTTGTCAGCGAATGGCAGCCTGAAATCGAAGAACTTCGACAAACTAATTTCCAAAGCTATCAAAAACTCGAAATGGACGCAAGAGGTCGAGTGACGGTAAGCATTTCCAGTCCTACTCAATTAGCAATCCTGTTTTATGACATCATGGGATTGAAGAGCCTGGAAAAGGATAAACCTAGAGGAACAGGTGAAAGTATTGTCGAGCATTTTGATAACGATATCTCAAAAGCACTTTTGAAATATAGGAAATATGCAAAATTAGTTTCGACCTATACAACACTTGACCAACACCTTGCAAAACCTGACAATCGAATTCACACTACATTCAAACAGTACGGAGCCAAGACTGGACGTATGTCAAGCGAGAATCCTAACTTACAGAATATTCCTTCCCGAGGTGAAGGAGCCGTAGTTCGACAAATCTTTGCAGCTAGTGAAGGGCACTACATTATTGGTAGTGACTACTCTCAACAAGAGCCTCGTTCATTGGCGGAATTAAGTGGCGACGAAAGTATGCGACACGCTTACGAACAAAACCTGGACCTATATTCAGTTATCGGTTCGAAACTTTATGGTGTTCCCTATGAAGAGTGTTTAGAGTTCTATCCAGACGGAACGACTAACAAGGAAGGAAAACTTCGAAGAAACTCCGTCAAGTCCGTTCTTTTAGGTCTTATGTACGGCCGCGGGGCTAACTCAATCGCTGAGCAAATGAATGTATCTGTCAAAGAAGCGAATAAGGTTATTGAAGATTTCTTTAGCGAGTTCCCTAAGGTAGCAGACTACATCATATTCGTTCAACAGCAAGCGCAGGACTTGGGATATGTTCAAACAGCTACCGGTCGAAGAAGAAGGCTTCCTGATATGAGTCTTCCTGAATATGAGTTCGAGTATATTGACGCTAGCAAGAACGAAGATTTCGACCCATTTAACTTCGACGCTGACCAACAGATGGATGACGCTGTTCCTGAACATATTATCGAAAAATATTGGGCCCAGCTGGACCGGGCTTGGGGATTTAAGAAGAAGCAAGAAATTAAAGACCAGGCAAAAGCCGAAGGAATTCTTATTAAAGATAACGGAGGCAAGATAGCTGATGCTCAGCGTCAATGTTTGAATTCAGTTATTCAAGGAACCGCAGCCGACATGACTAAGTACGCAATGATTAGGGTACACAATGACGCTGAATTGAAAGAATTAGGCTTCCATCTAATGATTCCAGTTCATGACGAGTTACTAGGTGAGGTTCCTATCAAGAATGCCAAACGAGGAGCAGAAAGGCTGACGGAAGTTATGATTGAAGCAGCCAAGGACATTATTAGTCTTCCAATGAAATGTGACCCTAGTATAGTAGAAAGATGGTATGGTGAAGAAATTGAAATCTAAAATCTATTCAGTCGCGTATATAGTTCTAGTCGTTATTGCAAACCTTGTGACAATTTATTTCGAACCTTTAAATGTGAAAGGAATTTTAATTCCTCCAAGCAGTTGGTTCATGGGATTCACTTTCCTGCTTATAAACCTAATAAGCAAGTACGAGAAGCCAAAATTCGCAGGTTCTTTGATATGGGTGGGGTTATTCCTTACCTCGTTGATTTGCTTTATGCAAAACCTACCACAATCGCTTGTCGTGGCTTCTGGAGTTGCATTTTGGATAAGTCAAAAAGCAAGTGTCTTCATATTCAAAAAGCTCTCTAATAAAATGGACTCGAAGATTGCAAATGTGTTATCAAGCAATATGGGCTCTATTATAGATGCTACTATTTGGATTTCGTTAGGATTGAGTCCTCTTGGAATTGGAACAGTTGCTTATATAGACATTCCGTCAGCCGTACTAGGCCAAGTTCTAGTTCAGTTCGTCTTGCAGTCAATTGCTTCGAGATATTTGAAAAAGTAGTCAGGAAAATTCCTGATTATTTTTTTTTACAAAAACGCTTGACTTTATTCATTCATTATTATATAATAAAAATATGAAGCAGATATTGGGTTAATTATTGCTTAACAAAATGCACCGAATTTGTGTATAATATAAGTGAAGCAGTTTTGTAAACCTGACATCCTGCTAAATAAAAATAAAGGAGGCTCGAGAATGAGTCAAAACACTACACGCACAGACGCTGAACTAACAGGCGTCACACTATTAGGAAACCAAGACACCAAATACGATTATGATTATAATCCTGACGTCCTTGAAACTTTCCCTAACAAGCATCCTGAAAATAATTACCTAGTAACATTCGACGGATACGAGTTCACGTCACTTTGTCCAAAAACAGGTCAGCCTGACTTCGCGAATGTTTTCATTAGTTACATTCCAAACGAAAAGATGGTTGAATCTAAATCATTGAAATTGTACCTATTCAGTTTCCGTAACCACGGCGACTTCCACGAAGATTGCATGAACATCATTTTGAATGACTTGTATGAATTGATGGAACCTAAGTACATTGAAGTGATGGGCCTATTCACTCCTCGTGGCGGAATTTCAATTTATCCATTCGTGAATAAGGTGAACCTAGACTTTTCAACTCCTGAACTTGAACAGCTTTCACTTCAACGCAAGTTGAACTTCTTGGGAAGCGTTCACACTCTAGGAAGAGCTATTCGATAGGAGGATGAAATGAAATCAGTAGTTTTATTATCAGGAGGAGTCGACTCAGCCACTTGTTTAGCCATCGAAGTTGACAAATGGGGAGCTGAAAATGTTCATGCTATAGCATTCAATTATGGACAAAAGCATGAAGCCGAACTTGAAAATGCTGCTAATGTTGCAATGTTCTATGGAGTCAAGTTTACCATTCTCGAAATTGACTCGAAAATCTACTCAAGCTCTAGCTCTTCTTTATTGCAAGGAAAAGGCGAAATTTCCCATGGAAAATCTTACGCTGAAATCCTAGCAGAGAAAGAAGTAGTTGATACTTATGTTCCATTTAGAAATGGACTAATGCTTTCACAGGCTGCGGCTTATGCTTATTCGGTTGGAGCTTCTTACGTCGTATATGGTGCTCACGCAGATGATGCGGCTGGCGGTGCTTATCCGGATTGCACTCCTGAATTCTATAATTCAATGTCAAATGCAATGGAATATGGAACTGGAGGCAAGGTAACCCTTGTCGCTCCTCTACTTACATTGACCAAGGCGCAGGTAGTTAAATGGGGAATTGATTTAGATGTTCCTTATTTCTTGACTCGCTCTTGCTACGAAAGTTCGAATGAAAGTTGTGGAACTTGCGCAACTTGTATCGACCGCAAAAAGGCATTCGAAGAAAATGGAATGACTGACCCTATTCATTACAAGGAGAATTGATATGAGAGTTTCTAAAACCTTAACATTCGACGCAGCTCATCAACTAGTTGGCCATTTTGGAAAATGTGCCAACCTGCATGGGCATACTTACAAGGTCGAAATTTCATTAGCAGGAGGAACTTATGACCACGGTTCGAGTCAAGGGATGGTTGTTGACTTTTATCACGTCAAGAAAATCGCAGGTACATTCATTGACAGACTGGACCACGCTGTTCTTCTTCAAGGGAATGAACCAATTGCTTTAGCAAATGCAGTTGACACCAAGCGAGTTCTATTTGGATTTAGAACTACGGCTGAAAATATGTCAAGATTCCTTACCTGGACACTTACGGAGCTCATGTGGCAGCATTCTCGTATCGACTCTATCAAACTATGGGAAACTCCTACAGGTTGCGCAGAGTGTACTTACTACGAGATTTTCACAGAAGACGAGATTGAAATGTTCAAGAATGTAACCTTTATCGACAAAGACGAAAAGATTACTGTTCGTGAAATTTTAGAGCAGGAGATTGCTAATGGTTAATCAGTACAACCAGCCTGAAAGAGGCAAGATTCGAATCAATGTTCGCGACCCTGAAAAGATGCCTATTATGGAAGTCTTCGGTCCTACAATTCAAGGAGAAGGAATGGTCATTGGTCAAAAGACTATTTTCATTAGAACAGGTGGATGCGACTATCATTGCAACTGGTGTGACTCAGCCTTTACCTGGAACGGAACAACCGAGCCGGAATATATCACAGGCGACGAGGCTGCTAGTCGAATCTTAAAACTAGCTTTCAACGAGAAAGGTGAACAGATTTGCAACCACGTCACCTTGACTGGAGGAAATCCTGCCTTAATCAACGAGCCGATGGCTAAAATGATTTCCATTCTAAAAGAGCATGGATTCAAGTTCGGTCTCGAAACTCAAGGAACTCGATTTCAAGAATGGTTCAAAGAAGTAAGCGATATCACTATTAGTCCTAAACCGCCTTCAAGTGGAATGAGAACTAATATGAAAATTCTTGAAGCTATTGTAGATAGAATGAATGAAGAGCACCTTGACTGGTCATTTAAAATCGTTATCTTTGACGAAAATGACCTAGCGTATGCGCGTGATATGTTTAAAACTTTCGAAGGCAAGTTACGTCCAGTGAACTACTTATCAGTCGGGAATGCAAACGCCTACGAAGAAGGGAAAATCAGTGACAGGCTTCTTCAAAAGTTGGGATGGCTTTGGGATAAAGTGTATGAAGACCCAGCTTTTAACAATGTTCGACCTTTACCGCAACTTCATACACTTGTTTATGACAATAAAAGAGGAGTATAAAATGAAAATTGAGCATCTAGATAAAATCGGTAACGTATTAGGGAGAGAGAACGGATGGGCTTCCCTTAAGCCGGATGAAATTGTAACCTTGGACAATATTGAGGCAGCCGTTCAAAGACTGTTTGGTCTATTAGGCGAGGACGCAGAACGTGACGGGTTGCAAGATACTCCATTCCGTTTTGTAAAAGCACTAGCAGAGCATACCGTAGGGTATCGAGAAGACCCTAAACTTCATCTCGAAAAAACATTCGACGTCGACCATGAAGACCTTGTTCTTGTAAAAGACATTCCATTCAATTCACTTTGTGAGCATCATTTAGCTCCATTCGTAGGGAAGGTGCATATTGCATACATTCCCAAGGATAAGATTACAGGTCTTTCAAAATTCGGTCGAGTGGTTGAAGGATATGCTAAACGACTTCAAGTACAAGAGCGCTTGACTCAACAAATCGCTGACGCTATTCAGGAAGTTCTAAATCCTCAAGCAGTTGCAGTCATCGTAGAGGCTGAGCATACTTGCATGAGCGGACGCGGTATTAAGAAACATGGAGCGACGACAGTGACTTCAACTATGCGAGGGCTTTTCCAAGATGACGCATCTGCTCGAGCAGAATTGCTTCAGTTGATTAAAAAGTAGGAGGCTGAAGATGAATAAAAGTGCAACCTTTTGGCTTGTTCGAACAGCTCTTATTGCGGCTCTATATGTGACAATGACCGTTGCATTTTCTGCTATTAGTTATGGACCTATTCAATTTAGAGTCAGTGAAGCCTTGATTCTTCTACCTTTATGGAACCATAGATGGACTCCCGGGATTGTATTAGGAACAATTATTGCAAACTTCTTTTCACCTCTTGGACTGATTGACGTTTTATTCGGTTCACTTGCTACCTTCCTTGGAGTAGTAGCAATGGTGAAAGTTGCTAAGATGGCAAGTCCTCTATATTCACTTATCTGTCCAGTTCTTGCTAATGCGTACCTTATCGCTCTCGAACTTCGAATCGTTTACTCTTTACCATTTTGGGAATCTGTCATCTATGTAGGAATTAGTGAAGCGATTATCGTTTTAATTTCATACTTCCTTATTTCAACGCTGGCGAAGAACAATCATTTTAGAACACTGATAGGAGCGAAAAATGGGATTTAATCTATACTTCGCAGGAGGTCACGCTATTAGCACTGACGATTATTTGAAGGAAAGAGGAGCCAATCGACTCTTCAATCAACTGTATGAAAGAAACGGGATTGGCAAAAGGTGGATTGAGCATAAGAAAAACAATCCAAACACTACTTCAAAACTATTCGTCGACTCTAGTGCATATTCTGCTCACACCAAAGGAGCTGAAGTTGACATTGACGCCTATATCGAATATGTCAATGATAATGTAGGAATGTTCGACTGTATCGCCGAACTCGATAAAATTCCTGGTGTATTTAGACAGCCTAAGACACGTGAACAGCTTTTAGAGGCGCCACAAATTT
>ERZ773233.274-NODE-274-length-37491-cov-15.401832_pt1 | contig 37491 bp, 35 predicted proteins | sample MGYA00580991_ERZ773233 | MGnify/ENA primary metagenome ERZ773233 (study PRJEB29015, sample SAMEA2738178) | human oral metagenome | biome: human oral; feature: human-associated habitat; material: saliva | place: China | collected 2161 ...
CGGCGGACTATCCACGCATTAAAGTTTTTAACGGCGTAGTTAAATGCGTTATTTGGCACGCTCAGTTGTTTTAGTTGAGCCTGAACCGCTTCCTAGTCATTAGATCATATGGCACGCAAGGGCCATTTTTAGTTTGGACTAACATTATGAACGATCTCGCAAAATACAAGATCAGAGGCTTTGTATACAAGTTTATTTCTGCGTCGCTTATGGGGGGTATTGGCGCATTTGCTCGGTATATTAATGCTCCGGGTGATTTTATTTCGTTCGGGCGTCAGCTGATGGGCTTTATCGCTTTGTCGTTGATGTTCTGTTTTATGCCGGGAATGTGGAAGAAGGTTCGAGGATTTAGGTTTTCGCCAGCGATTTTGTTGACTGGAATTAACCTCGGTCTTCTTTCGGGTTTATATGTGATTTCAACGCAGTACACGACGCTTGCAAATGCTTCGCTATTGATCTACACAGGCCCGCTTTTCTCCACAGCGCTGGCAGCTGTGTTTTTAAAAGAAAAAGTTAACATCCAGCGGTTCCTTTGTTTGCTTTCGGTCGCAGTTGGAATGTTGTTTGTGGTCGGGATCATTACACCCAATGGTCTGACTCTCGATTTAGCGCCGGAGTATGCGACGGGTAACCTTATCGCTTTTGCTTCCGGTGTCGCGTATGGTCTTTATCTTTTCTTTTGTCGGTATAGGCTTGATGCCGATTCAGGTGCGCGTTCGTGGTATCAGTTTGGTGTCGCTGCCGTAACGATTCTTCTTCTCATGGTCGGTGACTCTTGGGTTAACAACGGTTTGAAGTACACGGTTAAAGTTAACGGTGTCACTCAATTCACCGCAGATGGACGTGTTGACGTCGAGCCTTGGAACATTTTTACAATGGACACACAGTCGTGGGTCGTATGGATTTCAGCTGCCTTTATTACCGGATTTATTGCCTTCCATCTCCTAACTTACGCTTCAAAGATGCTTACGGCTGCTGAGTTGGCGTCGATTTCATATCAAGAAGTTGTTATGGCATCTGCTCTCGGGATCTTTATGTTTGGTGAGCATATGGATACTTTCCAGTGGATCGGTGCTGTAATGATTGTCGTTGGAGGTTTTTCGCAGATTTTCTTCACGACCAAGGAATCCAACGCGCAGGGTGACGAAGCTCAAGTGCCTAACGGAGCTGAAGTCAGTGCAGATGGACGAGGTGCGTAAGCATTATGGTAAATGTCATGAAGTTTATGACTGCTTTTGAGTATCGTGAGGCAGTCGAATCGGATCCAGTCGTTATTATTCCGGTAGGATCGCTTGAACAGCATGGGCCACACATGCCGATGTGCGTCGATGAGTTGTTATCTACTGATCTAGCTACGGCTGTTGCAGGACAAGTTGGAGGTATCGTAGGGCCGCCGATTTCATTCGGCTACAAATCTCAGCAGAGGTCTGGGGGTGGTTATCATCTTGCTGGGACGACGAGTCTTACAGGGACTACCTTCATCGCTCTTGCAAAGGAAATAGTTCTTGAGCTGGCGGCTCATGGAGTGCGGAAGTTTGTATTTTGCAACGGGCATTATGAAAACTACCAGTTTCTTTTTGAAGGGGTCGACCTCGCCGTTCGTGAGCTTAGCTCTCGTGGCGTAGAGATAAAGGCTGTCTTGTTGTCGTATTGGGATTTCGTAGATGACGGAACGATTGAGAAGCTGTACCCCGAAGGTTTCACGGGTTGGGATCTTGAGCACGGTGGAGTCTTAGAGACCTCGTTGATGTTACTGCTGCATCCCGAGATGGTTCACATGGACCGGGTTATCGATGCTCCTCCTGCGGTTCTCCCGAACTATGACATCCTGCCAATTCGCGCGGAACTGACGCCAGCTTCAGGTTGTCTCTCGTCAGCGGCTAACGCAACGCGTGAGAAGGGTGAGACATTACTTGAAGTTGCGTCTACCGGGATGATTCGGGTGATTGAAGATGAGTTCCGCTAACCTTCCAAAGGTCGCAGCTGTTCCAGAAGTCGATTCGATTTCCGAGAAACAGCGTTCGCGCGATGATGTTGCATTGAGGATCGCAGCGCTTCTCCTTATTGTTCTTGTTGTTGCCCATAAGCCCGCGGATCTGGTCTTGTTTTAAGATTTCTAAGTTTTTGAAAGGACAAAGATGTTCACTCAATGCAAAATGGATGACAAGCTCGGTATCATCGCAATCTCGATCGCGTCTACCAGTATGGCAGGGAAGGACCTTCAGGAGGTCGAGGCACGATGAGTGGTCAAGCACAATCTGATAGTGGCAGCGAACACCACACATTCCTCCACCATGAGATGAGCGCCGAAGAACACGAGAAACTTAAGACTCTCAGACGCGCTGCCGGCGCCTCGTTCATCGGTAATTTTATTGAGTGGTTCGACTACGCTTCGTACGGCTACCTGGCAGCTGTTATCGGCATCGTCTTTATCCCATCCGAGGATAAGAACATCCAGCTGATTTCAGCATTCGCAATCTTTGCAATGTCCTTCATCCTGCGTCCCATTGGTGGTCTCATCTGGGGTGTCTGGGGTGACAAGTATGGTCGTCGATCGGCCCTTTCCTGGTCGATCCTCATCATGTCGGGTTCGACATTCCTGATTGCGTTCTTGCCTGGGCATAAGACAATCGGTCTAGCTTCAGCCATCTGCCTTCTCGTCCTCCGTATGATCCAGGGTTTCTCGGCCTCGGGCGAATACGCCGGAGCGGGAACATTCCTCGCAGAATATGCACCGCCGAAGAAGCGCGGTATGTACACTGCGCTGGTTCCCGCATCGACTGCAGTTGGTTTGCTTGCTGCATCGTTCTTGACTGCCTGCCTCTTCCACTTCCTGTCGGATGCGCAGATCGAATCGTGGGGATGGAGAATTCCGTTCCTGCTTGCAGGTCCCCTCGGTATGATTGGTCGCTACATCCGACTCCACCTGGAAGATTCGCCAACCTACATCGCAATGAAGGAAGCGATCAGTGGTGGTCAGAAGCAGAGCGTACCAATGGCGAAGGTCCTCAAGGATCATACCCGTACGATTTGTGTCTCCTTCGGCGTGGCATCGCTGAATGCAGTCGCCTTCTACCTTTTGCTGAGCTACATGCCGACCTATGTTGAGCAGGAACTTGGCTTCTCGTCTGATTTAGCGACAGCACTATCAACCGCACCGCTGATTGTCTACATCGGCTCGATCATGTTGATGGGGCATCTGTCAGATACCCATGGACGGCGAAAGATGCTGCTGATTGCATCAGTTGCCTTCATTGTGCTGACAGTTCCGATCTTCATGCTCATGGGAACTCGTAACGTCTGGGTCGTCCTGCTGTGTGAAATTGCTTTTGCAATCTTGCTGACGATTAACGACGGTACCTTGGCGACCTTCCTCGCTGAGTCCTTCCCGACTGAGGTTCGTTACACCGGATTCGCATTGTCCTTCAATACGGCGAATGCTCTTCTTGGGGGAACCGCTCCGACAATTGCCACGGCACTGATCCAATACACGGGTTCGTCCCTGGCACCCGCATACTACTTGGCGTTCATCGCATTTTTGGCACTGACGGCCATGCTTGCGATTCCACAGCACGCGACAAGTGCTCTTGATCGCGAGCAAGCGGAAAGCGCCCAGTCTCAGGGGTAACAGGAAAATAGAACTCGGAACCTTTGCACGGTGTTGCGACGGCAAAGGTTCCGAGTTCTTTTTCTCACCTATTTCAATCTGCGAAAGAAATAGGTGGGGGATAGTATGGCGCTAAGTGTATAACTCTGAATAAATAAGATTTTTTAGGACGCACGTACTAGAAAGGAGACCCAGATGTCTGCTGGCGCAATCTCGCACACTGCAAGTACGCGAAAAGGCTTCGATAAGCGCCAGCTGATCATTGACGCTGCTGCCACCTTGCTTCGTGAGGGTGGGCCGGAAGCGGTTTCGCACCGTTCCGTCGCGCGGCTTGCCGGGTGCTCTTTATCCGCAACAACATACTATTTTGACGGCCTTGAGGATCTTCTTCACCAGGCGGGCCTGGCCAATATGAGCCGTTGGTCTGAGCGTGCTGAGCGTGCCGCGTTTAGAGCTCGAAAGCTCAAGAGTGACGCTTCGGTAAAGGAAAGGATCGATTTGATCCTTTGTGCGACGCTTCCTGATGATGAAAATCTTAAAGGACACTATGAGCAGCTCGTCTCCGCGGGCGGAGCGGCGCTTGTAGCCAGTGCATATCAATTCGGTCGTGTTCGACTCAATATTGCGGTAACAACTGTTTTGTCGGCGGTCGGAGTTGACCTTCCAGCTGAAGTTGTTATTGCCCTTGTTGATGGTGCTGCCGTTTCTGCGCTTTCTGAAGGTCGCGATGTTCGCGCCACCGCCTTTGAGCTTCTCGATAGTGCATTACATAAATATTGGAAAATAGACATAGTTTAGGCGTGTGGATTGGCCTAAACGGAGGCTGCTTCCCACAAGCTTTGCCTCCTTGTCCAATTAATGGGATCGTAAAAAGAAAGAAAAGTCTGCAATCTTGCCATTTCTGCTGCAAAATTTCTGCGATTGCGCTGGGAATGGATAGTATTGGCGATGCATAGTAGTACACTTGTACCACTAACTTGAGCCTAGGCTCAGGTCACAAAAGATTCGTAGGAGAATCATTATGTTCTGGTCGCAACCTCAAACAAAAGAAGATTCTGCAGGTCCCGACGCGCAGCAATGCGGCGGTTGCGGGAAGGTCGCTGAGCGCACAGATCTCAAGCGTGGTCTGAGCGGTCGACACATGCAGATGATCGCCATCGGCGGTGCGATCGGAACCGGTCTCTTCGTCGCCTCGGGCGCTACGGTTTCAACGGCCGGACCGGGTGGCGCACTCGTCGCCTACACGGCGATCGGCCTCATGGTACTTCTCCTGATGCAGTCGCTCGGTGAAATGAGCGCGCACATGCCGGTTGTCGGCAACTTCCAAACCTATGCCGCGCGCTTCATTAGCCCCTCCTTTGGCTTCGCGATGGGATGGAACTACTGGTTTAACTGGGCCGTGACGGTCTCAGCTGACCTTGTCGCCTCGGGAATCGTCATGTCCTACTGGTTCCCGGACGTTCCGGGGTGGATGTGGGCAGCGGGATTCCTCGTCCTTCTCACCGTTTTGAACGCGCTCAGCGCACGGGTTTATGGCGAAGCCGAATTCTGGCTGGCAACCATTAAGGTCGTGACCATCATCGTCTTCCTGATCTCTGGCGTTGCCATGATCTTCGGCATTCTGGGCAATGGCTCGCCTGGCTTTGCGAACTGGCACATCGAAGACGCACCCTTCCACGGCGGCTTCCTGCCCATTGTTACGATCTTTATGATCGCCGGCTTTTCATTCCAAGGGACCGAGCTTGTTGGTGTTGCCGCAGCGGAATCGGGCAATCCTCACCGCGATGTGCCTCGCGCCATTAAGTCGGTCTTCTGGCGCATCATGTTCTTCTACATTGGTGCTATCGCCATCATCGGTACGCTGATTCCGTTCACTGACCCGAATCTGTTGCGCAGCAGTGAATCAGATATCGCGTACTCGCCCTTCACCTTGGTCTTCGATCGTTTGGGCATTGCAGCCGCCGCAGCCGTGATGAACGCGGTCATCTTGACGTCGATTCTCTCGGCTGGTAACTCGGGGCTCTATGCTTCTTCGCGAATGCTGCACTCGATGGCTCTCATTGGCCAGGCCCCCCGCGTTTTCTGCCACGTGACGAAGAGGGGAGTCCCGCTCAATGCGATGCTCGCTACTGCCGCCGTTTCGGCTCTCGGCTTCTGCACGGCGCTGGTTGGCGAGGGAACGGCATACACCTGGTTGGTGAGTATCGTCGGCGTCTCGGGAATCTTTATGTGGCTAGGTATCGCGGCGTGCCATATTCGTTTCCGTCGCGCCTACCTGCTCCAGGGGTACAAGCTCGAGGACCTGCCGTACCGTGCGCCGTTCTTCCCCTTCGGACCAATTTTGGCTTTCGGTATGTGCCTAATCGTTTTGCTTGGCCAAAACTATGAGGCGATCTTCCTTGGCCAGTTGTGGGAGATCATTTCGGCATACATTGGTGTTCCGCTCTTCTTGGGGGTCTGGCTGGGATATCACCTCATCAAGAGGGACCGAATGACGCCGCTTGCTGAACTTGATGTTCGTGGGGTAACCCGCGAGCAGATCGAAGAGGATATCGAGCGCACCAAGCACTACGACGACTGATTCGATACAAACTAGCGCCGAGGCCTGAAATCCAGGTGGGGTTTCGAGGCCTCGGCGCTCGCGTTTATTCAGTTTTCCGTACCCGCTAGCTTCTGTGCGCGAATTGATTGCCGAGGCCGGGGTTTGCGGGGCGGGTTGTCAGCGGCCACCTTCACTCCAGCGTCCGTTCGGGTTGCCGTTAGACCACTGTCCATCCTTGTAAATCTGGTTGCCGCTATTGTCATGGCAGGTGGTAGAACCGTTGGTCTTGAGAGTGCAGTTGTAGCCGAGGTTTGGGTCTGATTCTTCGGTATAAGTCCAGTATGTTTCTCCGCTGGAGCGTCCCTGAGAAGCGGCAGCAGAACCGGTTGACTGTGAGGCGGAGCCGCCACCGTTATTGCTGTAAGAACGCCCAGCAGCAGTGGAACGAGAATAAGCACCACCGGCGTTAGATGACGCAGCAGCGGCCTGTTCGGCTTCCCACTGGGTGCGTGAGTCACGAACCTGATTCGACTTCTCACCCAAAGCATTCACGGAATCGGTGAGCTTCTTTTCCTCATCGACGTTCCACTTGCGGTCATCGTCCACGTGCGAGCGGTTCTTCACAGCTTCGCGTGCTTCGTCAATAGTCTTAGCGGTGTTGTCGATGGTGGACTGTAGGCTGTCGCGGGTCGCATTGTCCTTGACTTTCCCATCGGTCTCACCCATGAGATTCTTCGCGTCTTTAAGCGCTTGGTCTGCCTTGTTAGCGGCTTCATCGAGCTTCTTAATGGTGAGGTCGTCGAGTTCACCCGCGATGGGGGCCAGAGCAGCGTTGAGCTTGCTGGTGAAGGTCTTAGCTTGATCGAGGACCTTCTTCAAGGATTTGATCTTTTCGTTACTGGCCTTCGCGTTGTTGGGAGCCTCAGTCAGAGCGGTAACAGTTGCGTCCGAATCAGCGTAAATGGCCTTGAGAGCGGTCACGTTCTCGGAAGCGAGACCGTATTCATCAGCCAAAGCAATTGCACCCTGAGCGGATTCGCGGGCAGCGGTGAAGTCACTCTCCGCAGCGACTAATTGAGCTTGAATATCCTTCACAGTCGCGGCAGTTGAATGCGCGGTAAAGGCATAAGCTCCGCTTGCTGCAATCGCGATGATGGCCACCCCGGAGAAGACAAGGATTCCTCGTTTTCGGCGGGGTGAGGCCGTTGCTTGCTGGTCATGTGAGGGGGTGGGAATGGGATCTGTTGAATCGAGCTCGGCGGAAGAAGTTGAGTGCACGGGAAGATATCCTTAAAACCGACTACTGCATGTGTTGGGATATTTTCAGTGTACGCTCAGCAAGTTTTGATGTGGTGAACTTGTTGTGTGATCTCTTCCCTTCTTGGAGTTCGAGGACTGAGGCGTCCGCACTATTTTCGATGTCGTGGTTTCGCCTGATTCTGAGGTGTTCGTCGTCCGGGAATGACTTTATCGAGAATCCAGATGATGGCACTTTGGACGAAAGAAACCTCTGTCACGATGTAGGCAATGGTCGCAAGCGTGGGGAGAAAGAAGAATACGATAGCGACATTGGAAACGCGAAAGGTGCACTCTGACGCACAAAACAAGAGTGCTTTCGCGTGCGCTAATGAGTAGATACTCAGTGCAGTGTAGGGGAGGAGTCCCCACTTATTGACAAGGTTCTGTTTCTTTTGATCGGAATAGTCTGTTTCTTTGAGGGCCCACCAAATCAAGCGCTTGAATGCTGCAATGCTCAGAAAACCAATGAAAATCACCACGAGTACGATGCTGGAATCGTGGGATAAGGACGACGGCGAGAGAACAGACGAATTCATGATTCAAGCATAAGTCTCTGTCGCAGTATGAGGTTTTCCTAGTTTTCGTCTTGGGGTGGGAGTGTTTGGCCTGGTGGTAGGTGTTTTTTGGCGTTGTCGAGCAGATTGGGGTCGGGTGTAAAGCAGAAAATGATGGTTTCTGGCGAGTTCCCCCAGCGTGAAAGAGTGATGCCGGTGAGCTCGAAGGTTCCGGTGCCAGGTATTGTGACAGGCTCTCCTTCAATGAGGTCACCGTTATAACCAGGTAGTGGAGGATCGTATGCCCACCCGCCATCTAGAGTTGTTTTCATTCTGCCGTTTTCAATCCAGGCTCCTGAAAAGACAAAACTCGGATCGCTGCTTCCTCGGACTGGGTGGAAGACGGCGTTGGAATGTACTGCTGCGGTTCGACAGGGTTGTGACATGGGTTCCTTCACTTCGTAATGTTGTGTGCATCCGCCAAGTAATAGTGGAATTGTGAGAGTGCTGCTCAGAAGCAGGGCTGTTGGGTGTCTCTTGACCATTACGGAATTTCTCCGATCGTGATGTAACCAAAGTACTTCTCAAATTCACTCCACGACATCGAGAACTCACCGTGCAAAATCGACCTTTGACCATCTGCTTCATTCGCTGCAATGCAAACGAGACAAGCCCAAGACAACGGTGTCCGTGAGGAAACTGACCACTTCCTGGTTCAAACACCAGCCCCTTCCTCCAGCGCCGTTTTTCCTGGAGCAGTGTCTCTAGAGGTAGGTGCTTTTGTCTTTTTCGAAGGCCTCAATGCTTGTTTCTTCGTGATGAATGAATTGATCTCGTGTCGTGTAGATGGCATGTGGGGTCTCGTTGAGCCAAACGCTGAGGATGTCACGTCGCGTTGTGAAATCAACATTGAAACCTCTGTAGGCGCTAAGCACGTCGGCAGATCCGAAGTTGATGTTCTCACTGGGGATGGTGATTTCCTGAAGCTGAGTAAAGTAATCGCCGAGGCGTTTGGCGAGTTGTGTCATTTCAGCAACGTCGCATGCAATGGTGGTGGGTGTTGACTGGTACGGCATGGGTTTTCCTAGTAGTCATCTTGGGGTGGGAGTGTTCGGCCTGGCGGTAGGCGTTTTTTGGCATTGTCGAGCAGATTGGGGTCGGGTGTGAAGCAGAAAGTGATGGTTTCTGGTGAGTTGCCCCAGCGTGAAAGAGTGATGCCGATGAGCTCGAAGGTTCCGGTGCCAGGTATTGTGACAGGCTCTCCTTCAATGAGGTCACCGTTATAACCAGGTAGTGGAGGATCGTATGCCCACCCGCCATCTAGAGTTGTTTTCATTCTGCCGTTTTCAATCCAGGCTCCTGAAAAGACAAAACTCGGATCGCTGCTTCCTCGGACTGGGTGGAAGACGGCGTTGGAATGTACTGCTGCGGTTCGACAGGGTTGTGACATGGGTTCCTTCACTTCGTAATGTTGTGTGCATCCGCCAAGTAATAGTGGAATTGTGAGAGTGCTGCTCAGAAGCAGGGCTGTTGGGTGTCTCTTGACCATTACGGAATTTCTCCGATCGTGATGTAACCAAAGTACTTCTCAAATTCACTCCACGACATCGAGAACTCACCGTGCAAAATCGACCTTTGGTGATTTATGCCAGGGTTTCTGCCGTGTGGATTGACGAGTGTTAGAGATGTTTCATTCGCGCTCTTGATCATGTATGAGTGGTGGGCGAAGATCTGGATTGTTTCATTGTTACCATCGATCATTACAGTGGCTGGAATTCGATTGCTATTCCCAAATATCGGTGCGTACACCGTTGCTGTAGTTACGGGCTTTCCCGACTGGAGTGCCTCTACAACTTCTTGGCGTTCCTGCGCATCGTAGTTTAGGCCTGACCCGAAAATGCTCTTGATTGACGCCTCTTGATAATTGACTAAATGGCTTCCACGCCCCGTGACTCGCAGCAGTCCTTGGCCATTGGTGTTGGAACTGATGCCATCCCCATTGAGAAAGGAACTCTCGTTGACGCCCCCGGGTGTGAGCTGGGCATATGCTTTTTCGTAGATGCTGACGATACTGGCGCCTTCTCCTGAGTTTGCTCCATTCGCATAGGTCTCACGTACTAATACGAGTGAATAGCTGCCTGGTGAGGGGAGTAGTGGATTGTCATAGATGCGCACCATGTATCCATCTACTTGGCCTGAAGAATTGAAATGCTGAGTTACTCCCTTCGCTAACTGTTCCTGTCCTTTTGGGGTGTTCATAAGTGCAAGAATTGCCGAAATAAAATAGCAGTCACCGATCGTTCCCTGTTGCACTTGATGAAGATTGTAGTTTCCACTCTTCAAAAGGGACAGTTCTGTGTTGATCCGGGAGATATCCGCTTCATCGAGGCGCTGTGTACGCGAGGGGTCATTAGCTGTTCCTGCTACGGATCTATTGCGCGAGACAGGTTCGAGCCTCAGTGCCTCGCGCAATGCTTGTGACAAAATTTCGGCCGCCCATTTCAAAGATTCAATGCGGACGTAGTAATCGTGGGCGATCGATTCAGATTCGTGCGAAAAGCTCGCGTAGATGACCGGACGCTCTTCCTTCGAGGCGGCCTCATAGATTCGATCCATTTCTACCAGTCGAGGGAGCAATCGATTGTGGATGTAGTGTTTGGCGCTTGCGACTTCGCGCGCGTACCCGGCAATATCGGATGCAGCTGCTTCAAGCCCCTCATACAGGTGCGTGAAACGACATTGTTGTCTATTCGCCGACTCTTCAAAGGCTTCTCGAGAACGCCCGGTCCATATCGTTGTTTTCTGTATCGTTGTACGGAACTCGTCGCCGAGAATCTGCACTGCTTCCGCTTGGTCATGAATTCGAGCTGCAAGGTGATCTATTGCAGAAAGATCCCCGGGGACGTCCCCGATGAGTGAAGAGAAAACCCCCATAGCAACCATCCTCCAACCGGTCTTCGTTGACTAGTTCGCACACTAGCGCTTTATGTTCCGCTTTGATGGTGTTTTTAATCAATCGTCATCGAACTGCAATACAAGCCGTAACTGAGGTGCAAGAAGAGCAATTCTGTGTCGCTCGACACAAAAAGCGCTCAAAAAAACTCCAAAAAATTAAGACACGCCCCGAAAAGTCGCGGAAAAGCTGACAAAACTGGGATTCATTCCCTAATCTGTTCCCTGAAGCCACCAAAGTGGCATCCATAACCGACAAGAATGAGGTTTTTCTATGTCCGTCAACCGCACTGAACTTGTTGCCAAGATCGCCGAGCGCGCCAACATCTCGAAGGTCCACGCTGACGCCGCCCTTGCTGCGTTCCAGGATGTCCTCGTTGAGTCCCTGTCCAAGGGCGAGACCGTCAAGGTGACCGGCCTGCTCTCCGTCGAGCGCGTTGAGCGTGCAGCCCGCACCGGCCGTAACCCCCGTACCGGCGAAGAAATCAAGATCCCCGCAGGCTTCGGCGTCAAGCTCTCCGCTGGCTCCACCCTGAAGAAGGCTGTCGCCAAGTGACCTCAGCCCTGCGCTGAAATGCGTTGGGACGCAATCTTTTGCGTCCCAACGCGCACGTGAATAGTGTGCCCCGGTCTTCGTGATCGGGGCACAACTGTATCTCGCACAGATCACACCCTCCTATTTCTCCTCGCCCCAAAGCTGGGTGTAAGCTGAAGACGCACGAACTGTACACACAGGCGTGTTCGTTGCTCGGCCTCGTAACCCCATACTGAAGCGGCCACAGCCTCGCCCACGCCCTGCGATCCCAACATCAATGAGGAGTTTCAATGCGGATTGCCATCCTGCCCACCCCCGAAGATATTGCCGTCGTCGCAGCCGACCGCATCCAACAGCTCCTCGCGCGCAAGCCCGCCGCTGTTCTCGGCCTCGCAACGGGATCGACCCCTCTTCCTCTGTACGACGAACTGACAAAGCGCTGCGAAGCAGGCCAAATCTCCTTCGCCCAGACCCAGTCCTTCAACCTCGACGAATATGTCGGCCTGCCCGAAGACCACCCCGAAGGCTACGCGAACTTCATCCACCGTTTCCTTGTCGACCGCGTCGATTTCCCCAAGGGCGCCGCGCACGGCCCCAACGTGTGGACCGGCGACAACGATCAGGCCGCAGCAGACTACGACAAGGCAATCCGCGACGCCGGCGGCATTGACCTCCAGATTCTCGGAATCGGCGCAGACGGACACATCGGCTTCAACGAGCCCGGCGGGTCCTTCGCCTCGCGCACCCACGTCGACGTGCTCACCGAGCAGACCCGCCGCGACAACGCGCGCTTCTTCGACGGAGACATCACCAAGGTTCCGACCCACTGCATCACCCAGGGCCTAGGAACCATCATGGAATCCGGAGAAGCACTCTTGATCGCCACCGGTGCGGGTAAGGCAGAGGCCGTTCGTCAGCTGGTCGAAGGCGCGATTTCTGCACGTTGGCCTGCGACGATCCTCCAGATGCACCCCAACGCGGTCGTCCTTCTGGACGAAGACGCAGCAGTCGGCCTGGAACTGGCCGATTTCTACCGCGAGGTCTGGGCTAAGCACCAAGCGTAATTCCAGTATTCGCGGCCGTTTCTGATCCACATCGGGAGCGGCCGCGTCATACAATAGGGCACATGTCTTTTCTCGATGAACCCCAGGGACCTTCCGCGCCGCAGGGCCCGCAAACCCAGTCTTCGACAGGTCTGCTTGAGCGCACCGAGGTTGAACAAGAGAAAAGCCCCGGCGACGGCGATCGTTTCGCTCACTTCGTGCGCCGCGACAAGGCTGATTCCTCAATGATCACGGGGCAACCCGTTGTTGCCCTCTGCGGCAAGGTCTGGATTCCCACTCGGGATGCCTCCAAGTACCCCGTATGCCCCACATGCAAGGAACTTCGCGATTCCATGGGCAAGAACGGGCGCAATTGGCCCTTCTCTGATGGGGGAGATCAGGGAGGCAACGCGCAGTGACTCCCGCCGCGCAAGGCCCCTCGCACGCTTCTTCTTTCGCAGTCACTTCTCTTCCTCCCGCTTTTCCCCGGCGAGCCCCCTGGGGGACCGCGGGCAGCCTTCGAGCGTGGCAAGCTGCAGCCTTGGAACAGTACATGGCTGCCTCTCCCAAGGATTTCCTTGCCGTTGCAACGCCCGGAGCCGGTAAAACGACCTTCGCTCTGCGCATAGCGGTCGAGCTGATGGGCGCCGGCGTCGTTGAGAAAGTGACGATCGTTTGCCCGACCGAACACCTCAAAAGCCAGTGGGCCGAGGCAGCAGGCCGCGTAGGAATCCACATCGACCCCGCATTTTCGAACTCTCAGGGAATGGCGGGCTCGCACTTTGACGGTGTGGCGGTCACCTACGCGCAGGTTGCGTCTAATCCCATGGTTCATGCCGCGCGCACGCGCCTGCACCGCACTTTGGTCATCCTCGACGAGATTCACCATGCAGGAGACTCCCTGTCGTGGGGCGATGGTGTTCGCGATGCTTTTGACGAGGCCACGCGCCGCCTTGCCCTCACCGGCACTCCTTTCCGCTCCGACACCTCCGCTATCCCATTCGTTCGCTACGAAGAAGACGAAGAGGGGATCAAGCGCTCTCAAGCCGACTTCACCTACGGGTACGGCGATGCTCTGCGCGACTTCGTTGTGCGTCCGGTGCTCTTCATGTCCTACTCGGGACAGATGTCGTGGCGAACGAACGCGGGAGATATCTACACCGCGCGCCTTGGGGAACCTCTCACGAAGGACCTCATGAAACAGGCGTGGCGAACTGCCCTGGATCCCAAGGGAGAATGGATGAGCGCCGTTCTCCAAGCGGCTGATCAGCGCCTGGAAGAAGTGCGTCGCCAAGTCCCTGACGCCGGCGGTCTGGTGATTGCCGCAGATCAAGATAAAGCTCGCGCGTACGCTCGCCAGCTGCGTGCGATCACCGGGCATAGGCCAACCGTTGTCCTCTCGGACGACGCCGATGCCTCTGAGCGCATCGATGAGTTCCGCGAATCGACCGATAAGTGGATGGTCGCGGTGCGTATGGTCTCCGAAGGCGTGGACGTTCCCCGCCTGAGCGTCGGGGTCTACGCGACCAATGCCTCGACCTCCTTGTTCTTTGCGCAGGCAGTTGGGCGTTTTGTACGCGCAAGGCGCCGAGGTGAAACCGCGACGGTTTTCATTCCTTCGGTTCTTCCCCTACTCAGTTTGGCTGGGGAAATGGAAGTTCAGCGCGATCACGCGTTGAATCGTCCACCCTCGAAAGAGGGGGACATGTGGAACCCCGAAGACGCCATGGTCGCGCAGGCGAATAAGACCGAGAGCGCCTCGAGCGATCTTCTCAACCAATTCGAGGCCTTGGGTGCGGACGCGCAATTTGATTCCGTCCTCTTTGACGGCGCAGCTTGGGGGACCGAGGCCGATGTGGGCTCTGTTGAAGAGCAGGAATACTTGGGGATCCCGGGTCTCTTGGAACCCGAACAGGTGACGACGCTGCTTCGCGCGCGCCAAGAAGAACAGCTTGCGACTCAGCGCCGTGAGGCCAGTGCGAGGCGTGCGCGCGAGGATAACGCGAATATCCCCGCCCACCGCGTGCGCGCGGCAAAACGCAAGGAACTTTCGCGTCTGGTTTCGTCGTGGTCGAGGCGTTCAGGGCAAGCTCACGCGACGATTCACGCGGAACTGCGCAGGAGAGCCGGCGGTCCCGAGGTTGCTCAGGCGACAACCGAGCAGATTGAAGCCCGTATCGCGCTCTTGCGTGAGTGGTTTGTCGGGCGCGGGTAGGCGGTCTTTGAGGCTAGCGGACTTTGAGACGATAGACGGCTGTGGGGTGCGGTGAAAGGATTCACCGCACCCCACAGCCGCAAACAGCGTCGAGTCCTTAGACGTAACGCGTTGGAATAGCAGGTTCGCCTTCGGAGAGGCGCCATGCTTGGTAAGGCAATTCATTGCGCGAGCGCAAGTGACGAGCCTGTGCCTGAGCCAGAGCCTCAGAGCTCCATCCCTCTGCCAAGATCTCGCCGTCAACAATGAGTGGAACCTGCAGGGCGCGCGCGCCGTTTTCTTCAAAGAAGGCTGCAGCTTCTTCAGCGCTTCCCGTCACCAAGACTTCCTCGCTGGCATATCCGTCTTCGTCGTAAAGACGACCGGCATACTTCTTTCCAGCAACGGTGTTCTTCGAAGCAGACTTCTTCGCAACACCAACCATTGTGCCCTCGTGGTTTTCACGAGAGACGAGCTTGTAGACCAAAGCAGCGGTCGGGACACCTGAACCTGTGATCAGTCGCGTACCCACGCCGTAGGAATCGACGGGCGCAGCGCCCAGAGCCGCAATAGCGTACTCATCCAAATCGGAAGTCACAGTGATCTTCGTCGAAGTTGCACCCAAGGAATCCAGTTGGCCTCGAACGGTGAAAGCCTGGGCAACTAAGTCGCCACTGTCCAAGCGCACGGCGCCAAGCTCTCCACCTGCTGCGCGCGCGGCCTCGACAGCGGTCTTCACACCCTCGGTGACGTTGTAGGTATCGACCAAGAGAGTCGTCGAAGGACCAAGAGACGCGATCTGAGCGTCAAAGGCTTGGCGTTCGCTGTCGTGGAGTAGCGTGAAAGCATGCGCTGCAGTACCAATCGCGGGGATTCCGTAGCGCTTGGCGGACTCGAGATCCGATGTTCCCGCGAAACCTCCGATGACGGCGGCACGCGCCGCGGAGATCGCCGCGCGCTCGTGGCCTCGGCGTGCCCCCATATCGAGGCAGGGACGCCCGTGAGCGGCAATCGTCATACGCGAGGCCGCAGAAGCGACCGCGCAGTCGTAGTTGTAGATCGACAGGAGGAGGGTCTCGAGGAGGGTGCATTCGGCGAAAGTGCCCTCAACGGTGAGTAAGGGAGAGCCTGGGAAATAGCATTCGCCTTCCGCATAGCCCGAAATCGTGCCCTTAAAGCGGAAATCGGAAAGATATTCCAGCGCGGTGTCTGAGACGATTTTCTTCTCAGCTAGCCACTGGATCTGTTCGGGGGAGAACTCGAAGCGTTCCATGGCCTCGAGAACACGACCGGTTCCCGCGACGACGCCGTAGCGGCGGGTGGCGGGAAGACGACGCCCGAATAATTCGAAGACGCAATGTCGGTCGGCAGTTCCCGACTTCATCGCGGCATCGAGCATGGTGAATTCGTACATATCCGTCAGAAGCGACGTTTCAAATGATGCGGGCATACCTCAAATCTAATCGCCTCTGTGGAAATATGTGCAAGAAATGCCAAAAATGCAGACAGGAGGGCATTTCCTGCGTAGGCTTAAGGTATGTCGGGCGTTCCTGTGACGGCGAAAAATCCCAATGTCGGGACCGTAAAAGCGTCGGTGCCGAGGTGGAACCTCATTGTCTGGGATGACCCGATTAACTCATTGGACTACATCGCCGAAGTCCTTCACCGGCACTTCGGTTACCCGCGTCCTACGTGCGAAGCACTGACTTTGCAAGTGCACAGTGATGGAAAGGCCATCATCGCCACTGGGCTACGTGAACGCGTCGAAGCAGACCTACAAACACTTCACGACTACGGAGTGCAATCAACATTGGAGCGTGTCACGTGATCGGCCCCTTTACCGTCTCACGACGGGGAATCAGCGCACCGATTGGAAGGGACTACAACCTTCTGATCCAGCAGCTGATTCACGAAATACTCGTGGTCTTAGACGACCCGGGGGATTTCCCCATGTTCTTATCCGCTGCAACTGGACTCGAAAGCGAACGCGCAGCGGCAATCGATCCTGCCCTCGACTTCCTTCTTCCCCCCATGAGCGCAGATCCTCAGGAGGCTGCGCGGCTGCGCGCACTGACCGAAGACACCCTGCGTTCACAAAAATCTGCGCGTCTGCGCACCGTGTGTAACCAACTCAACGAAGTGCTGGTCGACGGGACGAACTACCTTGTTCTCGATGAAGAATCGACGTGGAATTGGCTGGGTGCTCTCACCGACATGCGCCTTGCTTTGGCCGGAGAACTCGGGATTCACGACGATTCGGACCTGATCCGGATTGAGACAATTGCTCAGGAAAAACCCGAGGGAACACGCGAGCAAAGTGCAGCAGCCATTTATCTTTTGGTGACATGGTGGCAAGAGTCACTGCTCAAATCAGTGCATCTCCAGGGTGAAGCGAGTTAGTTTCATTGTATGGATAACGCGCCGATTGGTATTTTCGACTCTGGCCTGGGTGGGCTGACGGTTGCGCGTGCCATCATCGATCAACTTCCAGATGAAGACATCGTCTACCTGGGGGATACGGCTCACGCTCCCTACGGTCCGCGTCCGATCGCTGAAGTTCGCCAATTGACGCTGTGGGGCCTTGATCGCCTTGTCGATGCTGGGGCGAAGGCTCTGGTTATTGCCTGCAATACCGCGACCGCGGCCGCGCTTTCTGATGCCCGCGAACGCTACTGGGTTGGCCAGCGCATTCCCGTCATCGAGGTCGTCACCCCCGCCGCGCGCGCTGCTGTTGTCGCGACGCACAATCGCAAGATCGGCGTCATTGGAACTCAAGCAACCATTCAGTCAGAAGCTTATGTCAATGCTCTTGCTGCAGTTCCAGGTCTTCGAGTCTTCCAGCAGGCCTGCCCTCTTTTTGTCCAATACGTCGAGGCCGGGCAAACGGCTGGTCCCGAATTGGAAGGGATCGCCCGCGAGTACCTTGCGCCCCTGAAAGAAGAAGGGGTCGATACCTTGATTCTGGGGTGCACGCACTACCCGCTTCTCACCGGAGTGATCGGCCGAGTCATGGGGGACACCGTCCGTTTGGTGACCTCTTCTGCAACGACGGCGAATGTCACCTACAACGAGTTGGTTGACCGTGATCTGCTCCACGCACCGCGCCGCGGCGCAAGTGATGAACCCCAGCATCAGTTCCTCACCACCGACGCATCCTCACGCTTCCCGATCCTTGCCCGTCGTTTCTTAGGCCCCGAGGTCCAAAGCGTCAGTGAAGTTCCCGCCCTCCCACTAGAAGGAGGCGCCCAATGAGGCTTCGCATCATTGGCTGCACGGGGTCAATGTCGGGTCCGGATTCTCCGGCATCGTGCTATCTGCTTCAAGCTCACGGCCCCGATGAAAGAACTGGGAGGCAGCGAACCTGGAACATCGTCTTGGACATGGGGCCGGGATCTTTCGGTGAATTGTGGCGCTACATCGAGCCAACCAATATCGATGCAGTGATCTTCTCGCACTGCCACGCAGACCACATGGGAGATGTCATTTCCCTGCACGTCTACCGGCGTTGGGGCCCTGGTGCGTATTGCGACCCCATGGTTCTTGCGGGGCCGGCATGTTTGCCTGGCCGTGTTCGCCAGATCGACGGTGCTGGCGAAGAAGAAGACTACTCGACAGAGTTCATTTTCAAGGAACTCAGCGACACCCAGACGTGGACTCTGGGCCCCTTCACTGTAAGTGCAGCGCGGGCATGGCACTCTGTTCCGGCTTTCGGTATTCGCATTAGCGGCCCTACCGGTTTTTCACAAGGCGATGCTTCCAACGCGCGAAGTACTTTCTTCTATACCGGTGACACTGACCTATGCGACAGCATTGTTGAGGGTGCTCGCGGGGTTGATCTTCTCCTCAGCGAGGCCGGTTTTACTGAAGAAGATACCGTCGAGGGCATTCACATGGATGGTACCCGCGCGGGTACCCTTGCCGCGCGTGCTGAGGTTGGCAGAGTCATCCTCACGCATATCCAACCGTGGAATAATCCCGAGGCCACGCGCTTCCAAGCGGAACAATCATTTGGCGGGCGCGTGGAACTTGCGACGACCGGTCTGTCTGTCGATTTCTAGTACTCGCGGTGACAGCGCTTTAGAGCAGCGAAAAGCCCGTGTGGCCGGACGATTTCACATCGCCTGGCCACACTTTTCTGCTCCATGCTTAGTTGCCTGCTAGGACCTCAATAATCCTCGGCGCAAGCGCGCGGAAAGCGATCCCGCGGTGACTAATCGCGTTCTTTTCTTCCGCGCTGAGCTGTGCGGCAGTGCGATCCATACCTGAGGGAACAAAAATTGGATCGTAGCCAAATCCGTGCTCGCCTTGAGGAGCGGTCGTCAGGTGTCCATCGACGCGTCCGAGCTCGACGAACTCGCGGCCATCGGGCAGAACAAGCGCTGCAGCAGAAACGAATGCGGCGCCTCGTAAATGGAGCGGGACGTCGCTGAGCTGAGCGAGAAGCAACTCAAGGTTCGCGCGGTCGTTCCCGTGAGCTCCGCTCCATCGGGCAGAGAAGATCCCGGGCGCGCCGCCCATGATGTCCACGCATAGTCCGGAATCATCGGCGAGCGCAGCGATTCCGGTTGCGGCGCACAAAGAGCGTGCTTTGATCAGGGAGTTCTCTTCGAAGGAAGCACCATCTTCAACGGGCTCGGTAACGTCGAAATCACTCATCCGGCCAATGCGGCCAGCCCCCTTGGGGAGAAGGGGAGCAATGATCGCCTCTAGCTCTGCAACCTTGTGTGCATTTCCGGTCGCAAAAACCAGGCGAGGCACATCTGCTCTGCGCACGGGACTCACAGCGCGGCCTCGGAAGAAACGGTAACTCCCGGCTGCGCTGCCAACGCGCGTGCCTGGAGGTCGCGGATCTGGGCGTTACCGGCGGTTGCCAAGTCGAGGAGCTCACCGAGCTCAGTGCGAGAGAAGAGCGCGTGTTCAGCGGTTCCCTGAACCTCAACGAAAGAACCCGAACCAGTCTGGACAACGTTCATATCCGTCTGCGCACGCACATCTTCAACGTAGGGAAGATCGAGCATGGGGGTGCCATCAATGATACCAACGGAAATTGCGCTTACAGAATCAGAGAGGACCTTCTCGGGAGAAGAAGCCGCAACGATCCCCTTCGAAATACCCCAAGAAATGGCCTCGTAAAGCGCAACATAGGCGCCCGAAATGGAAGCGGTGCGGGTTCCGCCATCAGCTCGCAAAACATCGCAGTCAAGGACCAGAGTGTTCTCTCCGAGGGCCTTGATATCAACGATCGCGCGAAGCGAACGGCCGATGAGACGCGAAATTTCGTGGGTGCGGCCGCCGATTTTGCCCTTGACGGATTCACGCTGGGAGCGCTCGGAAGTAGCGCGCGGGAGCATTGAATACTCCGCGGTCACCCAGCCTTCTCCACTGTCGCGCTTCCATCGCGGCACGCCCTCGGTTAGCGAGGCAACGCACAAAACGCGCGTGTTCCCACATTCAATCAGTGCAGATCCTTCGCCGGTTCCTGCCCAGGAACGAGTGATAGACATTGGGCGAAGCTGAGAGGGGGTGCGCCCATCGGCGCGAAGCTGAGAAGTAGTCATGACTCCAGCCTAACGCTCATTTGCGTTGTGGTTGAAGCGAAGGACGGCTACGGTTACAGCATGCCCCTTTTCGACACGATCAATGGTCTTCCCTTTGCCGATGAACAACTGTTTTTCCCGCGTGAACTTGGCGCGTGGGTGAAGCGCTTGAGCGCGCCCGGGGGCTATAGTGCACTCCTCAAAGAACTCGAAGAAGACGCACAAGAGCTTCGCATCCTCGCGATGACGACTGAAGGCAAGGTCGCGGTGCTCCCCGCGAACGAGGGATATCACGAAGCATGGAATATAGGGGCAGTAGTTGAAGACTGTGATCGCGTGTTCTTTGCCGGAATAGATTCGCGCGAGGTTGTGCGTTTTGTCGCGATCGTATCCGAAGAAAGCCTTGCCTCCATGCGCGATAAGTGGGACGTGCCGTTGGAGGAAGTTTCCTGGCTTTCCTTGCGTCACGAGGCCGCGCACTTGGAAAGTGCGGATTGCGCCAGTGCGGGACGGGCGCTTGCATTGCTGCGCTGGCAAGAAGAAACCCGGTATTGCTCGCGCTGCGGCGGGCAGATGCGCAGTGAAAATGGGGGAGAAATCCAACGCTGCGTGCAGTGCGATCGTTTAGAATACCCGCGCCAAGATCCTGCGGTTATCGTCTTGATTACCGATGAAGAAGACCGGATTCTCCTTGGGCACAATCGATCGTGGACACCCGCATTCATGTCGCTGATCGCCGGATTCGTGGAGGCAGGAGAAACCCCCGAGCACGCTGTTGTTCGCGAAGCCAAGGAAGAAGCAAACCTCGACGTCGAAGACGTCCGCTATTTCGCGACTCAGCCTTGGCCATTCCCGCGCTCGGTCATGATGGGCTTCACTGCCTCGGTGAAAGGCACCCCAACTCCTCAACCCGATATGGACGAAGTCGATGCCATGCGTTGGGTCACTCGCGATGAACTGACGTCCCTTGTCGAATCGGGAGAACTTAAGATTCCCACTCATACAGCGATCGCGCGAAAGATGATCGACATGTGGCTCCATCACCTTGGACGTGCTTCGTGAACGCCCGCGATGAATCCGCAGCCGAGAAACTTCTGGAGGCTCTCGACCCGGATCAACGTATGGTCGCTCAGTACACGGCCGGCCCCATGGCCGTACTCGCGGGAGCCGGGACGGGAAAGACTCGTGCGATCACCTATCGCATTGCTTACGGGGTCGCGCGTGGGATTTATGAGCCAGCCAATGTCTTGGCCGTAACCTTTACTAAACGTGCGGCTGTTGAAATGCGCGAACGTTTGGCAGCTTTAGGTGTTCCCGGTGTCCAAGCGCGTACTTTCCACTCTGCGGCACTGCGCCAATTGCAGTTCTTTTGGCCCAGCGCCATTGGCGGGTCGATGCCCCCGCTGATCGAGCACAAGGCCTCGTTGATTTCGTCGGCAGCGGCGCGCTTGGGGATCCGTGCGGATAAAGCGCTGGTTCGCGATCTTGCGGCGGAAGTTGAGTGGGCGAAAGTCTCCATGCTTGACGCCGATGCTTATGCCGATGCCGTTCGCACGAATACCCGCACCACGCCGGGAGATTTGAGTGTGGACGACGTGCTCTCCGTCATGGAGGCCTATCAGATCGCTAAGGAAGAGCGAGGCGTCCTTGATTTTGAGGACGTCCTGGTCCTCACCGCGGGAATCCTGCAAGATTACCCGGCAATCGCCAAGAGGATCCGCGACCAGTATCGCTATTTCGTCGTCGATGAATACCAGGACGTGTCTGCCTTGCAGCAGCACTTGCTCAACTTGTGGTTGGGTGGGCGCCACGATATTTGCGTCGTCGGAGACGTTGCGCAAACAATTTATTCTTTCGCCGGTGCCTCTCCGCGCTACCTCCAAGATTTTGCCGAGGCGCACAAAGGCGCGCGAGTTGTCGAACTTGTGCGCGACTATCGCTCGACCCCGCAGATTGTCAGTGCCGCCAATGCCTTGATGAAGGGAGCCCATTCTTCGGTGCTCAAGGGAGCAGTGAAGCTGGTGTCTCAGAGAGAAGACGGCGTTCCCGTCAGTTATCGCACTTTTGACGATGACGCGGATGAAGCACGAGGCATCGCGGAAGATATTCGCTCGCTGCACGAGGCGGGTGCGGCGTATTCTTCGATCGCGATCTTGTACCGAACCAATGGGCAGTCTGAATCCTTTGAAGCACAACTTGCCGAGGCCGGGATTCCTTTCATCGTCCACTCGGGAATGCGCTTCTTCGAACGTGAGGAAGTGCGGCGCGCAATGTACCTGCTCAAGAAACAGGCGACCATGTTGCGAAATGAAGGCAAGGATGAGAGCGACCTTGTCCAATTGGTCGAAGACCTAGTGGGAATTGCCGGGTGGAGTGCAAAGGCCCCCAGCGGACAGGGAGCCCTTCGAGAACGATGGGATAACCTCAACGCAATCGTTGAGATGGCGCGCCAGCGAAGGGATGCCTCTTTCGTAGCATTCGTCGCTGATCTTGCCGAAAGAGAGATCTCACAGGCCGCACCTGCAACCCAAGGAGTGACGCTTTCAACGCTTCATGCCGCAAAAGGACTGGAATGGGACAACGTCTTTGTCGCGGGAGTAAGTGAAGGACTGATCCCAATTTCCTTAGCTCAAGGAGAAGACGCGATCGAAGAAGAAAAACGCTTACTCTACGTGGGAATGACGCGTGCCCGTGATCGCCTCTGTGTCTCATACTCGCGTTCTCGTCATGGCGGTAATGGAAAACGCAAGGCCTCGCGTTTCTTGAAGGATCTGTGGCCTCGGGACGACAAGAGCCGCACCCGGGTGGGCCGAGGAAGCGCGCCTGAAGGAGGAAGCTCCAAGAAGAGCGCAGCACGAGCGGCCCGTGCGGATTTTGAAGAAAACAATTCCCCGGAAGTCATTGAGCTTTTTGAGCGCTTGCGTGCATGGAGAAAAGCCGAGGCCGAAGCGCGTTTGATCCCCGCATTTGCGGTCCTCACCGACAAAACCCTGCGCGATGTTGCGATCGCTCAGCCAAAAACCCTTGTTCAGCTTCGCGTCATCAAAGGGATCGGTGAAGTCAAGATCGACTACTTCGGGCCTCAAATTTTGGCGATTATCCGAGGCGAAGAGGTCACAGTCGATACCGATCCTGCTTAAGAAGCCAGCGGATAGCGAAGATTGTGGCTGAGCAGGTCAAACTCGGTACGCGGCAGTGAAGCCAGGTAATGCGCGCCAGTGGGGGACAGTCCTTCACAGGCGGGTTCTGGCAAGCGGAGTGCGTGCTTTGACGCCGCGCCGTGACAGCCACAGTCAGGATTGATGCTGAGTTCGTGCCACGAAACATCACCTGAAGCCGAGATTCGAAGAAAACGATTCGTGCAGGTGGAGTGTTCACAGCCAAAACGCGCAAAGTCGTAGATCATCAAAGAAAGCCACGAGGCCGCCATATGAGTGAGCCAGGGAAGTGGTGACTCGAGACGCCACAGAGCAATGTTTCGTCCTTTTGAAGGGCTTCCTTCTTCTAGGGATGAATCGATGCAGCGAGCACAGCAGGTGATGCCGGGAATGACAAGAGGGCCAATATCCCACCAGCCCTCACTCTGACAGCTCAAGACGTGGGGAATGTCTTCGAGCATGAAAGAATCGCTTTGTTCAAGGTTATGAGCACCTTGAGAAGACACGATTGCCAGATCGACAGGCGAATACGAATTGCAATAGCGTAGATCGGGGTAGCGGTGCTCAAGATGAGCACGCATTGCTTGAGAGCGGCGCGGAAACGGGTGCTCATCTGGGAATAAACGCGCTAATTCTGAGCTAAGCCGCCGAGAATCGACCAAGCGCATTCTTGTACTTGGCAGGGTCTGAACGATGAGGTCGACCGCGGCGACCGTGACCGGGTCAATCCCGTTAATTTCAAGGCTGAGAGAGTTCGTCATTGTTCCTCCGCACTGTCATGGATAAATTCCATTGTGTACGCAAGGAGACTTCGAGCGGGCACGTCGGCGCAATCTGTGGAAAACGCCGAAGGCCCGCGCACCCTGTGGACAAGCTCGATACTTGCCTGTCAGTATCAGGAAAGATCGCTGTCGGCTTCGCTTGGCGGCTCTTCTGAAGAATCGTCCCCCGAATCTGTTGGATGAGCGGCCTCGTCTGGGTCCCCAATCTGGTACCCCGCCTTACGAAGGGTATCGGCCTCGGGATCCATTGAGGGATCAAGGCCCTCAGCCCACCCCATCGAACCGTCCAAGAGAGACTCCAGTGCCTGATCCATGTCGGCGCTGGCCTCGGCTTCGGCATGGCGAAGAGCGACGAAGGTTTCCGGGGAATCAAGCTCATTGCTATTGGGGATCAGATCCGGGTGCGCCCACAAATCCTCACGCGCATGGGTTCCGCCGTCTTCAAACACCAGCTGGAAGAGCTTCGCGGCATCTCGTGCGCGCCGCGGACGCATTTTCAACCCGATGAGGCTACCGAGAATCTTCTCAACCGGACCGCCCAGTGCGCGCCGGCGACGCATGAGCTCACGAAGCTGTTCGAGGTTAGGTAAGTAGGGTAGGGCCGCCTGAGCAGTGACGACATCAACCCAACCTTCAATGAGGGCAAGGAGGTTTTCAACTCGCTCCATTGCAGCGATCTGCTCGGGAGTGGGGGCAGCTGCGAAGATTTGTTCGTTGAGAGTGTCTTCGGTGAATTCATCGTTTTCCGGATCGAAATGTGCTGCGGCCTCGGCGACTGCATGTGAATCGATCGCAATGTGCTGGGCATAGCGCTCAACCGCGCGAATCAGATCCCCAGAAAGCCACGGGACTCCGGAGAAGAGGCGGCGGTGCGCGCACTCACGCAGGGCAATGAACTGAAGAACCTCTTCGAAGGGGATATCCAGTTCATCGGCGAAATCCTCAACATTGCGCGCGACCAGCGCAGTTGTCGAGCCATTGGTCAAAGGAATACCGACATCGGTGGATCCCATGGCGCTCTGCGCAATTTTCCCCAAGGCAACACCGATCTGGCTCGCGAAAAGGAAAGAAGACATCTTCGGTAAGATGCTGCGCATTGAGTTGAGCAAACTGGCGATATCAGGCATATCTTCTGATGCTGAGGGATCAATCTCGGGCAGGTGTTGTTCTTGCTCGTTGAGCACGTCCTCGAAGGCCTTGGCGACGTTAGCTGCAACCGGCTCGCAGATCTTCTTCCACACCTCCGCAGTACCGTCGATCCACTCGGCGCGAGTCCAAACCTGACGGTTGACGGGACCGGGAGAAAACTCGACGGTGGCATCCAGCCACAGATCTGCGACAGTCATCGCTTCACGGGCGCGCTGTGCTTGAGCGGCAGTCACCGCAGTTTCTCGTGAATCCCATGCCTTCGACTGAGCGAGCTGAAGGGCGCTCTTCCAATCCACAGGTCCAACTGAAGGTCCATTCATCATGATGGAGAACTGAGTCAGTGCCTGACGCATGACCTCGGGATCGGGGAATTGACTGTTGAGACTTTCGGGGTCAATCCCGCGAGCGCGCATGGATTCCATTGCCGCTCGGGCTGCCTGCTCGCCGAGCAGGTTACGGAGAAACTCTTCCATGTTCGATTCGTTGTCGCTCATGTGTTGAGCCTAGCTGTGAGCTGGGCCGCGTTCTAGCTCAATGCCCAGTTTGGAACGAACTTAGCTCACAGCGCAATCGTCTTCACATACCTGCACATACTTCCGACTCACGAATGCTTCCATGCTGAGGGACAATGACAGGTATGAATGAACTCCATGACGATCACGACGTGAACGATGAAGACCCGCAGGCCAATGCTCGTAGCCTGCGCTGGCTACGTAGACTAACGCTCACGCTTGTCGTCATGAGCATTCTTGGTGTAGCTGCGGCGGTTGTCCCGCTGCCCTACGTCGCACGCCTTCCTGGGCCAACGGTGAATATTTTGGGCGCCGCGGTAACGAAAGATGGTACTGAGGAGCTTCTCTCCATCACAGGGACCAACCCCCTGACGGGTGAAGAAATCAAAAACCCAGATCCTTCGACGAATGCGGACAGTGGCCAATTGCGAATGGTGACGGTCTCTGAGATGGGAGGGCCAGGGCGCAGGCTCAACGTCTATGGGTGGATTCAAGCGGAACTCACCCCGGCCTCGGAACTGGTTCCCTATTCGAAGGTCTATCCCGATAACGTCACCCGCGAGCAGGTTGATAATGCCAACAAAGCACAAATGACGGGGTCCCAATCGACGGCGAAAGTCGCGGCCTTGATGGAGCTCGGCTGGAAAGTCCCCGCGACCATCAAGATTACGGGCACCGTCGAGGGGTCCGACGCGCAGGGGAAACTGCGTGAGGGCGATATCCTCCAATCGATCGAAACCCCCGATGGGGTCCTTCACGCAATCGAAACTCCTGCTGATCCTTTTGCGATCATGCGCAAGGTCGCTCCCGGCTCGACACTCAAAGTCACGGTGAAAAACGGTGAGGATCAACGGACAGAAACAGTTGTTTCTGCTGCCTCTGTCGGAGAAACAGAAGGCTCGAAGCTTGGGATCTACCTGGATGCGCAGGTGAATCTTCCCGTAGATATTCATTTCTCCTTGGAGAACATCGGCGGCCCCTCCGCGGGAATGATGTTCTCGCTGGGCATCATTGACCGCCTCAGTGAAGGAGACATGACGGGCGGGAAGTCGATCGCCGGAACTGGGACCATGTCCTATGACGGCAAAGTTGGAGCAATCGGTGGAATTGCACAGAAAATGCAGGGTGCAAAACGCGACGGGGCCAGCTGGTTCCTTGCCCCTGAAAGCAATTGCGATCAGGTCATTGGGCACGTCCCGGAGGGATTGCGGGTCGTGCGTGTGTCAACCCTTCATGAAGCTCACGAGGCGGTAGATGCGATTGCCGCGGATCGCGGGGACTCCCTTCCGACCTGCGAAGCCAAGTAAGCCAAAGAACGCTAGTGGCGCGCCTCGTCGATTCCTTAGGAAAGCGAGGCTAAGAGCGCGTCCGTTAGCCCGGGGACCAATTGCGAACCCTGACCGACCTTGTCATCGCTGTCGAAAGTACGCGCGCGCAGAGCGCTCCACGTCTCACCGCTGCGCAGGGCTCCCGCTGCAATGCGAACATCGGTAGCCTTGGGATGATTCGAAATGAAAGCAAGAGCTTCATCGGGATCTTCCGGAGCCTGTGCTTCAACTTCGGGGGGAACAATGACGCGTTCGAGGCTCAGCGCTGCGCCGACGACCGAAGGTGGCCACGCGAGGTGGGCGAGCATCTCTTCGAGGTCTTCCCCCTGGAAGTCTTCTTGGATGATTGCACTCAAATGAGTATCAGTACCGTCCCATTCTTGGCGCAGGGCGTCTTTGAGCTCTTCAGGAAGATCAGGCTGATCGAGAAGAGTCGCTGTGTGCACCAGAGCATAAAGGGAAGGCGCATGATCCCAGCCAACCAGTGATGCCGCTTTTTCAATGTCGAGGACGACATGAGCGAGGGCAAGCTGGTCGGCGGTGGGGGTGAGTTCATTCATGCGCTCATTTTCCCACAGGCACTTGGCACACGCAGATGCATGCTCGGCTGGCTAGAATACACATATCGTGATCATTCTTTAGAGAGGAAGCTTTGTGAGCGATTCTCCCTTCTCCATCGGCAAGAACCCCATCCAATTGCCCAAGATTGAGTTCCGTCGCCCCAAGATCGGCCCCGGAGCCATCACCGTTGTGGTCTTGGTGCTCGTGGGGCTTTTTGTCTACGCTGCTTCATCGTTCTGGACCGAAATTCTCTGGTTCCAGCAGATGCATTCGACTCGGATCATTTTGACCCGATGGGGAGCTATCGCTGCGCTGGCACTCATCGGCGCAGTGATTTCAGTAGCTCTCTTGCGCACGATGATTGGTCTGGCTCATCGTCATCGCGTGCCATCGGGCAGGGGAGAAGCAGGCGCGAATCTTCGCCAATACCAAGAAGCGATTGAGCCCCACAAGAAGGGGCTGGCCTGGCTGGTTGCGCTGCTGATCGGTATCCCCGTTGGAATCAGGCTCGCCGAAGGATGGCAGACTGTCCTCACCTGGCTCAACGCGACACCCTTCGGGAAGACCGACCCGATTTTCGGGTGGGACGTTTCATTCTTCGTCTTCACTCTTCCCTTCCTTGAGCTGGTCGTCTCTTTCCTCATGCGCCTTGTTCTTCTCTCCCTGGCGGTCTCGCTTGCTGTGTCCTACCTCTACGGAGGACTGCAGCTCACTCCGCGCCCGCACGCTCGGAAAAACGTGCGACGCCACCTGGGGATCCTCGCAGCTGTGGCCTCGGTGATCATCGGCGCATACTACTGGATCGGACGCTACTCGCTGCTCACTCAAAGTGGGGACAACATTGACGGCGCAATGTATGCAGACGTCAACGCCACCCTTCCTGCGCACTCGATCCTCGCGGTGATCTCGCTCGCGGTTGCAGTTCTCTTCCTTATTGCCGCTTTCCGAGGCACCTGGCGCCTTCCCACGATCGGCGTCGTTGTCACCGTGGTTGCCGCATTGGTCATCGGTGGCGCCTACCCCGCGCTCATCGAACAGTTCAGGGTCCGCCCGAACGCGCGTTCTCTAAACGCTCCCTATATCCAGAACAATATTGATGCGACTTTGAGTGCCTATGGTCTGGATGATTTGGACTACACGACCTACGACGCAACGACTAGCGCTCAGCCCGGTCAGTTGCGCGAAGACTCGGAATCGACCTCGCAGATTCGACTGCTCGACCCGCAGGTGATCCGCAAGACTGTTCAGCAGCTTCAGCAGTCGCGTCCCTACTACTCCTTTGATTCCGGGTTCTTTGTCGACCGATACACCATCAATGGTGAACGTCGTGACACCGTCATTTCGATGCGTGAACTCAACCTCGCTGGCCTTTCCCAAGAACAGCAGACCTGGGTCAACCGGCACACCGTCTACACCCACGGTTTCGGTGTTGTCGCTGCCTACGGTAACACCATCACTTCTGATGGTCTTCCCGCCTACTGGGAGCAATCCATCCCCTCGACGGGTGAAATGGGATCCTACGAGCCTCGCGTCTACTTCTCTCAGTCGGCGCCTGATTACTCAATCGTTGGTGGCCCAGAGGGCACCGCGCCCCAAGAACTTGACTACCCCGACGACAACGCTCCCGGTGGTCAGGTCTCCACAACCTTCACCGGCAACGGTGGCCCCTCGGTTGGGAATGTGTGGAATAAGCTCTTGTACTCGATCAAGTTCGGGTCAACGGATATCTTCTTCTCCTCTCAAACGAATGAAGAATCCCAGATCCTGTATGACCGTGATCCCTTGCTGCGAGTGGCAAAGGTTGCACCTTACCTGACCTTGGAACAGAAGGCTTACCCGGCGGTTGTCGATACCGATGGAGATCCTTCGACCCCGAAGCGTCTGGTGTGGGTTGTTGACGCCTACACGACCACGGATTCCTACCCCTATGCCCAGCACCAATCGCTGTCCTCCAGCACAGTCGATTCGCGCTCGCAGTCGGTGGGAGAGTACATCCAAGGAAACTCCATCAACTACATGCGTAACTCGGTGAAGGCCATCGTCGATGCCTACGACGGATCGGTGCGTTTGTTCCAGTGGGACGATAACGATCCGATCCTCAATACCTGGACGAAGATCTACCCCGGAACTGTGGAACCCAAGGCAAATATCTCTGCCGACCTGATGGGGCACCTGCGCTACCCGGAGGATATGTTCAAGGTTCAGCGTGACCTTCTGACGTCTTACCACGTGCGTGATGCCGCTGATTTCTACACTGGCGGTGATCGCTGGCGACTCGCAGAAGAAACTTCGACTGCGGCAACAGCCAATGGTTTGTCTCAGAACATGACCTCCGCGCAGCTGCAAGCGATCCGAGTTCAGCCGCCCTACTACTTGACCATGCAGATGCCTGGGCAAGACTCCGCGGAGTTCTCCCTGACCTCGGTGTTCGTCCCCGGTGGTGAGTCTAAGCGCGAGGCCATGGCTGGCTTCCTCGCAGTCGATTCGGAAACGGGAAGCCAAGCGGGGCAAGTCCGCGAGGGATACGGCAAACTGCGATTGATCGCACTGCCTTCCTCGACGACGGTTCCCGGCCCCGGACAGATCCAAAATGCCTACGACACGAACCAGACAATTGCCTCGCAATTGAACGTGTTGAACCTATCGGATTCAACGGTCATTAGGGGTAACCTCTTGACCCTGCCTGTGGGCGGAGGCCTACTTTATGTCCAGCCTGTGTACATTCAAGGATCGGGCGGCGCAAACTACCCGGTGCTGCGTTTCGTCTTGACGGCTTTTGGTAATCGCGTTGGATTCGCTCCGACTTTGCAAGAGTCACTGGATCAGACCTTCGGTGGAGATTCAGCTGCGAAGGTGACGGGTAAGGACACCTCCGGCAAGGACAAGAACCAAAATACCGATACGAATAGTGAGCCCTCACAGCAGCTCGCCTCTGCTCTTCAGGACGCTAATCAGGCCATCCAAGATGGCCAAAATGCCCTGAAGAACAATGACTGGGCAGCTTATGGTGAATCGCAAAAACGCTTGAACGATTCCCTTGCCAAGGCTATTGAGGCTCAAAAGGCACTGGAAGCACAAAAAGGCTCTGGTTCCTGATGTGCTGACATATGATTAATGTCGTTGGGGGCGGGAGGATTTCAATCCTCCCGCCCCCAACGACATTCACATCACAAGCGTTGTATCTAGGCCCTTCCTCATTAGTTTTTCGAGGAAAGGTGTGGGTACAAACTGTCAGTCGGATAAACGGGCCTTCAATGTGACGACGGTTCCGCCACCTTCAGCAGGCTCCCAATCGATGCTGCCTCGAAGTTCGCCGCGAACCATCTGATTAACGATCTGCGTTCCCAAACCCGTCATCGCCCGACCGGGCTGGATTCCCGCACCATTGTCAGTGACCGTGACAATGAGCTGGTTGCCGTTGCGCTGCGCGTGGACGCGGATCAGCCCATCCTTATCCGCAAGACCGTGCTCAACCGAATTTGACACGAGTTCGTTGAGAACAGTCGCCATGGCCTGAGCCTGCGCGGCCGCAAGACTGCCGAACTCGCCGGTTGTCGTCACATCGACCGCATGATCGGTTGAAGCGAGCGTTCCGGCCATTCGCACAATCGTTCGCGCGACATCGTCAAAATCAACCTGTTCATTGACGTCTTGTGAGAGGGCCTCGTGAACAGTCGCAATCGCTTGGACTCGTCGCTCGGCTTCCTTAAGCGCGGCCTGAACGCTTTCCAGATCAGAACGGCGAGACTGAAGACGCAGCAGAGCCGACACCGTCTGCAGATTATTCTTCACGCGGTGGTGAATCTCGCGAATCGTTGCGTCCTTTGTCATGAGTTCTTGTTCGCGTCGACGAATCTCGGTGATATCACGCGTCAAGATGACAGCGCCCAGACGCTTATGACCGTCAACAAGCGGAAGCGCGCGCAAGGAGATCGTGACCCCCTGAACCGATAGTTCGACGCGCCAAGGGGCTCGTCCCATGACGACGACCGCCAAAGACTCTTCAACGCTGTTCTCATCGCTGACAGCATCTGTGATGCGTTCGGCCAAGATTTCGCCAAATACAGAATCTTGACGGATTCCAATGCGACGCAGGCACGACATAGCGTTGGGGGTCGTCTGAAGGACCTTTCCATCTTGATCGATGAGAATGGCTCCGTCTTGGACGCGAGGAACACCATGCGCGGAAGCTGTTGGAGCAGACTTGTAGGGGTACTCGCCCTGAGTGATCATCTCGCAGATGATGTCCGCCGCGTCACTGGTCCAGGTATCAAAGTTTTGAGCAAGACGAGGCGACGATAGATTCGTTTCGCGCGTGAGCACTGCGATAACTTCGCCCTCGTAGGGGATGGGCACGCAGACTTCGAGCACCGAGTAGGTACCGGCCCAATGCGGCGAAGTCGGGCGCACGACCTTGCCGGTTCTCATCGCCTCACGCAGCTCGGCCTCGCGAGCAAGAGGAAGATACAGACCTCGCGGATCGTCAGCGTGAACGGTGATCGAGGTTGACGGTCGGCAATTCTCTGCGGCAAAGAAACGATCATCGTCTGTATGAAGCCACAACACCAAGTCGGCAGCCGCAAGGTCTGCAAGAACCTGCCAATCAGCCAAGAGCTGGTGCAAATGATCGTGAGCTCCAGGGGACAGCTTAGGAGTGAATGAGACTTCTGCAGATTGGGCAAAGCTTGACATGTCCGACATGTCTTCACAATAGCGGCACTCGCCTTATTGTGAGAATCAACGGGCGGCAAGGATACAATCACTCCTGTGGCCTTCGCTTCAACAAACGAGCGAAGAAGATCAGAAGATTGGACAATGATGCAGGTCAATGGGGATGCGCAGTATCAATGCTCGCCGGAGGCATTCGTCGAAATCAGCACGAACGGGGATTTCGTTCAGACGCGCTTTGGGGAACTTATTCGCGAGGCCGTGGTGGAGCACCCGCAGGCAGGCGCCGTGAGCGTTCGCGGACAACTCAACCCCGACGCTCTTCCTGCGCGGGCACGCTCGGCGGTGGAAAACCAAGTCTTCATCGAATACGACGAGGTGTGGACGCAGGTCGCTCCCAGGCACTTTCAAGCGACATGCACGCTCAGCGCCGAGGCGGTCTCTGTTAGCGCGCAGCTGACTCAGAGCGTGAATCCCGTGGAGTGGGATCTCAATCAGTGCCAGTGGGCGCTTAGCGGCGAATACAGAATTGCCATCCCTCTTATTGGACGCATGGTCGAGGCCACGGTGGCCTCGCATTTTGACGACTTCTTCAAGCGAGAGCACACAATCGTTGACACGTGGCTCAAGAGACATGCGGGCGAGTACTACATCGCGGAATAAAACCCTTTTACTTCGGGTTGTGAACTGATAAAGAACACGGGAAGGACACATCATGGCTGAAGAGATCAGCGAAACAACACAGTCTGTCGCGGCTGCGGGTGGCCCCTCACGGCCTCTGTACTTGGAACGGACAGGAGTACGTCAGTACGTGGCTCGTAATGCTCGCGGAGCTGAGGTTCTGGTCGGTGACGGCCCGGGACGCTTCACCCCGGGTGATTTGCTCAAGCTTGCGCTGGCCGGTTGCAATGCAATGTCTTCTGATGCGCGTTTCGCCGCAGTGTTGGGCGAGGACTTCGCGCAGATTGCCGGTGTTTCCGCTGAATATGACGAGGCCGCCGACCGCTTCACCTCGATGGAGGTCGAACTTCTTCAGGACCTCTCTTCGCTCAGTGAAGAAGAGACAGCAAATCTTCTTCGTCGTGCTGGCTCCGCTATTGAGCGCAATTGCACGATCGCGCATAGCCTTTCTGAGCCCTTGCCTCACACCTTGCATATCGCCTCCGAACAGGTTCGCGAATCTTGAGAGTTGCTGCCTCTTTCGCCAGCGCGTGCCACTAGGCTTGTAGGCGCTGGCGAAAGACGCAGAAACAAAAAGCCGGAAGGGAAAAGTAATGAACCAGGTTGATAAGCAATACGAAGACCTACTGGCAAAGATTATGCGCGAAGGTGCGGAAAAAAACGACCGCACGGGTACAGGCACGCGTTCCCTTTTCGGCGCTCAGCTCCGCTACGACCTCTCCCAGGGCTTTCCACTCATTACGACCAAGCGTGTCCACATGAAGTCGATCATTGGCGAGCTCTTGTGGTTCCTCAGCGGGGATTCAAATGTTCGCTGGCTTCAGGAAAATGGCGTTCGTATCTGGAATGAATGGGCCGATGAAAATGGTGACTTGGGGCCCGTTTATGGTGTCCAGTGGCGTCGCTGGAATGCCGGGGATGGTCGTGAGATCGACCAGATCTCTGAGGTTTTAGAGACGCTGAAGACTAACCCTGATTCCCGTCGCATGATTGTGTCAGCCTGGAATGTCGGGGATCTTCCGCAGATGGCTCTTGAGCCCTGCCATGCGTTCTTCCAGCTCTATGTTGCCCAGGGGCGCTTGTCCCTCCAGCTGTATCAGCGCAGTGCCGACATGTTCCTTGGCGTTCCTTTCAATATCGCTTCTTATTCGCTCTTGACCCACATGTTCGCTCAGCAGGCCGGCCTGGAAGTTGGCGACTTTATTTGGACCGGCGGAGACTGCCACATTTACTCGAACCATGTTGAGCAGGTGAATGAGCAGCTTTCGCGTGAGCCCTATCCCTTCCCAACTTTGAAGCTGCGTCGGGCGGATTCGATGTTCTCCTACGATTTCGACGACATCGAGATTGAGGGCTATGAACATCACCCGACGATCAAAGCACCGGTGGCCGTGTGAACCACGGCGGGGAAATGTCCGGGAAATGACGGTGGGGGAGGAATCGCACGTGCAGCATCGCTTGGTCCCTCTTGCATCGATTTGGGCACAGACTGCTGATGGCCTGCTGGGGTCGGGGACTGAAATGCTCTGGCAGGTTCCCGCAGATTTTGCTCATTTTAAAGCCGCGACAATGAACTGCCCGATTATTATGGGTCGTTCATCGTGGGATGCCTTGGGGCGTCCCTTGCCTGGTCGAACGTCCATCGTCATCACCCGGAACCCAGATCTGAAACTAGACGGTGCTCTGGTTGCGCATTCCTTAGATGAAGCAGTGCGACTTGGACAAGAGGATGCGCGCGAGCGGGGTAGCGAGCGCGTCTGGATCACGGGCGGCGCACAGATCTACACGCAGTCAATGCCGCTGGTGGATGAGCTTGTCGTTTCTTTCTTGGAACTTGATGAGCCCTGCATCGAGAAGATCAAGACCAGTGAAAATAAAGTGTTTGCGCCAGAGATTTCCCTTGATGAGTGGGGGCTTGACCCTCTTCGCAGTGACGAGGCTTGGCGTCCAGCCTCAGGAGATGCCCTCCGCTGGCGAGTCGAGGTTTTCCGTCGCCTGTGACAAGGGCGTCGTGAGAGTTTTTGCCTCCACCTGGACGCGCTCGAGGGGATCGGGACTGAGATGAATTCCTGAGAGCTTTCGAGCACTGACTAATGCGCGTGATTCAAAAGAGCCGAGGAAAGAATTCCAGGACTGCGATGCATTGTTGAGAGCAGCAGAGACTCTGGAGGCGTGTTTTCCAAGAGTTCGGAGCCGTTCATAGAGTTCTTGCGAGAGCTGAATAATCTCTTGAGCCTGTGTGGAGAGACTTTGTTGACGCCAAGTGAAAGCAACTGTTCGCAGAATCGCCCACAGGGACGTGGGGGATGCAAGAACAACATTCATGTTCAAGGCATCGTGCATGAGTGAAGGATCGGTGTGCAGTGCTGCGGAGAGAACGGATTCGCTTGGAACAAAAGCGATGACATAGTCAGCGGCATGGGGGAGTTCTTTCCAATATTCCTTTCGGGAGAGTTCACTGACATGGCGGCGCAGTGATTTCGCGTGCTGGAGCATGAGCTGTTCGTATGTGAGCGCCTGATCCGAAGGATCCTCGCCATCCAGATGTAGGGGAGTGCCTTCACTCTGGGCGCGCAAGTAGGCGTCTAAGGGAACCTTCGCATCGATTGGAATGCACTTGTCTTGGGGAAGAAGGACGATCATATCGGGGCGTTTGGATCGTCCTGCTGTTTCCACTTGGGTTTCAAAGTGGACGTGTTCGATCAGCCCGGCAGACTCAACAAGAGACCGCAGCTGGGCTTCTCCCCAAGTTCCACGAAGAGGAGCATGGGAGAGCGTACGCGTGAGTTCTTGGGTGGACTGCCGAAGTAAATCTTCCGATTCGCGTGTCCACTTCAATTGTTCATCAAGTGCGCCGATTTGCGCGGCCTGCTGTCGTTCTAAAGAACTGACGGAGGTTTGGAGGAGCTTTAAGCCTTCGTTGATCGGAAGGATTGTCTGCATAAGGCGTTGGTGTTTAGCAGATTCAAGCTGTGCTGCCTGGGATTGAGAATCGGCCAAGAAGCTTTGGAAAGTATGTTCTTGTGTGAGGCGTTCGCGCAGTTCTGCCACTTGGGCCTGGCTGCGTGCGAGATCTTGCGAAAGTTCGAGGCGCGCGTGGAGCGCCCCGCTATGCTTGCCCACTGCCCACGATAAACAGGCTAGGGCTGCGTAGAGGAGGAAGAAGGAAAGGCTCTGAAATGTCATGGAGCGATGCTAAAACCGGGCACTTTCATCTGCGTCCAGTTTGAGCGTGTGGATCTACATGACCCATGTCACCCGCCTCGAGTTGTGCTTTTGGACCAAGACAGGTACCTTTTATAGGTACCGACGCGGGGTGGAGCAGTTCGGTAGCTCGCCGGGCTCATAACCCGGAGGTCGCAGGTTCAAATCCTGTCCCCGCTACCAGAAAAACCCGGTATCTCAACGAAAAGTCGCTGAGATACCGGGTTTTGTTTTGCCCTGACGAGACCGAATCCCTATGTTATTCCCTACCTTTCAGCCAAACTCAGGCCCGTCGTCGAGGTGGGGGGAGGGGGGACTATCACCCAACATCGAGGACTATCATCCAACGCCCCTTCGGGGCGTATGACTATCTTCGCTCGTGCATGATCTCGTGGGAGGGAGGTTGCAGAGGAGGATTTTCACCGCCTAATCGGCGTTGATACCGGCTGTTTACCGCCTGAAAATGCAAAAGCGGTATAGCGTTTTCCCTCGTATCTCAACCGAATCCCAACCCCTTACCGCCGTCACCGCCTAAAACCGAAAACTTTTATATACACACATATGTAGGAAGATGAACACTCGCGTGTACACTTTTTAGAAATTAGGCGGTGAAGGCGGTAACACACCATGTTTTGACTGATATACCAACGTTTTCGATATACCGCTTAGCCTCAAACAGGCGGTAACTAAGCGGGTGAGTTGAAAGAGTAGCGTCCCGCATAGTGGTGTAACTGTGTGGTGATCGGCCCGTTGCTTGTGATGGGTGCGGTCACCGTGTGATCCTTCGAGAAAGCTCTTCTACTTCTGACTCGAAACGATTTGGAGGCACAACGATGACCGCTCCTCATATTATCGACCCTGCTGGCATGCTTGGCGAGGCGTTGTCCCAGGCATCCCCGGATTTGATGCGTTCCTTGCTCCAGCACGTGATCAACGCGTTGTTATCAGCGGACGCTGATGCGGTGTGCGGGGCCCAGTGGGGTCAACAAGATCCGCAGCGTCACACCCAGCGCAACGGGTATCGCCACCGGCCCTTGGACACCAGGGTCGGCACCATTGACGTGGCGATCCCCAAGCTGCGCTCAGGTACCTACTTTCCAGAGTGGTTGCTTCAACGCCGCAAACGCTCCGAAAGCGCCTTGATCACAGTGGTCGCTGACTGCTACCTAGCAGGAGTGTCTACACGCCGTATGGACAAGCTCGTCAAAACCCTGGGGATCACAGGACTGTCCAAGTCCCAGGTCT
>ERZ773233.278-NODE-278-length-37244-cov-5.211138_pt1 | contig 37244 bp, 34 predicted proteins | sample MGYA00580991_ERZ773233 | MGnify/ENA primary metagenome ERZ773233 (study PRJEB29015, sample SAMEA2738178) | human oral metagenome | biome: human oral; feature: human-associated habitat; material: saliva | place: China | collected 2161 ...
ACTTGTCCAAATTCTCAATCCTTCTGTAACAGCACGAATAATATTTGGGTTGTTATTATTCATCCATTCTTCAACGAGTGGCAAAGACGCTTCATACCCTCTACATTTGCAAACTTCATCAAAAGCCTTTGCTAGCATTTCTTGTACACGCCAATTTTTATCTTTACTTACTTGTTCTTTCAGAAAACATAGTGCATCATTATTTTCTGCACCTAATCGTCCAAATATCATTGTTGCCAACATTCTCACTTGGTAAGCTTCGTTTCTGAATAGTTCTATAGCAAGTTTAAGACATTGTTCGTTGGAGTATGTAGAAAGAATTTCATCACATCCATCAATGATATGATTAAAACCATGCTCTATTTTTACAATGCGATTAAGTATGTTACTAATATCCATTATGCTCTTCCTTATTATAAACTCATCTGTTTATTCCAGCCATAAGGGTCGTCTTTTAAGACTTTAAATATAGTATTATCTTCCTTTTTAAAAGTGAACCTATAGTAAACCTCATCTTCTTCAATACTTTCTAAAGGTTTGCCCATACAGATTTCGAATAACATACTATAATTACCTTTTTCGAAGTTATATTCATTTAATGTATTCAGCGGATAATAATTTCCCTTTTCATTTTCTTGAATTATATCTTTGGTGGTATCTTTATATAATCTAACGGATTCCGAAACTGTATTTATACTAAAATCACAAACTTTAGTTATTTCAAAAGGAATAATGGCAGCCCTAATAGAATCTTCGCAAGGTAGTAATATATCTTTTTCTTCTATAAAAAACCAACTTCCAAAAGATTCATCAACTAATGGATCTAAAATTACATAGTTTTTATTCCACAATATTCCTCTTTCAATAGTTGCTTGTGTCCATTTTTGAATCTCATTATTAAATGGAATAGAACGAACTATAATTTGATTGTGAGATACTAAAATATTTTCTTTAATCATAATTATTTTTCTCAAAACAATACTATTTTTATCTGTACAATGATATTACAGATTTAACCTTTTGCTCTAAAGAAGTAAGGTTAATCGTCAATTGTTCTTCAGAAAATTTTTCTCCATTTCCAAATGCCCTTATAAAAATAAGTTCGCTGAAATAGGGTATTAGTTTTAAAAAGTCTACTTCTTTATTGTTTACTAAAGACGACTTTTCGTTTGTATGCAATAAAAGTCCATTGATTCTTCTGGCAAAAGCCTTTTTCTTTATTTTATTTTTCAGCTCATCGTTGTCATAATCTAAGGTTGCCAGAACTTTATTCTTTAATTCTATATTATTAAAGTTATCAAGATACAGCTGTAGCATAATGGCTGCTTCTATCCAAGTCCATTTATTATAATCGCCATCAAAATTGTAATTAACTAAATCAGATAGAATTTCTTTCGTGTGTGTTATATCACCATCAAAGTAAAAACAATAAGCTGAAAACATTAGATATTTCAACTTTTGTTCTGAATTTATATTTGCATCTCCAAGTTCTTTAAAAAGAGACTTAAAAGGCATTTTATTAGCTAAATTAGAAGCAATAACATTAAAGATAGTTTCCATATTTTATGAGTCTGTTATTATTATTCCTACTGTTGTTTTCAACAAGCAAGTACAAATATAAACAATCTTTTTATTAAAGCATTAATTTGGTAATGCAAAGATTAATTAATTTTGCATTGCAATGTACAAACAATTAACCTCGGAGCAAAGGTACACAATTTCTGTACTACTCCAAAATAGAACGAAACAAAAAGAGATTGCCAAAGCGATAAATGTAAGTCCAAGTACAGTGTCTCGTGAAATAAGACGTAATAGTGGAGTCAGAGGACGCTATAATTGGGAAACTGCCCAAGCAAATGCAGTACAGACAAAGCGTAAAAAGCCAGGCAATCATTCAATCAACAAGGATGTCATGGAAGAGGCAAAGCATCTTCTTGTTACCGAGCAATGGTCTCCGGAACAAATATCCGGTGTATTGGCCAAGGACGGCAAGTATATTAGCCATGAAACCATATATCGTATGATACGTAAGGACAAGGCAGAAGGAGGAACATTATATAAACACTGTCGTCACAAGCTGAAGCGTCGCGCCAGACCTGTTGGTGGCAGGCGCATATCCATACCCAACAGAACAAGCATCAGTGAGAGACCTGCTGAAGTTGACGGAAAACGCTTTGGGGACTTCGAGATGGACACGATTGTTGGAAGAGGAAACCATGGTGCCATCGTGACACTGATAGAGCGCAGTACAAGTATGCTGTTTATGAGAAAACTCAAAAAGGGGAAAAATGCCAAAGAGCTGGCACGTACTGTGATACATTTGCTGTCTCCATTCAAATACCATGTCAAGTCTATTACAACTGACAACGGTACTGAATTCGCTTGTCATGAAATGATAGGCAAAAGCCTTGGTGTCACCATCTATTTTGCTGCCCCATACGCTTCATGGCAGAAAGGGGCCATAGAAAATGCAAACGGACTGATTAGACAATACGTGCCAAAAACAGAAACGTTTGAACATGTCAGCCATCAACAAATCACAAAGTATTCAAAGAAAATTAACATCAGACCAAGAAAGAAATTAGAATTTAAAACACCGCATGAGTGCTTTTACGAACAAATTAAGTAAATTTGCACTTGCTTGTTGAATTCACGACAGCCTACAAATACACTAATGCTATAATTTTCTCTCTTAACATATTTGTATATCGCTTATATCTGCAAGAGCAATTACATACAGGTGTGGGAGTTTTATTTACGTGTAAGTAAAACTTTATTTACACGTAAGTAGAACTTTATTTACACGTAAGTAAAGTTTTACTTACACGTAAATAATACAGTGCAATAAGTAGTAAACTATCGTTTAATAAGTCTACAAATGCCATTGCACTGTTGTGGAAATATCGTTAGAACGGTATATAACTTCGAATGAATGTGCATTTAAACAGAACGTTACGATGTAATAAGCAATTTTCTATTAACTTCGGCAAATGGTTTGCCTTTGGTTTGGGGATATAAAGAGAAAATGGTATACAGCCGAACTGCATATCATTTTCTATATCAAAGTGGTGTTACTTTATAGTCTTACCATATTTTTAACGTGTTCTGAAGGTTCAGATAATCCCGGTCGAGTATTGGTTTGTGGTTTGAATCTTCCTCACCTGATATCCAAACAGGGCGAATAGCCTTAGCCTTAGCCTTACCATTTGGCGACAAGTTCCATTCGGTTGGACCGAAGAAGAAGTCTCTCGACAAACCCGCTGTATTGGAGGTTGAGGTCATATACCGTGCGTATGCACCTGCTCCATAGTCCATATCTCTAAATCCTATCATAGGAGATAAGGACGTACGTCTACCCGTAACAGGCAAGAACAAGCCCTTATTTGCACGTACAAGTGCCGTAACATTGGTGTACTTGTAGAGCGATTTAACTCTTATAGAACCAGCCGTTCCAGAGGCTACATTAAGTAAAATACCATAAAGATAGCACAAGAAAATGAAAGCTGACAGAGAGTTATGGTATTTATAATGTGTAATGATGTTGCAGTATACTGAACTGACTGTGGTTTAGATATAAAAAGAGCGAAGAAAGCTAATTGTGTTGTTGCTTTATTCGCTCTACAATATGTTCTTTAGAAATTATGAATGCTGTTGTGCTAATATAGCCTGATGTATTAAGCCTGTAATTTCTTCTGTAAGTTCTGGATTATCTTTTAGCATTGTTTTAGTAGCATCTCTGCCTTGCGCCAATTTAGTGCCTCCGTAACTAAACCAGCTACCACTCTTCTGAATAATATCAAATTCTACGCCTAAGTCGAGTATTTCGCCCACTTTCGATATTCCTTCACCAAAGAGTATATCGAATTCGGCTTTACGGAATGGTGGTGCTACCTTATTCTTAGCAATTTTTACTCGCACGTGGTTACCTATAATATCATCGCCATCTTTAATAGACGAGGCACGACGAATGTCTAAACGCACCGAACTATAAAACTTCAGCGCATTTCCACCTGTAGTAGTCTCCGATGGTCCAAACATTACGCCTATCTTTTCGCGTAGCTGATTAATAAAGATGCAGCAAGTGTTTGTTTTGCTTATAGTGGAAGTTAGTTTACGCAAAGCTTGGCTCATAAGGCGTGCTTGTAAACCAACATTCGAATCGCCCATATCTCCTTCTATCTCTTTTTTAGGCGTAAGTGCAGCCACTGAATCTACAACAAGAATATCTATAGCCGATGAACGTATAAGCTGATCGGCTATTTCTAAGGCTTGTTCACCATTATCGGGTTGCGAAATCCATAGATTATCAACGTCTACACCTAACTTCTGCGCATAGAAGCGGTCGAAAGCGTGTTCGGCATCTATAAAAGCCGCAATGCCTCCAGCCTTTTGCGCTTCGGCAATGGCATGTATAGCAAGAGTGGTTTTACCTGAACTTTCTGGTCCATAAATCTCTATAATGCGGCCGCGTGGATATCCTCCTACGCCCAATGCCATATTAAGTCCTATACTACCAGTAGGAATTACATCGACATCTTCTATAAGTTCGTCGCCCATTCGCATAATAGAACCTTTACCAAAGTCTTTCTCTATTTTCGACATTGCTGCTTGTAAGGCCTTTAGTTTACCTTCTGCAGCATTCTGTACTTCGTCTTTTGCCATATATTTCTTTATATTATTTTACTTGATAAGTTAAACTCTTTGTTTTAGAGCGTTCGCCTTTTGTGTTACCTATTCCTACCAATGCTTTCAGAATGGTACGAGTGCGATGTGTGCGGTGTGCATAGTTTTCAAAGCTCTCATTATAAGGATCTATTTTTCTTTTCCAACCTTCATAGGGAGCAATGTAGAAATAAGGAAGCGAGTCTGCTAACGAGTTAGTTTTTTCTTCTGTATTGTTTACGCTTTCTATGGTATCTAATGATGCTAGCGTAGGATATAAACATGTTATACCTTCCTGTTTACAGTAGTCTACAACAGGTGTAATCCATTGATTATAGTTACTTCTTATGGACTGTAATGAGAAGTTGTTATATGTTGATTTTCCTATACGCTGTATCGGACGAATTTGCACCACGTTAGGCTTAGTGTCTTTGAACACATCTTTTATATGTATCAGTTCTGCTGCATTATCAGTGTTAACGGTATAATTCAAACGAATACGAAAATCGGGAAAGTTTACTCTTATTCGTGAGAGATTAGCAATAAGTGCCGTAAACAAAGTGAATTTACCATTTGCCATTAAACTCTCGTAAGTGTTCTTAGTAAACCCATGTGCCGAAATAGTTATCTCTGTCAGACCATTTTCCACCAGTTTTTGCAATTTCTCATAAGTAAGCAGATTTCCATTGGTAGTGATTGTGATGTGTTTCACGCCATATTGCTTACCCAATTTCACCAACTTTAGCAAGTTTTGCGACATTGTGGGTTCGGCACCACAACCAATTTGCAAACGAAGTGCACGTGAAAACAAAGCTTTTGCTATAACTTCTAAATCGTCTGTGGTAAACTTTCCGTGCATATTCTTTGCAGCTTCGGCATCGCTGAAGTAACACATCTTGCAGCGAAAGTTGCACGACATTACTGGATCTATATTGATACTGAGATATCTCTGTTTACCCAAATGAAGTGCTAAAATGCCCAAAAGCTTCACTTTCGGGCTATTAATTCGCTGATAGACATTCAGAAGTTTATAGATATTCATGCTTATTGTACACAACTTCCGCTGTTCATTCTTTCTTCTTTCGCTTCTTAGGATAGGGCAACACCTCTGCCAAGATGGCTACAACCTTTACTGCGTGGTCTGCTCTTGATACATCGAGAATGTAGTGTTCTTTTGCACCTTCGTATGGATAGCCTTTTTCTGCCTCTGCCATTAAAGCCTCAATAGCCTCGTGTTGCTTCACGAAAGCTATGTTGTCGCAAGCTATGATGACAGGCTTTTCGTTGGCATATATCATATAATCGCCGAACATCTTGCGGTATCTGATTGCTCCAACAGCTTCTATCTGTTGGCAAACAAACTCAATAAAGTCTAACGAACACGACATATCGTTTTACTGTCCAGTTTCTTTAATATTCAAATCCTACAATTCCAGGTCGCCACCGAACACTTCGTGCCAAGGCAAACCTTGCTTGTTGAGTTGCTCCATGAATGGGTCTGGGTCGAAATCTTCCAAGTTCCACACGCCCGGCTTACGCCAAATGCCCTTGAAGAACATCATTGCGCCAATCATTGCAGGCACGCCTGTTGTATAGCTGACGCCCTGCATGCCTGTTTCTTCGTAGGCTTCTTGGTGCTTGCAGTTGTTGTAAACGTAGTAAGTCTGCTCTTTTCCGTCCTTGATACCACGAATACGGCAACCTATTGATGTCTCTCCGTCGTAATTTTCGCCTAAGTCTTGTGGGTTGGGTAGTACGGCTTTGAGGAACTGAAGCGGTACAATCTTCACTTTTGCATTCTTCCCTGATCCGTCAGCAAGTGGAGCTTCGTATTCTATCTCATCAATACGGCTCATTCCTAAATTCTGTATGCAATCCAAATAAGTAAGGTATTGCTGACCAAAGGTCATCCAAAAGCGAGCACGTTTAATGGTTGGGTAATTCTTAACTAGCGATTCTAATTCTTCGTGGTGCATTAAATACGAATCGCGTGCACCTATATTAGGATAGGTTAAGTCTTGATGCACGGCTAATGGTTCTGTTTCTATCCATTCGCCATTCTCATAATATAAACCTTTTTGTGTGATTTCGCGAATATTTATCTCTGGATTAAAGTTTGTTGCAAAGGCTTTATGATGATTGCCTGCATTGCAATCTACAATGTCGAGATAGTGAATTTCGTCGAAATAGTGTTTTGCTGCATAGGCTGTAAATACCTGCGATACTCCGGGGTCGAAGCCACAACCCAGAATAGCTGTAAGTCCTGCCTGTTCAAACTTTTCTTTGTATGCCCATTGCCAGCTGTATTCAAAATGAGCTTCGTCTTTTGGCTCGTAGTTAGCTGTGTCTAAATAGTTGCAACCACATGCCAAACAAGCTTCCATAATAGTAAGGTCTTGATATGGCAACGCAAGATTTATCACCAATTCTGGTTTAAACGAATTGAAAAGTGCCTTTAATTGTTCCACATCATCGGCATCAACCTTTGCTGTTTTAATATCGGCTTTATAACCTTTGTTGTGAATAGACTTCACCAACTCATCGCATTTCTCCTTACGTCGGCTTGCTATCATAAAGTCGGTGAATACATCTTGGTTCTGAACTATCTTAAATGCGGCTACGGTGGCTACTCCACCTGCACCAATCATAAGTACTCTTCCCATTTTATAATTTATTTTATCTTATACTTTTATCTATTTCTTGCGATGTTATCCCCATTGCATTCATTAACGAATAGCCTAATATTTGTTGTTTAAAGTTACCCCCCTCCATAGGCATCATTGCAAATAGAGTGATGTGTTTATGCTCATCGTCCACGTCTTTCACTGTATTACGGATAACGCTACAGATGTTACCTTCTTCTGCATTTGGCACAAGCATAATGCGATGTACTTCATCGTGGCTAAGTGCAATGCGCAACACATCGAGCAAAACATCGTCTTTTTCTGCTAAAGCACTACCTGTTGCGATAGTGTTAATTATAAATTCGCCCAGCTTTTCATCAGCGAAAGCCTGTTTGTCTAGTTCTCTTTGAAAGTCGGAAGGTACAAAATTTTCTAACGTAGCTTTATTCTTATCGTGCAAGAGCACTACTTGTGTTTCGTGATTGCCTGGCTTCAACCGCCCGTCAAGAGCAACATCTACAATCCATTGGCTAAAGTCGGCTGCTGGAATCTTTCTATTGAGCATTCGCTCAAAGTTTACAATAAGGTTGAACGCCACCTTGTCAATATAATCGGCATCGACAATGATGATGTTTTCACTCATTTTAATATTCTGCGAATTTTGTGTATTCATTGCCACAAAGTTACATTAAAAGACGTAAATGCCAAAACTATTTCAGCATTTTTTTGTTTATTACTATTACATTCTCTACGTAAAATCGATAGAGAATGTCGTATAATACTTATTAAGGTTTCTAACTTACTTTCTAAAAGCATTGCGAGTTATTGTTATAAAAGAATAAGATGAGAGAATTGCCTATTATTTATTGCGCATTTGTAGGTATAAACACATGATATACAAAATATTAAAGGTGCATTCAAAGAATATCGTTGGTATATATGCGCCAGAAGTTGTAAAGACACTGATTTCTATGTATAGGCAGCAAACATCACATTGTATAGAATGCTGTTATAATGATATTTAGATGCGTATAAAATCATTATTTTGTACGTATTATCTAATTTCTGGTAATAGCGTTCGTTGCGTATAAAAATATGATTATGTCATAACGGAAATATAATTTGATAATAGGTAATTGTATTCTCTACTATTATGTCTTTTTTGGTGTACAAAACGACGTGCTATGTTACATTATGTTGCGATTAAAATGTTGCATTACAAAGTCTGAAGATATGAGAAGAATTGTGGCTAATGAGTATAATTGAGAAACTGATTCATTAGGATATAAGTATAGAAATTACAAATAGCAACCATTGTTTACAAACCAAGTAAATAGAACAGCTAAAATGTTTATAAAACATACCAAATATTAGCTACTTTTGTTTCAGATATCTATTACGTTTGTTTCAGATATCTGTAACGTTTGTCTCAGATATCTGTAACGTTTGTTTCAGATATCTATCAGTTGCGTCTTAGATATCTATTATTTTCTATTTAGATATAATAGAAAACTACAGCCTTTATAAGGTCATATTATAATACTTGAAAGATATTCTTTCAGATGAAGATTAGGTGTTCTTTTATGCTACAATGTTTCGCTTATAAATATAATAAGTTACTGAACAGAAATAGGTTGCTTAAGACACTATTATATAAAATTGAAAATCATAACAGTAGGCCTCTTTTTCAAAATCGCTACACTTATTTTCTATAGCGGTAGAACCCTTTATACATTATGTGTAGTGTATGTGTACACTAAATATATTAGTTAAAAATAATAAAATAGAACTATTAGTTTGCCTATTCAGATTATAATCTTTATTTTTGCAAAGAACAGAGAATTTGATTATTATTATCATCTATTCATCATATCATAACAAACATATAACAATATGAAACTCAAAACAAAACTTTTACTTACTTTAGTTGTCGTGTTGTTGGGAAGCATATTTACTTCTGCTTACGCAACTAAAAAACAACAGGCATTGCAAAACGATGCGAACCAAGCCACTTGCATTGTTGTTAAACTGCAAGATGGAGGCGAGAATATATTCTTCTTAGGAGAAAGTCCGAAACTAATGAACTTCGCTGATAGCTTAGCTGTGATTTACAAAAATCAACAACTAAACTTTGCGTTAAAAGATATTAAGGATTACCACTTTGAAGAACGCAATCCTGCAGGAATTAAACAGACAGAGAATAGTAGCACAAAGCAAGGTCAAGCAGACTTTACACAAGGTATTGCTAATTTCACACAGTATCCTGTGGGAAGTCGCATTACAGTGTTTACCCTCGAAGGTCGCCGAGTTGCCGTTGTAGAAATAGGCAAAGATGGAACTGCTCAGCTAGATATGCGCAACAAACCTGCTGGGGTTTACATTGTAAATACGGGGAAACAATCGTTTAAATGGTTGAAGAAATAAATACGAACAACGATTCTTTGGTAAGTCAATATAGACTCCAAAGAATCGGATTCTTCTGTTTCTACATATCACCCAAAACGGTTCTTCTGCAATAATGCCAAAACACAAAATTCTAAAAGCTACAAAAACAACTAACAGACAATTGCTATAAAGGCAAAACAAACAAAAACAATGGTCTTTTCTGCTTTAACAAAGGCAGAATTAGTGCAACCACCATTCAGCAATATCACAATATTACATTAACAACATTTTATCGTAGATGGTAAGATATGCACTTATTTTATCGCTAGATAAAAATTAAAAGCATTTGAACTATGAAAAAGAAACTTCTATTTTGCACTATGGCAGCTTTTATGCTTGTCGCAAATGTTTGTGCTCAAAATTGGAAAATGGTTGTGGCACACAGCGACGGAACATTCGACACAATTGCTGTAGAAAAGGTAAAAGACGTAACCTTCTTTAAAACAAGCACACAACCAGTTACGCCAAAAGATTTAGGCATTGAGTTCGTAAAGATTCCTGCGGGTTCATTCTTAATGGGAAGCCCGAACAATGAACCCCAACGCGAATCAGGAGAAATACAGCACAAGGTTACAATAACCAAAGATTTCTATATGAGCAAATACCCCATTACTTTCGAACAATACGACAAGTTTTGCGAAGCAACAGGACGACAGAAGCCAAGCGACTATACATGGGGACGCGAAAATAGACCTGTTATCGACGTAAGTTGGGACGATGCTACAGCCTTCTGTCAATGGATAGGCTGCCGTCTGCCTACAGAAGCAGAATGGGAATATGCTTGTAAGGCTGGAACAACCACACCATTTTATACTGGAAACAATATAACCACAAACGATGCTAACTACGATGGCAACTATCCATACAACAACAACGATCAAGGAGAGTATAGAAAGAAAACCGTTGCTGTTGGAACTGTAGGCGAACCGAACAGCTGGGGTCTCTACGATATGCACGGAAATGTACAAGAATGGTGTGCCGACTGGTACGATGACTATCCACAAGGCGAACAGACAGACCCCAAAGGTCCTGACAATGGAACCTACCGCATATTGCGTGGAGGAAGTTGGACAAGTCGCGCAATGCAGTGTCGCAGTGCCTATCGTGGAGGAAGCGAACACAATAGTAGATTAGACGACGCAGGCTTTCGCATTGTATTAATAAAGTAATCTTGCTCCACAAAACAAGTCGTAGAGAGAAACAAACATACCTATAATGTGTGGAGTACACACCAGAATATTCATTAAATAGTAGATAAGATCTATATAAATTTCAATTGGGCATTAGAACAGAGACGCTAATGCCCAATTAATATTAGAACGGCTTAATAGAAAAGATGTGAGGAGTTGTTATAAAAGAGAAAACTTGTAACGACTTTCACACTTATATAACAAAACTCTGAAAAACATATTATTATTTAGAAGCTCATAGCAACATTGATATCAGGATATTACAGAATAAAAAAAAATATAATCGTCATCTGAATAAACATCTTTTAGGCATTATAATATAACATCATAAAGGTTGCAGTTTTTTATGATATCTAATTTGCAACTGACAGATATCTGAAACAAATGTTACAGACGTCTGAGACGAACGTTACAGATATCTAAAACAAACGTTACAGATATCTAAAACAAACGAACTACATTTTTACTACCTTCCTCTTACATATAAGGTGTTCTATCCTACTGGCGAATAACCATTAGGTGTTGTTTATAATTTCGCTATCTCTTTCCCATTAAACCATTAAAACACTTTGCAGTGAACACCATTTTGTAGAATTGTGGTAATCCGAAGAGGTATGAGAAATAGTTTAGGCATAGATACAAAAAAGTCTCGCTGTTCATTCATAAACAACGAGACTCTGAAATAATTATATATGGAAAATTAATGTAGATTAGCTAATTCTATGGCTTTGTCTACGGCTGCTGTTACGCCTTCAACGTCTTTTCCACCAGCTTGTGCATAGTGAGGTTGTCCACCGCCACCACCTTTAATAAGTTTTGCAGCTTCGCGAATAATCTTACCTGCATTCAATTCATAATCTTTCACCATATCGTCGCTCAACATAATAGAGAGTAAGGGTTTGTTCTCGTAAGTTGATCCCAATACACAGAGGAGCTTTTCAGGGATTGCAGCACGCACTTTAAAAACAATGTCTTTTGCCGAAGCTGGTTCTACAGGGAGCACAGCTTTCACCACTTTCACTCCTTTCACAGTTTGAGCACCCTCTATCAAACTGTTTGCAAGACGAGCAACGGTTTGCTGGCGGAAGTTCTCCATCTGTTTCTTCATTACATCGTGCTCCTGAATATACTTCTCAACAACACCTCGCAAATCTTTCGCATTGTTAAACATCGCCTTCAAATCGCGTACAGTATCTTCGAGCAGGTATATTGTCTCCTCGCATCGTTTGCCTGTAAGCGCCTCGATACGGCGGACGCCTGCAGCCACGCTGCTTTCGCTAATTATCTTGAAGAAACCTATACGACCTGTAGACGTTGCGTGAATACCACCACAGAACTCGCACGATGGACCAAATTTAATGACACGTACCTTATCGCCATATTTTTCGCCAAACAATGCCACTGCTCCCATTTCTTTCGCCTCCTCCAATGGTGTGTCGCGATACTCGCCACATGAGAAGTCTTGACGTATCATATCGTTAACAAGACGTTCAACCTGACGCAACTCGTCATCGGTTAGCTTCTGGAAGTGTGAGAAATCGAAGCGCAAAGTGTCTGGGCTAACATACGAACCTTTCTGTTCGCAATGCTCTCCCAATACTTGTTTCAACGCATAGTCTAACAAGTGGGTTGCTGTATGGTTAGCAGCCGAAGCATCACGCTTGTCGGTATCAACACACGCCATAAAGTCTGCCTCTACGTTCTTGGGCAATTGCTTTACTATATGAATGCTTTGATTGTTCTCTCGCTTCGTGTCCACAACATCAATGGTTTCGTCTTCGGTTACCAATACACCTTGATCGCCAACCTGTCCACCCATTTCGCCATAGAAAGGCGTGTGGTCTAATACCAGTTCAAAGAAAGTATTTTTCTTCTGAGTAACCTTTCTGTAACGCAAAATGTGGCATTCGTATTCAGTGTAGTCGTAGCCAACAAACTCTTGTTCGCCCTCGAGCAATACTACCCAGTCGCTGTTTTCCACAGCTGCAGCATTGCGGGCACGTGCCTTTTGCTGTGCCATTTCTTCCTCGAACTGCCTTTCGTCTACACTGAAGCCGTGTTCGCGACAAATCAATTCTGTTAAATCGAGCGGAAAACCGTAAGTATCGAATAGTCTGAAAGCCTCCTTACCACTTAGTTCGGTCTTACCTTGTGCTTTCAGTTCGTCCATTTCGGTGGTCAGAAGGTTTATTCCTTTTTCTAACGTACGCAAGAAAGAGTCTTCTTCTTCCTTCATAACACGAGCTATAAGTTCGCGTTGAGCCGTCAGTTCTGGATAAGCGCCACCCATCTCGTGAATAAATGTGTTGAGCAACTTATATATGAATGCCTCTTTTTGATCTAAGAATGTATAGGCGTAGCGCACTGCACGACGTAAGATACGACGGATAACGTAGCCTGCTTTTGCATTGCCAGGCAACTGACTGTCGGCAATAGAGAAAGCAACTGCACGCATGTGGTCGGCAATAACACGCATTGCAATGTCTATCTTCTCTTGTTCTGTCGTCGCTTCTCCGTTTTCGCCCGATGGTGTAGTAAAGCCATACTTCTTTCCACTCAAGCGTTCTATCTCCTTAATGGTTGGTTGGAATATATCGGTATCGTAGTTAGAGTTCTTTCCTTGTAACATACGTACAAGGCGTTCGAAACCCATTCCTGTATCAATAACGTGCATTGAAAGGGGTGAGAGCGAACCATCAGACTTGCGTTGGAACTGCATAAAAACAATGTTCCAAATCTCAATTACCTGTGGATTATCTTTATTTACAAGTTCACGTCCAGGTATTTGTGCTTTCTCTTCGTCGCTACGAGAATCTACATGTATCTCCGAACACGGACCACACGGACCTGTCTCTCCCATTTCCCAGAAGTTGTCGTGCTTGTTTCCATCAATAATGTGGTCTGTTGGTAGGTGCTTAGCCCAATATTTGGCAGCTTCATCATCGCGAGGAATACCGTCTTCAGGACTACCCTCGAACACAGTAACATACAAATCGGCTGGATTTAACTTCAGAACATCTACCAAATATTCCCACGCATAGTCGATTGCTTTTTCTTTAAAGTAATCGCCAAAGCTCCAATTGCCGAGCATTTCAAACATAGTGTGATGGTAAGTGTCGTGTCCAACTTCTTCTAAATCGTTGTGTTTGCCACTTACACGTAAGCATTTTTGTGAGTCTGTACGGCGGCGTGGTTCTGGATCTTTCGTCCCAAGTATTATATCTTTCCACTGGTTCATACCAGCGTTAGTAAACATTAGTGTTGGATCGTCCTTAATAACCATTGGTGCGGACGGTACAATGACGTGTCCTTTTGACTCAAAGAACTTCTTGTAAGAGTCGCGGATCTCATTCGCTGTCATCATTTTCATCTACTTATTTTCTAAAATTCATATAAAAGTATTGCAAAGATACTGACTTTTCACTATTTTTGCAAACGAATTGATGAATGATTGAACTATGACAGATAATTTGCGTAAACTATATTACTCTATAAAAGAAGTGGCACAGATGATTGGTGTGTCAGAAAGTTTACTTCGCTATTGGGAAACTGAGTTTCCACATCTACGTCCGAAAACCACTGGAAATCGTGTTCGTCAATATACTGATAAGGATATTGAACAGATAAAGATTATCTACAATTTAGTGAAGGTACGTGGCTTTAAGATTGCTGCGGCACGTAAAATGTTGCAAGAAAATCGTAGCGGAGCTGATAAAAGTCAGAAGGTGCTTGAGAGTTTGATATCGGTGCGCGACCAATTAAAAGAACTGAAAGCTCAACTCAGTAGCTTAGTGTAGTTATTGCTTACACCTTATATATATTATATATATACTAACGAAACTTTTGACATATAATAGAAACGGTGTAAGCTCGATAGAAAAGAGGAGAAGCATAATTAATCGCACTTAAATATAGCTAAACGAAGTATAATATGTTGTTGCTCAGGGACTTATAACAGAACCTGTATTGAAACATTGCAGAATAAAGAGCAGCATAATCATCGCCTGAATAAATATATTTCGCCTATTATAATATAACAACATAAAGGCTGTTATTTGCTATGATATCTAATATGCAACTAACAGACGTCTATCACGCGCATTTCAGACGTCTGAAACAAGTATGACAGACGTCTGAGACGTGAACGACAGATATCTGGGATATTTCTATTTGATGTGTGAGTAAATAATAGACACTAATTATAACGCTCTCTATCTTTTTTCTATTAAGTTGTGGTCTACAAACTAAGAAGAGGTTTGCTGTCTTGATAGACCAATAGTATAAATGGGAAGAGAGATATCGTCTTACTTCAATATAATTCCGTTATAGATACGTCCAGAGTCTACTCCAAGCTTACGAGCAGAGAAATAATCGTTTGTATTATCGTAGGTACAGATTTCTTCATCTATTATATTTTGTGGCAGAACACCCATTGTTTCCATATCTATACGATTAGAAAGCTTCAAGTCTAAGTGCCATTTCAAAGGAGGTTCCTCCGCTTTAGGTTGTATTACACGAAAGCGTTGGGCTATTCGTTCCATATCGAAACAAGCATTAGCAAACTGTTCGTACACTTCATCGCCAACTTCGAAGTTCTGCAAAGATATGCCTGGACCTATCACTGCTTGCAATTCTTGTGGTTTGGTTTGGTAAACAATGCCCATTTCTTTAATAGTTTTCTGTACTATACGCTTCGCCGTTCCACGCCAACCAGCATGTATTGCAGCTGCAGCATGGTGCTTGGTATCGTATAAAAGAATAGGAATACAATCAGCAGTAGATACTCCGATACAAACATTTAGTTCATTTGTCATCACAGCATCAACACCTTCTATAATCTGTTCACGAATATTTGCAGGCAGCTTAAAATATTCGTTGGCAATTATTCGCGAACTATCACTGTGTATTTGGTGTGGAACTATAAGCTTGTTTACATCTATCTCTAAACAGTTAGCTAAGCTTTTGCGGTTTTGCTCTATGGCGTCTGGTGAATCACCACAATATCTATTAATGTTAAAAGCAACATAATTGCCTTTGCTCACACCACCGTGGCGTGTAGATGAGAAGGCAACAACATTATTGGCAAGTTCATAAAAGTGTAATTCAGGCTTATTCATCAATGTATTCAAAGTCGTTAAGTTCATCTATATCGTCTATTTCGTCTTCACTGTACGACTCTATATCAACTACATCAGCCCCCTCTTCGTGCATTTCCTCCTCAAGGCGCACTATATCTTTATCGCGATGTACAAGCGTGTCTTCGGTTACAATGTTGCTTAGTTTGTTGCTCTCTGCATTAAGCTCTTTCCACAACAAATCTTTTAATTCCTCTATTCCGCTACCAGTAACAGCAGAAATAAACACCACAGGCAAATCGGTTGGTAATGTATCTCGGAGCATTTCTATTAACTCGTCGTCTAAAAGATCGCTCTTTGTAACAGCTAACACTCTATGCTTACTAAGCATCTCGGGATTAAACTGGCGGAGTTCGTTCAATAATATCTCATATTCCTTTTTTATATCATCTGTATCTCCTGGCACCATAAACAGCAAAAGCGAGTTACGCTCTATGTGTCTGAGGAAACGTAAGCCCAATCCTTTACCTTCGCTTGCACCTTCAATAATACCAGGAATGTCTGCCATAACGAAGCTTTGGTGGTTGCGATAACTCACAATTCCCAGCGAAGGTTCCATTGTTGTGAATGGATAGTTAGCTATCTTAGGCTTTGCGCTCGATAAAGCCGACAATAATGTAGACTTACCTGCATTAGGAAAGCCAACTAACCCCACGTCTGCTAAAAGCTTAAGTTCAAGAATGATTGTCATTTCTTGTAGCGGTTCGCCAGGTTGAGCATAGCGTGGTGCCTGATTAGTGGCTGTACGAAATTGGAAATTACCTAATCCGCCACGTCCACCTTTTAATAATACTACTTCTTGTCCATCGTAAGATATATCGCAAACAAACTTTCCTGTTTCTGCGTTATATACCACTGTACCACAAGGAACATCTATGTAGATATCCTTACCATCGCTTCCGTGACACTTATCTCTTCCTCCATTTCCTCCATGCTCAGCGAAAATGTGGCGTTGATAGCGCAAGTGAAGTAACGTCCAATAGTTGTGATTACCTCTAAGTATAATGCTTCCGCCCTTTCCACCATCGCCTCCGTCAGGGCCACCATTGGGATTATATTTTACGTGACGCAAGTGCATAGAGCCTTTACCGCCTTTTCCAGAGCGGCAATATATCTTAACGTAATCAACAAAGTTTGTTTCTGCCATAGCTTTTATATGGATTTAAATGTAGCTTGATGGGTGGTCTTTAAAATAGATGTTGATTGGAATGCCAATCAATAACACATTTCATAAAATGAAAACGATGATAGGCGGCGAGTAAAAGTGTGTTTACAACTATACTCTTTACAGCCTATCATCGTTTTTATATTATAGTTCTTCTATTACAGTAGCAATGCGACCGAATATATCGTCTATAGTTCCAAGACCTTCTACATGGTGGTGAATGCCTTCTTTCTTATACCAATCAATTAGTGGAGATGTTTGTGTGTGATACACATTTAGACGTTTCTTAATAGTTTCTTCGTTGTCGTCAGAACGTCCACTTTGCTGTCCACGCAGAACAAGACGCTTCATAAGTTCTTCTTCGGGAACAAACAGTTCTATCATAGCAGCTATTTTGTGTCCGCGTTTAGCCAACATAGCCTTCAATGCATCTGCTTGTGGAATGGTACGAGGGAAGCCATCGAAAATAACGCCTTTATGCTCTTTGCCAAAACTATCGTAAACATGAGCTAATATGTCTACCATTAGTTCGTCTGGTATAAGCTGACCATTGTCGATATACCCTTTTGCGATTTTACCTAGCTCTGTTCCTTTCTTAATTTCAGCGCGCAATACATCGCCCGTAGAAATATGTTCAAAGCCGTATTTTTCTATCATTTTGTCGCTCTGTGTGCCTTTTCCTGCACCGGGAGCACCGAAAATTACAATATTCTTCATTATTCTTGTACTAAAGTATATATGTCTCTTAAATTTCGCCCTTGTTGGTCGTAGTCTAAACCATACCCTACAATAAAGTCGTTTGGTATCTCCATTGCTGCATACTTTATATTTAATGCCACTTGTAGCTTGCCTGGTTTCAACAGCAATGTACTGATATGAATGTTTGCAGGTGATTTCTCCCAAAGTACTTTCAACATACGTTCCATAGTTTTACCAGTGTCTACTATATCTTCTACTATTACTACTTCGCGCCCTGTAATATCTTCGTTCAAACCAATAACTTCGGTAATCTTCCCCGACGATTCTGTACCTATATAAGAAGCTACCTTTACAAAGCTTATTTCACAAGGAATATCAATAAACTTCATCAAATCTGCAGCATACATAAACGAACCATTGAGAACCGCTAGAAATAGGGGATTCTTGCCAGCCATATCTTTATTTATTCTATCGGCTACGCTTTTTACTTTCTCGAGAATGGTTGTTTCTGGAATTGATATCTCAAATGTTTTATCTTTAATTGTTACACGACTCATTGTAATAAATCTGTTATTTAAGCGCAAAATTACTAAATTTAAACCGAACTATCTTATATGATTAGCATTTATTTTGTAAATTTGCCACTATTATGAAGATATTTACGAGTGCTCAGATACGTGAGCTTGACCAATATACAATAGAACACGAGCCCATAAGATCGATTGATTTGATGGAAAGGGCTGCCAAAGCTATAACTCATTCTATAATGGAAGAGTGGAGTAATAATACTCCTATGGTTGTTTTTGCTGGACCAGGAAACAATGGTGGCGATGCATTGGCGGTTGCTCGTTTGCTTTATAACGAAGGCTATCAGGTTAAAGTGATTTTGTTTAATATATCTAATAAACTATCAGAGAATTGTACTCTAAATAAAGATAGACTATTAGACTTAAAACATTTCAAGGATTTTACTGAAGTAACTGTATCGTTCGACCCTCCCGAACTTAATGCCGACACACTGGTTATTGATGGTTTGTTTGGCATTGGACAGAATAAACCTCTCGCTGGTGGGTTTGCATCGCTAGTGAAATATATAAACCAGAGCCCGTCAAAAGTTGTGAGTATAGATATTCCATCAGGACTTTTAGCGGAAGACAACTCGCAAAACGTAAACGCAAATATTATTAAAGCCGACTTAACACTTACGCTACATCAAAAGAAATTGTCGTTCTTGTTTAGTGAATCACAACAGTTTCTGGGTCGTGTGAAAGTGCTTGATATACGATTAAGTAGAGAATTTATTTCTAAGACAGGTGCGCAATACACCATTCTGGAAGAAGACGACATACGTGCAAAGTTGCTTTCGCGTAGCGATTTTGCCCATAAAGGAACTATGGGTAAAGCACTGATAATAGCAGGAAGTTATGGTATGGCTGGGGCGGCAGTGCTTGCCACTCGTGCTTGTCTACGTTCTGGCGTTGGAAAGGTGGTGGTGCACACTCCTAAACGGAACTACGATATTATGCAAACTGCTGTTCCAGAGGCTGTAATGCAAATAGACCACGAAGATGCCTACTTCTCTGAACCTGTAAGCGTAGAAGATTTCGACGCCTTGGGCATTGGTCCTGGATTAGGACAAGTGGAAATTACTGCCATTGCTATGATTTCACAAATACGTAGAACACAATGCCCTATTGTGGTAGATGCCGATGCACTAAATATGTTGGCTTCTCATAGAGCATGGTTACAACAGTTGCCAAAGAAAATAATAATGACACCACATGCGGCAGAGTTTGACAGACTGAACGGTACGCCTTCTATTGGTGAATATGAACGATTGGAACAAGCACAACAATTGGCTCAAAATCTTGATGCCTTTATATTACTAAAAGGACATTATAGTGCGCTTTGTCTGCCAAATGGAAATATTCTTTTTAACTCTACAGGGAATAGTGGAATGGCAACGGCTGGTAGTGGTGATGTGCTTTCTGGAATTATAACAGCCTTATTGGCTCGTGGCTATCAGAATGCAGATGCATGTGCTGTAGGAATGTATCTGCATGGATTAGCTGGCGACCTTGCTGCAAACGATTTAGGAAAGGAGAGCCTTGTTGCAAGCGATATAATCAACTATCTACCAAAGGCTTTTAACCGCCTTAACGAATAGTATTTGCGTGTAGTTTTTCCGATTTTGTAGAATATAGACGAAGATTTTGTAAACACCGTTCACAAGTTATTTGCCAATTGAATGGAATATCTTAAATGTTTAGAAAAAGTTAGTCAAATATTGGTCTTTTGTTTCAGATATCTGTAACGTTTGTTTCAGATATCTGTAACGCTCGTCTCAGATATCTATCAGTTGCGGTTTAGATATCACAAAAAACTACAACCTTTATTATTTACGCCACCTACAGTAAATATATGCAATTTCATTTCAATGAGTTGTAGAGACGATATCACAATTAATCGCTCTCCTACTCTTAACAGAGCGTCCGTTGCAAAATAACATTATACATTAAAAATGGTCAATAAAATGTGCGTTTTATAATAAAATTATCAGGCGCTACAACAAGTTAAAAAGACAAGCAAGATATTAGTCAAGAATGCAACAGATGATAGAATGCATCAGTATCAACAATCATATATGGTAATGTTATGGTATATAGCCAATTGTGTTTAATATATTTTGAGGTTATAAATATAAACAGACAACAAAACACAATTTGTCGCATTTCATAGTGTTTAATTAATAAAAAAGTCTCAACAGTATTTCTACCATTGAGACTATATTATGTTTCTTATTTACTTTGTTTCTGTAAATATTCTGTTTTACTTAATTCTGAATTTTATTTTTCAATAGCAGCAACGCCAGGTAACACTTTACCTTCGATAGCTTCGAGCATTGCGCCGCCACCTGTTGAAACATAAGAGACCTTGTCTGCCAAGCCAAACTTGTTTACAGCAGCTACCGAGTCGCCACCACCTACAAGAGAAAAAGCACCATTCTTCTGTGTAGCTTCGGCAACATATTTCGCAATTTCGCCAGTACCGTGAGCAAAGTTATCGAATTCGAACACGCCAACAGGTCCGTTCCATAAAATTGTTTTTGAGCTAAGAATAATCTTTTTCCATTCTTCAAGACTTTCAGGAGCAGCATCCATGCCTTCCCAACCGTCAGGAATTTGGTCAATAGGGAACTCTTTACGTTCTGCATCATTAGAGAACTGTTGTGCACAGATGGTTGCAGTAGAGAGCGAAAGGTTTACGCCCTTTTCCTTTGCCGCCTTTATTACATTTAAAGCTTCAGGCATTAGGTCGTCTTCGTGTAGCGAATCGCCAATCTTCCCACCTTGTGCCTTAATGAAGGTGAAGCCCATACCACCACCAATAATAAGGTTATCTACCTTATCAAGCAGGTTCTTAATGACGCCAAGTTTTGAACTAACTTTCGAACCACCAATAATTGCTGTAAATGGGTGTTGAGCGTTCTTTAAAACATTATTAATAGCTGTTACTTCCTTCTCCATTAAGAAACCTAACATCTTGTGGTCGGCATCGAAGTAGTCGGCAATAACAGCTGTCGAAGCGTGCTTACGGTGAGCTGTACCGAAAGCATCATTCACGTAAACATCAGCGTATGAAGCCAACTTCTTTGCGAACTCAGCCTGACGTGTTTTCATTTCTTTCTTAGCAGCATCATATTCTGGTGTACCTTTTTCTACGCCTACTGGCTTACCTTCTTCCTCTGCATAGAAGCGAAGGTTTTCTAACAACAGAGCTTCGCCAGGTTTCAGTGCTGCAACTTCTGCCTCTGCATTAGCAGCATCTTTAGCAAACTTCACAGGAACACCCAAAGCATCGCTTACATTCTTAACAATTTGGCTTAACGAAAGTTCTGGTTTCACTTTACCTTTAGGCTTTCCCATGTGACTCATCATAATGAGTGCGCCACCATCAGCAAGCACCTTCTTCAGCGTTGGTAAAGCGCCACGAATACGTGTGTCGTCTGTTACATTGCCATTCTCGTCCAATGGCACATTAAAATCAACGCGAACAATAGCTTTATGTCCTGCGAAGTTGAAATCATTAATCTTCATTTGATTGATATTTATATTATTATAATGAATACGTTCCTATGGCAAAAATACGAAAAAATATCTTATCAGGAAAACTATAAGCAATCTTTTTTGTAATTTTGCACCAATAAACAAATATAAATGAAAGATTCGATTATTATTGTTAGTGGTGGGCTCGATTCCATTACACTTCTCTACGACAAAGCTGCGACTATTGCTTTAGCTGTTTCATTCGACTATGGACAGAATCACGCAAGTCGTGAGTTGCCATTTGCTGCTTTGCATTGTAAGCGTTTAGGTATACAACACATTGTTATTCCGTTGCAGTTTATGCAGCAATATTTCAAAAGTTCGCTCTTGGACGGAGCAGAGAATATACCTGAGGGGCATTACGAGGAGGAGAATATGAAGTCTACTGTTGTGCCATTTCGTAACGGTATTATGCTTGCAATAGCTGCAGGAATAGCCGAAAGCCACAATCTCAATCGTATTTACATTGCCAATCATGGAGGCGATCACACCATCTATCCCGACTGTCGCCCTGAGTTTATTAATGCTATGACAGCTGCAACTCAAGCTGGAACATTCAACAATACTCGTGTAGAAGCAGCATTTACCAATATTACAAAGGCAGACATTGTTCGTATAGGAAACAAACTTGGTATAAACTATGCAGAAACATGGAGCTGCTATAAAGGAGGCAAATGCCATTGTGGTAAATGTGGCACTTGCATTGAGCGTAAAGAGGCTTTCCAAGAAGCTGGATTAACCGACCCTACAGAATACGAAGCATAATCCAACAGATAGTGTTAGGGGTATATCAGGATATAAATAAAACCACATAGTGTTTGTTAAGCGAAACAATTCATTAGTTTTTTAAGTCGCAATTTAATAAAAAAAAGATTATAAAGATGAGCGAGATTACACAAAAACAGATTTTTAAAGAGATTAGAAATTTCTTAATAATAGCCATTGCTGTATCTATAGGAAGTTTTGGCTGGTGTGCATTTGTATTAACACATAAAGTCCCTATTGGTGGAATTGCTGGTCTTTCGTCTGTGCTTTATTGGGGTACTGGTATTCCTATACAGGTTACTTACTTCATTTTGAACATTTCGTTGTTGTTGGTTGCATTAAAAGTACTTGGTTGGCGATTTTGTATTCGGACAATTTTCTCTGTCATAATTTTCACTATTAGTAGTAGCATTTTCCAACATTTAATGACTGGTAACAGTGTTCTTTTCCCTAACGATCCATTCCTTGCTAGTGTAATTGGTGGCGCTTTGTTGGGTTTAGGCACAGGAATAGCTTTACAATATAATGCTAGTACTGGTGGTTCTGATGTTGTTGCGGCAATGATAAACAAACATCACGATGTATCATTGGGTAAGATAATATTAGCTTGCGACCTTATTATAATAACATCTGGCTACTTAGTACTGCACAATTGGGAGAATATTATATATGGCTATATCACACTTTTCATAATGACAGGAGTGGTAGATTACGTTATCAATGGTATGCGTGGTTCGGTTCAATTCTTTGTTGTTTCCGACAAATGGGAAGAGATTGGTAATGCCATAAATAGTAAAGTGGAACGTGGCTGTACACTTATTGATGCTCGTGGTTTCTACACTGGTAGAGAGTTGGGTATGCTTTTCGTTCTTGCACGACGCTCTGAAACACACGATATATTCAGTGTTATCGACGAGATAGATCCTGAAGCATTTGTATCGCAGAGTGCTGTAAACGGTGTTTATGGCGTTGGATTTGATAAAATGAAAGTAGGTAGTCGTAAAAAGATTGCCAGTTATGCTGTTAAAGATAATGAAAAGCAATAACTTTGCAGTATTATGAATTATGATGAAATAAAGAATAAACACATTGCAGTACTACTTTCGGGTGGTGTCGATAGTTCGGTTGTTGTTTACGAATTTGCACGGTTAGGACTAACTCCCGACTGCTTCTACATTCGCATTGGCCCTGAAGAGAAGGAAGAATGGGATTGCAATTCAGAGGAAGACGTAGAAATGGCTACAGCTGTAGCACAACGTTTTGGTTGTAAGTTTAATGTTATAGACTGTCATAAGGAGTATTGGGGACAAGTAACTAAATATACTATGGAGAAAGTGCGTGCTGGTTTTACGCCTAATCCTGATGTTATGTGCAATCGGCTCATAAAGTTTGGTGCATTCGATGAAAAGTGTGGACACAACTACGACCTTATTGCCACTGGACATTACGCACAAACCAAATGGATTAACGGAAAGAAATGGCTCTGTACAAGTCCTGACCCAGTAAAAGATCAGACTGACTTCTTAGCACAAATATACGATTGGCAATTACGTAAAGCTTTATTTCCTATAGGACATTACGAAAAGAATGAGGTGCGCGAGATTGCCGAACGCGAACATCTTATTAACGCTAAACGGAAAGATTCGCAAGGCATTTGTTTCTTAGGAAATATAGACTATAACGAATATGTGCGTCGCTATCTTGGTGAACAGGTGGGCGATGTTGTTGAATTAGAAACTGGAAAGATAATAGGACAGCACAAAGGGTTGTGGTTTCATACCATTGGACAACGCAAAGGGTTGGGCTTTGGTGGTGGACCATGGTTTGTTGTGAAGAAAGATGTAACCACCAATGTGTTGTTTGTTAGTCATGGCTACGATCCCGAAACGGCATACAAAAAAGACTTTAAGGTGCACGGCTTGCATTGGCTCACAGAAACACCTTGCTCAGAAGTTGATAACAATAATGTTGAAGCTGCCGAACAGATATCCATTTGTTTCAAAATTAGGCATACGCCTGAGTTCCACAAGGGATATTTGGAATTGCTTTCTACTAACAACGAGGGCAAACCAACAGAAGCTATTGTACACTCTGAAGACAAAATACATGGTGTTGCACCTGGACAGTTCTGCGTTATCTACGATAAAGATCACAACCGTTGCTTCGGTTCGGCTGAAATTACATTTTAAATATACTCCGCTAAAATCACGTTGCGTCATTTTTCTGCAACGTGATTTTTTTTAATCTCTACTATTAACCGATAAATACAATCATAATGTATTGTAATACCTCTGTAATGTTTAAAGAATATATCTTAAGATTATGAAAAACATTACGGTACATTTGTATTTATAATTCAAAGATGTTATTTTTGCGAAAGCATATATCCAACAGCTACTATGACATAAGAATCATAGTACGTTTATAAAACCAAATGCCCACACCTCCGGCACGGCATTACCAACAATATGGGTTTAAAGGGGAGGCCTAAACACAATGAAGACTATTTTATGGAAGAAAAAAAACACTATTGCAGTTCTAACAGCGTTTATTGCTATGTTTTTACCTTTAAAAGGATATGCAGAAATTGTGGCATACGGTCTTGCTATTGCTGGCAATAAAGTTACTTCTGCTAACTGCAACGACCTTTCAATACTCGATGGTGTAAGTGGAAAAGTTTGCTACGACCCTACTAACAAAGTGCTTACGCTGCAAGATGCCACTATAAACACTGGTGGAAACATTAACGCTATATACTCTAAAATTGATGGTATTACTATAAAAATAATTGGTACTAACAACCTGAAAGCACAAAAAGCGGCTATTACACTTATGACTCCTACAACCATTACAGGCGGAGGAACACTTAACGCAGAGAGCGAAAAGGATTGTGCCATATTTGTTTTTGATACCGAACTCACTATAGACGATTGTACCATAAACGCCAAAAGTAAAGCATACGGTATTGCGGGAGGCGATGGAACGTCTGAAAAATTAATTATAAAAAACTCGTCTGTAACAGCTGAAGGTAACGAAGGAGGTTCTATTAGAGACCTTGCCGAACTTGTATTAATAGGCTGTAACATTACTCAACCTGTGGGAGCAACATTCGATTCGTCGCTACATTGTGTAGCACTCAACGGAGAGATGGTAAACAGCAAGGTTATTATTACGAAAGACCCAACTGCTATTGCAACGTCTTCTATTCACACTGTTGCAGCACAAAACGTATACGCTATAAATGGCATTAAGCTTACGAAAGAATATGAAAAGCTATCGAAAGGCATATATATTGTTAATGGTAAGAAAGTGATAAAACAATAACGAAGCACTGTAGTTAGAATACATCAAACAAAATATGGTGCAGTTTTACAAGTGCGTATATTGGTTCAGTAAAAAATAGATAAGGCTATTATTAGCACTATTTACTGGTACGCACTTGTAAAAATAGAATATCGAAAAGCATAGAGAAACCTGTCAGCTTTTTAATGCTTTTGTCTTAGATATCTGTCGCAATCGTTTCAGATATCTGTCGCAATCGTTTCAGATATCTGTCGCGATCGTTTCAGATATCTGTCAGTTGCGTTTTAGATATCATAGCAAATTGGCACCTTTATGATGCTGTGTTATAATAGTCGAATAATATTTATTCAGATGAGGAATATTATTCGTTTCACACTATAATATTCCAATTTAGGCATTAGTATAAGTGTATTAGGAACAATATGCCATTTCAGATTTAAGTATATTGTAATGAAACACATTACAATTATACTCTTTTCTATGGAGACTCCTATACCAAAATTAATTTATTAGCGAATTGATAACTTTTGTTTTATTGTTAGCAGATTAATTACCTCTATAATGCAGGCATTGCAAGCCACAACAAGTTAGAAAAGCTATTAAACTGCCAACAATAAAACGAAAGCTAATAAGAAGCAATTATACAACCTATATGTAATAATGCTACACTCTAACAACTGGTTTATATTTTGTTATACTTAGAGTTACAAATATAGTACAGACGCATCGAAAGAATTAGTGTCTTTCACACCAGTATATAGCATCAGTTCAGATAGTTGTTCGTTCATTTTCGTTATTTTCTCCTTAACTCCTGTTGCACCTTGCTGTAACAAAGGTGTCAAAATTCCTCTGCCCACCGATACAGCATCAGCCCCTAATGCTAATGCTTTGTAGGCATCGTAGCTCTTCGTTAATTGTAACCTACAAAGAGCCAAACAAAACATAGAAATACAAGTGTACTATAATTTTCTCACTACTCGCTTTCGTCGTTCGTAGATATATACGTGCACTAAATTTACACTTACGAAACACCATTTCAACAGTATATAAATGTAGTTTAAACGGTGTAGCAATACCGTAAGGTAAAAGTAATTAGCTATTTAATATTCTTTCCTCGCTTAGACTTATTTTCAGATTTATTTGTCCATTCTTCATCTTGTTCCCACAATGTATTGTCATACGGTTTAGATTCTGCGTGGTCGCCCTGGTCGCTGCCTCTGTTAAAAGCTTCTCTATTAGAACTGTGTGTTGCTCTACATGTGGTTTTACATAAATTTTCTTCATTTCCATTTCTACTTTTATTTTCTTATTATTAATATATAATGTATAAGCCAAACATTTCAGCAACGTAAGAATTAAGTAAATTAGTAATGTACACAATACGAACGTCAGCAGTAGTAGCTGCATTGTAGTCGTAGAAACAAAACAATGTAGCTAAAAACATTGTTTGTTGTGGAGGCTATGCTGTAGCTTTTTTCTTACTAAGTTCATCACTACATACGTTAATGATTAATTGTTTCGTTTTAAGAGAGTTTTGTCTCTCTAATTGTTAATAGTTACGCCAGCAAAGTTAAATATTTATTTTATTCTAACAAGATAATTACACCTTATATTAGTGCGTATTTAGTTTATAAACCCAATTAAGTATAAATTAGCTATTAGCGGCTCGGTATATTTTGCTTTACTAAAGTTTTCCACCCTAATAAATAGATAGAAATATAACAGTTTGTTGAATTTTCTTTGTAAATTAGCAATCGCTAAAGAACAGATTTGAAAAACAAGACTACAAAACTGTTATGGAAACATAAAATAGAGAAAATAAGTGAGTTATACAAACTTTTGAGTGTTAAAACTCAAATGAGTGATGATTTATTTCATCTTTTTGGTAAGTTTGGCATCGGTCACTTGTTATCTCGCCTGTCATTGGAGAAACATAACGGGGTTTCCGCTCTGGAGTTGATTCTTTATCTTTACCTCTTCCGCATTGTGGGTGAGAGCATCTACAGTATATGCAAGCATAAGATATATGAGCTTTCAAATCATGGTAAAAACTGTTTCTATCGGATGATGATTCGCCCACTGATGGATTGGAGACGCTTGATGAACCACTTTGTACTGCGTTATATGTGCCTCTTGCGTAAGTATGGCGAAGCTCCTCAATCCAATACCACGACATGTTTAATTATAGATGATACTGTGCTTGAGAAGAGTGGTGTGAGAATGAAGAGTATCAGTCGTGTTTACGACAATGTAAAAGGCAGGTGTGTATTGGTTACAAACTGTTACTTTGTGCATTCTTTGACGGTAATACAACCATACCCTGTGATTTTTACTGCATCAGGAAAAGGGAAACAAGGAGACTAAGCAGTATCGTGGATTAGGAGTTTATCAAGGTTGCTACTTTAATGGCTAGATAGCCGATGCAACGCTGTGTTACCTTATATATATCATTATGGCTTTGGAAAAGAAAATCACAGAATATCAAATCATGGGCGGACTCTTTTCTGATATGGAAAACGCTCTCATGGCACTCACGTTATGGAAACGAATTCTTACCTGTATCGAACGCATTCTTCGTGTTTTAGGAGAAACACTTGGAATAACTCCCCAACACCTTATGGCTACAATCAGCGACAAAGAGTTGAGCAAAATCCTTGTAATGGCTGAAGCATTGGGAAAATGGGATGATGTATATGAACAGACTGCATAACTTCTATTAGCCATGTGTTAAAAGGCAATGGATATGAAAGGCGACAAGCAAAGGGGAATGAGAAATGCCAGTATTTTAAGGGTGGGAAACTTTAGTTACTAATCTATATATTTAACGGAAGAACAGTTAAAAGTCCCTTCAAGATTGTCTGTACATCCTCAGTAAAAGGTATATAATGGTTTATATTCTGCAATGACAATTGTGAATAATCACGATTGAAGCGTATGAGAGAAACTTTAGGATTATTGGCAGTCATCTCTTCAAAAGGGAAACGAATAATAGAAGGAGTATTAAAGCCTACACCAAGTTCTATCAGAACAAGTTTTTTATTCCACGCCTTTTTTACGAAGGATTGATAGGCTGCTGCCTGCTGGTCCCATTGTTCATCCTCAACAAAGCTGTCGTCACAACGCAGGTTAGGACTCATCAGTTCTCCTGTCTGTGGATGATGCGGAATAAGTTCGGTAGGTATTCTGCAGTCATCTATGCTTTTCAAAGCCTTTTTCACCCATTCTTCGTTGTAGACAAGTGTCTTTGGCGAACCACTTCTTGCTTGCAGGTAGCCATAATCTCCTTGTGTTGCAAATATCTTTTTACGATCGAAGCCCGACTTCTCAAACTGAGCATCGACATTAGTTGTTATCACAAAATAATCTTTCTTTTCAATGACTTTCAACAAAGTGCGGTATAATTCCGTTCCTTGTGGTTTGAAACGTGAGAACCAAATATGCTTTGCCCAGTATGCCCAACGTTCCTCTTCGGTTTTAAAAGGATAGAAAGAAGAGGTGTAAAGGTCGCTAAATCCATAGCGTTCTATCCATGGCTGGAATTCCTTCTCAAATTCCTTTCCTGAATAGTCTAGTCCTGCAGCAGCTGACAATCCTGCTCCTGCTCCTATCAATATGTAGTCAGCCTCATCGATAAGGTAGCGTACTTCTTCGATACGCTCAGATAAGTTGTTTGTATATGGCATAATCATCATCTTTGAAAACATTAAACACTACGGTCTTTATGTGCTGTCTTGGATAGTCTTTAACTGTCTTTATAGCAATCTTAGCAGCCAGTTCTTGTGGGAAATTGAACACTCCTGTAGAGATACAGCAGAAAGCAATACTCTTCAATCCATGCTCTTCGGCTATCTGAATACAGGAACGATAGCAGGAAGCGAGCTGTTCCTCTTGTTCTTTTGTTGGTATACCATTGGGAATAATCGGACCAACGGTGTGAATGACATACCGTGCGGGGAGATTAAAGCCTGGTGTTATCTTGGCTTGTCCAGTAGGTTCTTCATGTCCCTGCGCCTGCATCATCTCATTACAGGCACAGCGCAATTGTATGCCGGCAGCAGAGTGAATAGCATTGTCAATACATGAATGAAGAGGAATGAAACAGCCAAGCATCTGACTGTTTGCTGCATTGACGATGGCATCTACTTTGAGTCGAGTTATATCCCCTTTCCATAGTTGTATACCTTCCTCAGCTATTTCAACGATTCCTTTCTCTTCACGCTGCCTTACTAGTTCTTTGTTTTGTGCGTCGATAAGCTCTTGTGAAGGTTTGATAGGCAGCCGAACATTCATCAACGCACGCATCAAACGTTGTTTGAGTGGTAATGTATCGGGGATAGCCCAGTCTGCTTCTGCATCAGAAAGCAGAATATTAATAGCGTTGTCAATGTTCTTTAGTCTATTCATAATTATCCTTTCTTTGAAAATCTTTCACCTACAAAACCTTCACCTTCCGTGTGTTCAATAAGATTGAAGTGCTTGAAAAGAGGTGGTGTAGGTTGCAGATCATAGTAATCAATTTCTTCCAACAGGAGAGAAAAGTAAGCTAAACTGTCATAAGTGCTGTAAAGACGAGGCAGAACAGGATTAGTCTCGTAAATCCATAGCTTCTTTTCTTCTGCTAACTCAAAACTTACTTTGCCGGTACAACGCACACTTACCTGTCCATCCATAGCCAGAATCTCAACATGTGGATTCTCTTGCAACTGCTTGTAAACAGCCTTTTGGGGTGATGTAGCAAAGTAAAGTGTTGTAGACTCTTGCCCCATAATCTGGAAGAGACGTATCTTAGGACGGTTGCCCTCGCTTGTGGCGAAGGCAACTTCCTTATGCAGACTTAAAAAGTCAAGTGCTATTTGCATGGCGTAGCTTAATTCAGTCCATTAAACTTGCCATTCTGATGCTTCCATTCGCTTTCAGGCGCAATGGTTTCCATTACATCCCAATGTTCGGCTATCTTTCCATTCTCCACACGGAACAAATCATAATAGCTAGTGGGCTTACCTGCAAATGCTCCCTCACTAACAGCAAGAACGAAGTTACCGCAGCCAAGAACCTTGTGCAACCTGAAATACTCCATCTTGATGTTCTGCTTTGCCAATGTTTCCAATGCACTGCCAAGTCCGTCCAGTCCGTCAGCAATAGATATATTGTGCTGGATGTAGCTGTTCCCGTTGAAGTAAGAAGTCAGACGCTCTGGGTGCTCACCTTTCAGTACATCAATGACAAAGTTCTTCACCAACGCCTTGTTCTCTTCTGTCTTGTCGAAGTCTGCAAACTCTATTGTCCCATCAAATGGAGTATGACCAGATGGATTCTTACTACCATCATAAGGCATGAGGTTGTCCCAATGTTCCACAATCTTTCCATCTTCAAAACGGAAGATGTCAAAACCTGCTTTCGGTCCATAGAAGTTGTAATCAGTCTGTGCAACAACAAAGTCGCCATCACCAAAGGCACGTACAGTATTCACCCTTGCCTTCTCCGGGTAGTCTGCCAATCCTGCTAAAGCTGCTCCGAAACCTGCCAGACCATCGCCCACGGTTAGGTTATGCTGTGTATAGTTATCTGCATTTACATACCCCACAGCAACCGTATCACCTGTTTCGATTGCTTTAAGAAGTGCTACTACCTTCTGAACATTCTCATTCTCTGCCATAAATGTTTTATTTTCCATTGTCGTTTATATTTTAAATTATTGTTTGTTATTACTTTTGACGATGCAAAATTAACTAAAAATATCACTGTTTACAAGAAGGCACTTTTATGTTTTATACTTACCAAATGGTAGGAAATGGATATATACAAGCCTGCTCAAAATCTACTTTAACAAACATTAAGCATCTGTAATAACATTGCTGATGTTCTTTTCTTAATTTTGTAATACAAAAGTTTTATCGTAATGACAGAAAAGAATATAAACCCTTCTTACTTAGCTTGCCCCATCCGACAGGTCATCAGCCGTTTTGGTGACAAATGGTCAATGCTCGTTCTATTTATTATTCATAACAGTGAGACGGGGGTGTTGCGCTTCAGTGAACTTCACCAGCACATGACAGATTGCTCACAGAAGATGCTCTCAGCTACACTAAAGAACTTAGAACAGTATAACCTCGTCCATCGTAAAGTTTATCCTGTTGTCCCTCCACGTGTAGAGTATTCTCTTACAGAGACTGGAAAATCATTGATGCCAACAATAGTTTCACTAATAGATTGGGCTAAACTTCACTTTGATGACGTTGTTAGCAATCAGCTACTGTAGTCGTTTATTATATGTACAAAGGCTATAATGTTTTTATTAAGCTCTTCAGCATCTTATTATTAACTAAAGTTTTCCACCCTAATAAATAGATAGAAATATAACAGTTTGTTGAATTTTCTTTGTAAATTAGCAATCGCTAAAGAACAGATTTGAAAAACAAGACTACAAAACTGTTATGGAAACATAAAATAGAGAAAATAAGTGAGTTATACAAACTTTTGAGTGTTAAAACTCAAATGAGTGATGATTTATTTCATCTTTTTGGTAAGTTTGGCATCGGTCACTTGTTATCTCGCCTGTCATTGGAGAAACATAACGGGGTTTCCGCTCTGGAGTTGATTCTTTATCTTTACCTCTTCCGCATTGTGGGTGAGAGCATCTACAGTATATGCAAGCATAAGATATATGAGCTTTCAAATCATGGTAAAAACTGTTTCTATCGGATGATGATTCGCCCACTGATGGATTGGAGACGCTTGATGAACCACTTTGTACTGCGTTATATGTGCCTCTTGCGTAAGTATGGCGAAGCTCCTCAATCCAATACCACGACATGTTTAATTATAGATGATACTGTGCTTGAGAAGAGTGGTGTGAGAATGAAGAGTATCAGTCGTGTTTACGACAATGTAAAAGGCAGGTGTGTATTGGTTACAAACTGTTACTTTGTGCATTCTTTGACGGTAATACAACCATACCCTGTGATTTTTACTGCATCAGGAAAAGGGAAACAAGGAGACTAAGCAGTATCGTGGATTAGGAGTTTATCAAGGTTGCTACTTTAATGGCTAGATAGCCGATGCAACGCTGTGTTACCTTATATATATCATTATGGCTTTGGAAAAGAAAATCACAGAATATCAAATCATGGGCGGACTCTTTTCTGATATGGAAAACGCTCTCATGGCACTCACGTTATGGAAACGAATTCTTACCTGTATCGAACGCATTCTTCGTGTTTTAGGAGAAACACTTGGAATAACTCCCCAACACCTTATGGCTACAATCAGCGACAAAGAGTTGAGCAAAATCCTTGTAATGGCTGAAGCATTGGGAAAATGGGATGATGTATATGAACAGACTGCATAACTTCTATTAGCCATGTGTTAAAAGGCAATGGATATGAAGGGCGACAAGCAAAGGGGAATGAGAAATGCCAGTGTTTTAAGGGTGGGAAACTTTAGTTACTTTATTGTTTAACAGATTAATAAAATTCAAAACATTGGTATAACAAACTATATCAAGTTGTATATATAAATGGTGTACACTATAACGAACTATTTGTGCTTAATATACTCGTTCTATTAGGGCAACAAAACAAGAAGAAAGCTCGCAATATATATCAAACCAATGCCACATTTATTGTTGCTTTCACAGAACAACTGTTGTTTATAGTCAAGAAATAAGTAGAAATTAGGTGTTTTATCAATTATCTTTGTATAAGGTTTGGTTTTCACAAAATAAAAGTTTATATTTGCAATCAGTTATTAGTATTCAGTATTCATATTTTAATACACAACAATATTATGGCAGTAAATTATAAAGACTTAGGTCTCGTGAACACACGCGAGATGTTCAAGAGAGCCATTAATGGTGGTTGGGCTGTGCCCGCATTTAACTTTAACAACTTGGAGCAACTTCAGGCTATTATTACAGCTTGCTCAGAAACAAAGTCTCCTGTAATTATTCAGGTATCAAAGGGAGCACGCAAGTATGCTAACCAAACTTTGCTTCGTTACTTGGCAGAAGGTGCTGTTGAGTATGCAAAAGAGTTAGGTTGCCACCACCCAGAAATTGTACTTCACCTTGACCACGGTGATAGCTTTGAATTGTGTAAGAGCTGTGTAGATACAGGTTTCTCTTCTGTTATGATTGATGGTTCTTCACTTCCTTACGAAGAGAACATTGCATTAACTAAAAAGGTTGTAGAGTATGCACATCAGTTCGATGTAACTGTAGAAGGTGAGCTTGGCGTATTAGCTGGTGTTGAAGACGATGTTGTGGCTGAAGAGTCTCATTACACACGTCCTGAAGAAGTGGTTGATTTTGCAACACGTACTGGTTGCGACTCGTTGGCTATTTCTATTGGTACTTCTCACGGTGCTTATAAGTTTAAACCAGAACAATGTACACGCGATCCGAAGACTGGTCGTTTACTTCCTCCTCCATTGGCATTCGATGTATTGCAGGCAGTAGAGAAGCAACTTCCTGGTTTCCCAATCGTACTTCACGGTTCTTCTTCAGTTCCTCAGAAGTATGTTGATATTATTAACAAGTATGGTGGTGCTCTGCCTAACGCTGTTGGTATTCCTGAAGAACAACTCCGTAAAGCTACAAAGAGTGCTGTATGTAAAATTAATATCGACTCTGACTCTCGTCTTGCATTCACTGCTGGTGTTCGCGAAACACTTGCTTTGCACCCAGAATACTTCGACCCACGTCAGTACTGTGGTAAGGCTCGTGAGTATATGATTGAACTTTACACTGAAAAGATTAAAGATGTACTTGGTTCCGACAACAAGTTGGCTAACCTTGACTAATATTCTTAGATAGTTAAAGATATAGGCGGATTCCCATTGGTGGGTTTCCGCTTTTCTGTTCTATCGCTTTCGGTTTATTATTTCAAAATAAAAAACTGTTGTCCTTATAAAACTTTAATGCAACCAATATATCTCTATTTCTAATGACTATATGAACAAACTGTATTGTTCTTATTTTAACAACAACGCAATATGCACACCATAACCATATTTCTAACAACCATTGTAGCATTAGTATTTTTATTTATTATGTATATCGAAACTTTCGCTACTACTTCTTGTTGCACAGCAAAACTATATAGCGGAGCTTATATTCTATATCATATTTTATTCTGATACCTCTTTTCACCTTTTCTCATTGTAAGCTATATAAACAGAAACACACTATGTTATATCTCCATATTCTACAAACTAAAAAACGCATTATTATATTTTCACTGTTGCTTGTGCTCTCAGCTTTTATAATCTATCTTTTGTTGCCTCCTACAACAAAAGCTATAAACCAATCGGCATTAGTGGTAGAACAACAAGCTTATTACCAACTGGAAATAAATGGCAAACCTACATTCTTCTTCACCGACTACACTCAAACAAAACTAATAGGCGGGGCAATGCAAGCCGACTCTGTACGACCACGAAAAACACGCACACACGCTTATTGGGTAAATAGTTTATCGCTTCCCCTTACTTGCTTTGGACGTGTGGCTACAAAATGGTATAATCGCCCTTCTACAATATTAAGTTTCAGTAGTTTTGCTTTACACCAGTTAATAGCGAACGAACTAAAAAGAACCGACGATGAATTAGCCGATTTACAAACACAATATAACGAACTTTCCTACTATATGCGTGTACACAACGTTCAAGATTATGGCTACAATAAAGTGGCTGCTTACCATTGGCACATTCAGCGACAACGCGATTCGTTACAAACAGTAATCAATGCTTTAGAAAACATTCCACGCAAAGCTCATCTACGTGTAAAACAAATCAATAGATATATAGCGCTCTATGGTAAACACAATAGCAAACGTATAATGTGTAATAGAATTGCTATTTATGCCGCCGACTCCAGTTTATTGCTGCAAACGCAAACAAAATCTACACCACATAACGAATCGGCTGTGCTATCGGTTGAAACGGCTAAAACAAAATTGTTGCATTGGTCCAACACTTCTATCAACCAACCACTGCAAAAAGGTATGCCCTACAAACAAGGCTATTATGTGGGCGAAACTAAACACTCTGTTCCTAATGGATATGGGCAACACCACGGTAATAATGGTAGCTTCTACGATGGACATTGGCTTAATGGTAAACCCAATGGATTTGGTTTCTACATTGCTCCACACGAATATTTACAAGTGGGAGAATGGAAAGATGGAATGTTTAAAGGCGAACGTATGAACCATAATAGCGAACGTATTTACGGCATAGACCTATCTAAACATCAACACGAAAAAGGAACAAAACACTATAACATAGAATGGGCAAAACTCAGAATTACGGATTTAGGGAAAATAAGTACAAAACAAATAACAGGACAAGTAAACTATCCTATTGCTTTCGTATACATTAAGTCTACTGAAGGACGTACAGTACTAAACCCTTACTACAGAAACGACTATCTGCAGGCACACAAACACGGCATACGTGTTGGAACCTATCATTTCTTTTCTACAACATCGTCAGGAACAGAACAAGCTCGATATTTTCTACAACATAGCCTTTTTACAAAAGGAGACTTGCCTGCAGTGCTCGATGTAGAACCTTCCGACGAACAAATTGCAAAAATGGGCGGACCTGCAGTAATGTTTCAACATATTCGCAATTGGCTCAAAACGGTTTATAGCGCAACTAAGATACGTCCTATTCTTTACATCAGTCAAATGTTTACCAAACGCTATCTGCCAATGGCTATCGACATACAAGGCGAATACTCTGTTTGGATTGCTCGCTACGGAGAATATAAACCAGAATTAAAACTTACCTACTGGCAACTCTCACCCGATGGAAAAGTAAGGGGTATTCACGGCGATGTAGATATAAATGTTTTCAACGGATACCGTAACCAATACGAAACATTTCTACAAAAGCACTCATTCTCTTCCACGCCCACCCAAAAACCATAAGTGTATGTGCAAATAGCAATTTCTGAGTATAATGGATATTTATATGGCACTAAAATGTTTCCTCAATTTGGGTAGTATTGATTAGGAAATGCTTAATAATTCTTCACATACCAGTACGGGATTAATTTTTCTTTTGTGAGTTAAAAGAATATCATTAATTTCACGTTCGAACCCAGACCCGAGATTAACCATTTTCCTGACGTCAGGAAAATGGTCAGA
>ERZ773233.282-NODE-282-length-36921-cov-4.508653_pt1 | contig 36921 bp, 21 predicted proteins | sample MGYA00580991_ERZ773233 | MGnify/ENA primary metagenome ERZ773233 (study PRJEB29015, sample SAMEA2738178) | human oral metagenome | biome: human oral; feature: human-associated habitat; material: saliva | place: China | collected 2161 ...
AGTAAGCGTTAGCGCTTCTTTGCTTGCATTGGCTTCTTCCAAGACTACTTTGGTAGCAGACAGTTGGGTAGTAAGGGTTGCTGCACTGGTATCTACTGTAGTCTTATCTTCTTTTTCGCAGCCTGCTAAGAGCACACACGATAGCAAGGCTATTTTAGTTATTTTTCTCATTGTACGTTCGGTTTTTAATATCCTGTATTTTGTTCAATCACTCCTTTTGAAGCCAATACTACGTTGGCAGGGATAGGATAGAGTTTGCGGAAATTGCCCACTGCAGTTCCAGCTGCTACGCCTCCTTTGTAAGGCCACAAGTAAGCATTTTCTACAAATCGGTTGTAGCGAATCAAGTCGGTACGGCGGAAGCCTTCCCAGTAGAGCTCGCGAGCGCGCTCGTTGAGAATCTCTTCAGCAGTGATAGCTCCAAGCGTACTTGCTCCTGCGCGAGTGCGCAATTGGTTTACGTAGCCCAAGGCAGTGGGAATGTTGTTTCCTGTACGAACAGCGGCTTCGGCATAGTTCAAGTACACTTCGCCTAAACGAATCAGTGCCAAATCGGTATCTACATAGTTTCCACCGGGGTCTTTTCCTGCTTTGCCCAATGAAGTTACATTTCGGAACTTAGTGATAGCATATCCTTCTTTGAAGTTAGATATTGAGCTGATTTCATATTCTTGTCCGTCGGTGTGGAACATCGCACGGGCATCTGTCCAAGAGGTAGGAGGGGTACCTGTTCCTTCAAACTTTTGTACGAAAGCTTTGGTAGTGCGGAGTCCAGACCAACCGCTACCTACACCGAAGTCTGAAGGATTCATTGTTCCGCCTACTGCTCCGTGTACTAAGAAAGTAGTTCCTGCCCAAGTTTGAGAGCGCAAACCATCAAAATTGGCAGTGAAGATATTTTCGTTTTGAGCACCGTTGGTGTCGTTGTCTGCCAAGAATAGGTTCTTGTAGCTGCTTGACAAGGTATAGCCAGAAGTAATCGCTTTTTGTGCATACTCCATACAGTCTGCCCAACGAGGGGTTCCTGTATAGACTTCGGCATTGAGGTACAAACGAGAGAGCAATGCCCAAGCAGCCGCTTTGTCTACACGCCCGTATTCATTGCTCTTAGGCGCTTTCAGTTCGCTCTCAATAGCTTTCAGTTCGCTCTCGATGAAAGCAAAAACTTCTGCACGGGTCTTGCGGTCTGAATTGGTAAGTTGGTCTTTCACCTCGGTAACAATAGGGGTAGCCCCAAACAAATCCATTAGGTAATAGTAAGCGTAAGCACGAACGAAACGCGCTTCAGCTACCCCATATTTTTTCATTTCTTCAAACTGGCTATCTTGGTTTACTGATATAAACGAGTTAGCAAACGAAACAGTTTGAGCTAAACGGTAATACATACCTTCTATGATACCATTACTTTTCGTCCAGTTCATATTATGAAAATCAGGTACACCTGGGTCGCTCCACGCTACTACAGCTTCGTCAGTAGGCAATTCTTGCAGATAGAAGAGCAGACGGGTGAACTGACTGGTTCCTTCGTCTATCCCTTGTATATCGGCAGAACCAGCTGGTCCTTCTTGTCCTGTAAGAGCTAATGAGGCATATACTTTAGCCAATGACTGTTCTGCATACTGCAAATTTGTTTTCACAGAACTCGCATTGATGCTATCGGGGTCTATTGAGGGGTCTTGATCTAAGTCTTTCAAACAGCTGCTAAGCGATAAAGCGGCTGCCAATCCCCATATTTTGATATAGTTACTTTTCATACGTTTAGAAATTTAAGTTAACACCAAATAGGTAAGTTTTTGGACGTGGGTACACATTGTTATCAATACCTCCAAATACTTCAGGGTCTAATCCTTTATACTTACTAACTGTTAGCACGTTTTGCATAGTAGCGTAAAGACGTACTTTTAGCTTATCAGCTGAAGGGAAGTTATAACCCAAAGTAATATTGTCTATCTTAAAGAAAGAAGCATCATGCAAATACATATCGCTAAGCATTGTAGCTGTTTTGCGTTCGCTTAGCAAAGTGTCATAATAAGAGCGAGGGGTATTGCGCAAAATATTGTCAGAATAAACACGGTCAAGCGAAGCATTAGCCGATGATACGTTGTCGTACACATAGTTACCTAAGCTGGCACGAGTTGCGATGTTCAAATCCCACTGTTGGTAAGTAAGGTTAGTAGTAAGCCCCATAGTTACATCGGCATAAGGCGATTTGCCCATTACACGGTCATTCTCGTCTATCTTACCATCGCCGTTCTTATCTATATAAGCTCCTTCAATAGGCTTACCTTGTGCATCATACACTTGTTGATATACAAGGAATGAGTTTGCAGGATAACCAACTTTGTGTGCGCCTGCGTTTAGACCTACACCTGCTGATATTCCCATTCCACTCGGTGATACATAGTAGTCTGCACTACCGCCGGTTAGCTTCGTAATCTTGTTCTTGTTGTAAGTAAAGTTATAGTCAACTTTCCAGAACCAGTCTTTAGAATTCTGCTGATTGAGGATTGTCCAGCTTAAAGTTGCTTCAACACCAGTATTGGTTAAGCTACCAATATTTGATGAAACTTGATTTCGGAAGTTTGAACCTGCGGGAACATATACCGTATTTAATAGGTCGGTTGTCTTGCGGAAGTACCAGTCAATGCTACCCGTTAGGCGCTGATCTAATATACCCCAGTCAAGTCCTACATTGTAAGTAGTTGTAGTTTCCCAAGTTAAGTTCTTGTTAACTGCATCGGGACGTACCATTGTTCCATCACCAATGATGGGATAATAATTATTGGTTCCCGTGTTAATTTGATAGATATCGAAGTATGTATAGTCACCAATTCCTTCCTGCTGTCCAGTCATTCCCCAGCCTAATCTCAGCTTTAAGTCTGAGAGCCACTTAATCTCTTTGAACTTGTTTTCATCCTTTATACGCCATGCAAAAGCAAAAGATGGGAAGGTAGCCCAATGCTTTTTGAAGCGTGAAGAGCCATCAGCACGGAATGTAGCTGTAAGATAGTAACGGTCCATTAAACTCCAATTAGAACGCCCGAAGAATGATACGAGGAAATTCTCAGTAGGATATACATAGTCTTCCAAAACGCCGTCTTTGTTGTAGTCTTTACCACTATCGTAGTAGATTTGTCCAGCCTTTGAGTTTGTAGAAGGATAATATTGTATAGCACGACTCTTATCTTTTCTCCAGAAGTGTTGCCACTCATAACCAGCCATAATATCGAAGTGGTTCTTTGCAGCATCTTTAAAGTCGTGGTAATACTGTGCGTATGTATTGAAAGTGAGGTTGCGTTTCAACTGTTTGCTCCAACCATTGTAACCGTAATAAGGTTTTAATGGAGAAGATGGAGCAATATCAGTGTCTTGTTGTCCTTGTGCAATATCTGCGCCAGCAGTAACATGCAAACGTAAATCTTCAAAGCCGTGAACTTTATAGTCGAATTCTGCATTCGCAATAACGTCGCGACTGCGAGAATGATCGTTCTTTAAATTCAATATAGCTACAGGATTCTTTGTTGCCAAAGTATTGAAAGTAGTTGGCCATGTAGGGTCATCGCTTGCAGCAAGACCAACTCCACGCCATTCAAAATAGTTACCAAAGTTAGCTGCATCAGCTGAAGTATAATCGTAAATGCTTTGAGAAGGGTCGAAAGCTACAGCTGCACCGATAGCAGCGCCATCAGCAAAGCGATTCTTTGCAAACATACCTTTCACATTTAAGTTCATAGTCAAGTGATTATTCAAGAGCGATGGACTTAAGTTTACAGCAGCTGTATAACGTTCAAAATTAGAGGTCTTCAATATACCTTGATTATTTGTGTAGCCGGCAGAAATGCGAAAAGGCATATAATTATCCTTGTCGCCAACAGAACCTGTAACGGTAATGTTGTGGTCTTGTGCCCATGCTGTACGATAGATTTCGTTTTGCCAGTTAGTATTTGCAGTGCCAAGTGCAGCTACTTGTTTGCTTCCCGCACCAAACATATCAGTAATAAACTTACGATATTCATCTCCATTCATTACATCAATAGTTTTTCTCTTAATACTAGCAGTTACACTACCAGAGTATGAAACAGAAAGAGGTTGGTTTACACGTCCTTTCTTTGTGGTAATAATAATAACACCGTTAGAACCACGAGAACCATAGATAGCTGTTGCAGAAGCGTCTTTCAACACATTGAAGCTTTCAATATCTTGTGGATTTACTAAAGAAAGAGGGTTAGACATACCTTTTATACCCGTATTATCCATAGCGACACCATCGATAACGATAAGCGGATCGTTAGATGCGCTTAACGATGAACCACCACGAATACGAATCTTTGCGCCACCACCAGGAGTACCGCCTTCACCTGTAACATTCACACCAGCCATCTTGCCTTGCATCATATCCTGTGCATTTACTACGAGGCCTTTGTTCTTTGCGTCTGGTTTCATTGCGAGAACCGAACCTGTAAGGTCGCTCTTCTTCACTGCACCGTAACCAATGACAACAACTTCTTGCATTTGTTGTGCATCTTCTGGCTGCATAACAACAACCATACCATTCTTTGCAGCAACTTGCTGCTTAATATATCCAATGTAAGAAATGGTTAGTTGAGTGCCTGGTGCTACATTTAGTTCAAAGTTTCCGTCGATATCCGTCTGCACACCTTCATGGGTTCCAGTAACTAGAACTGATGCGCTAATGATTGGTTCGCCAGAAGAATCTTTCACCATACCTTTGATAGTTGATTGCGCAAAGGCATTGATAGACAGGAATAGACCGAGCATAAGTGCCAGCATCCTGACAGGAGTTTTGCATTTTACCTGCTTCATCATTTTGTTGTTAAAGTATTAATATTGAGTAAATTTTATCCTTAATATAACCGCTATAATATCTTTTGTAATAGGACAATACGGTTTCTTTTCTTACCTTTGTATAGAACTTAGTACTGCAAAGATAAGCTGTTAATTTTGTATTAGCACTTTTTGGTCGTTAAAAACATAAATTAAAATGTGCAAACGTTTGCATAATCAATATAGAAATAAATTCTTGACTTGTATCAAAGTATAATGTAAAAATATGTATTTTTGCCATAGAAATGAGAAAAAGAGAAAATAAGCCTCACGAATTGGCAATGAAAAAGAGTAATGTAACAATGAAAGATATAGCACGTGAATTGGGTGTTTCCGTTGCTACTGTATCGCGTGCACTAAAGGATAGCCCACGCATTTCGGCAGAAAAGCGGGAAGAGATAAAGCGTTATGCGCGTGAACAAAACTTTACTCCTAATCTTATTGCAGAGGCTTTGCGCAAAAGTAAAGTGCAACCGTTGAAGGTTATTGGCGTTATAGTGCCTCAATTTACACACTTTTATTTTTCGTCTATATTAGCAGGGATTGAAGAAGAGGCTTCTGCGCGTGGTTATCAGCTTATGGTTGCGCAAAGCAACGAGAACTACGAGCGCGAAGTAAAGATATGTAAATCATTTTACGAAAATAAAGTTTGCGGTGTTATTGTATCACAAGCTAAGAATACAACCAAGTTCGATCACTTCCAGTTTCTTGTAGATCAGCATATACCATTGGTTTTCTACGACCGTGTAAGCATTGGTGTTAATGCTAGCCGTGTGGTTATTGACGATTATATGGGAGCATTCTCTGCCGTAAATCACCTTATTAATACTGGTTGCAGACGTATTGCCTATTACGGTTTGTCTATGAATCTGGAAATAGGAAAGAACCGCTATAACGGCTATCGCGATGCTTTGCTGAAACATGGCATACAACCAGATGAGCAATTAATAAGAATGTGCGATAATCGTAGCGATGCGGAATCGATTACTCCCGATCTCTTGAACTTTCAAAACCCGCCTGATGCTTTTTTTGCTGTAAACGATGAAACTGCGCTTGGCATACTTTATTCGTGCAAACGATTGGGATATCGCATTCCTGAAGATATTTCCATCTGTGGATTTACAAATGGTATACGTGCTGTATCGTGCGACCCTATGCTCACTACTGTAGAACAACGGGGCTTACGTGTAGGAGAAGAGGCTGCAAGCATATTGATAGATAAGGCGGAAGGCTCGTTACCGATTGACACTGTAGAAAAGCGTATTGTGCGGACCAGACTTATTATTAGAGGAACTACACGATAAATGGAATTTACAATTTAAATATATAAATCAACTATCAACAAATAGCAACTAACACATTTTAAACTATGAATAATGAATTAAAGACTCGCCCAAACAAAAGTTTCTGGCAACTATGGAATCTTAGTTTTGGTTTTTTTGGTGTTCAAATAGCCTACTCTTTACAGAGTGCTAACATTTCGCGTATATTTGCTACATTAGGTGCCGACCCACATAGCTTAAGCTATTTCTGGATTTTGCCTCCACTGATGGGTATTCTTGTGCAACCGATTGTAGGGACTTTATCTGACAAAACTTGGACTCGCTTTGGTCGTCGCATACCTTATTTATTTATAGGTGCCCTTATTGCAGTTCTTGTTATGTGCCTGCTGCCTAATGCTGGTTCGTTTGGTATGGCTGTATCAACGGCTATGATATTCGGTTTAATATCGCTTATGTTTTTAGATACAAGCATAAACATGGCGATGCAACCCTTTAAAATGCTTGTGGGCGACGAGGTAAACGAAAAACAAAAGGGATTGGCTTACTCCATACAAAGTTTTCTTTGCAACGCTGGTTCGCTGGTTGGTTATGTTTTTCCATATTTGTTTACTGCCATTGGTATATCTATTGAAGCACCTAAGGGGGTTGTGCCAGACTCTGTAATCTATTCGTTCTATGTTGGTGCAGCTATTCTTATACTCTGTGTGCTTTATACCACTTTAAAGGTTAAGGAGATGCCACCAAAAGAATACGCAGAATATCACAACTTAAAAACAGAAGAGAATGAAACGAAAAGCAATTGGATTCATCTGCTGAAAAATGCGCCTTCTACATTCTGGACGGTTGGATTAGTGCAATTTTTCTCTTGGTTTGCTTTCTTATTTATGTGGACTTATACAGCTGGAACGGTTGCTGCTAACTGTTTCGGAGTAGACATGAGTGCAAGCAATGCTTCGGCAACATTAAAATATCAGCAAGCTGGCGATTGGGTAGGAATATTGTTTGCCATACAAGCAATAGGCTCCGTACTTTGGGCAGTGGTGTTGCCTATGTTTAAAAATCGCAAGTTTGCATACGGTTTCTCTCTCTTCTTAGGTGGTGTGGGATTTGTTATGACTTCGTTTGTCCACGACCAATATATTATGTTTATTCCATTCGTTCTTATTGGATGTGCCTGGGCTGCCATACTTGCAATGCCGTTCACCTTTGTAACCAATGCACTGGAAGGCTATGGACACATGGGTGCTTATCTTGGCTTATTTAATGGAACCATCTGTATACCACAAATTATAGCTGCTGCTTTGGGTGGAGTTATATTACAACTTGTAGGCTCTAATCAAAGCGATATGATGATTGTTGCTGGCGGTGCGCTCGTTGTTGGTGCGCTATCTGTATCTATTATTAAAGACAAACAAAGGGCTTAGTTTGTGTAAATAAAAATTAGTAGAACGTATAGACCACATAGAGATCTTACATACTATAGACACTTTATAGTATATATGAATTCTATGTGGTTTTTATGTTTCTTAAGAAAATATACTATTCATAGAGCATCAGTAGAATATAGGTGGGAAGATTATTGGTTCTGCCCATTGTTTAATAGAAGCCAGAAAAAAACATTGCTTATGTATATAAAAAATCTGTGATATATAGTTGCTTTTATTTTAGATATCTGTAACGATTGTTTCAGATATCTGTAACGTTCGTCTCAGATATCTGTCAGTTGCGCTTTAGATATCTGTAATTTGCATATCATATATCACAGCAAGTTTCAGCATTTATAGCTCTCTACTATAACACATTAACAACAATATTTTTACTATTATGTACGCACACCAATTTCACCGTAGCAAATAGCCTGGCTTACATACAAATACTACCACAAGAGACGTTTTTGACTGTCGTTGCAACAGTTCCTAATTATCATTCCACCAATATATATCTATTCAAGAAGCAACAAACAAACAAGGCATTTGCAAACGTTTGCAACAATATTACTACTTATTCTATGTCAAGTTGAAACACAACTCAAAATAAGTCGGTACATTTGCAAACATACAAACAGTTAGAACTAAAACAAATCAAAATCATCATTATGAAACGAATATCTACTCTGTTTTCACTTCTCTGCATAGCAGCAACAATGTTTGCACAAGGCTGGAAAGCCAACTATGGAGGCGTAATGCTGCAAGGCTTCTATTGGGATTCGTATCAAGATTCGAAATGGACAAACCTTGAAACACAAGCAAAAGACCTTGCCGCATACTTCAACCTTGTATGGCTACCACAAAGTGCACAAGCACGTAACACGCCATCTATGGGATACGACGACTACTATTGGTTTAGCAACTATAATAGTTCCTTTGGCAACGAGGCAGAACTATTAAGCCTTATTGGTACATTTAAAGCCAACGGCATAAATACTATAGCCGATGTGGTGATAAACCATAGAGCAACCACTGCAGGTTGGTTCGACTTTCCAACTGAAACCTACAACAACGTTACGTACACAATGACATCGGAAGATGTTGCCAAAAACGACGATAGTGGAAAAGCATTAACAGAAGCACAGAAAGAGGGAGTGCAACTTAGTTCCAACTTAGACTCAGGCGAAGATTGGGACGGTATGCGCGATCTTGACCATAATAGCATAAACGTACAAAACACAGTGAAAGCCTATCTGCAAATGCTGAAAGACAAATTTGGCTATGCCGGTTTCCGATACGATATGGTAAAAGGATATGCTGGTAAGTTCACAGCACTATACAATAAGGCTTCACAGCCAGAGTTTTCGGTGGGCGAATATTGGGACGGAGATATAAACAAAGTGAAAGCATGGATAGAAAGCACCAAACTAGATGGCGTTCCAACCAGTGCTGCTTTCGACTTTCCATTGCGTTATACAGTTCGCGATGCCGTAAATAATGGCAATTGGGCAGCACTCGACGGTGTGGGTCTGGCAAAAGAAGCCAACTACGCACGCTATGCTATAACTTTTGTAGAAAACCATGACACCGAAGACCGTGGCGGCGATAATCATCAAGACCCTATCAAGAAAGATACATTAGCAGCAAATGCCTACATTCTTGCAATGCCAGGTACGCCATGCATATTCCTAAAGCACTATAAAGCATATAAAAACGATATTAAGAATATGATTAGCGTACGCAAGCTCATAGGCATTAACAACGAAAGCAAGGCAGTGAAATACAGCAACGGAACCGACTTTTATGCATTTACCACCACAGGTACAAACGGTGCAATGCTAACCGTAGTTGGTCCTGCCAAGAGTTTCACAAACACAAATAGGTGGGAGAAGCTAACAGGAGGATACCATTGGGCATACTACGTAGAAAAGAATAAAGCAAATATTGTATGGGCTAATTTAGCAAGCGGTACTTACGATGGCGAACAAAACGTAACACTAACCAAAATAAGCAACAATGCTAATGCACAAATTGTGTACACCACCGATGGCACCGAACCAACAGCAAATAGCAAAAAAGCAACCAATGGGCAGCAACTAACAATTCCAGTAGGTATAACCGTTCTGAAAGTAGGCTTACTTGTAGATGGAGCGGTGAAGAATATAATTACGCGTAACTATAACATCATAGACTTTAAACCTTATAATATAAAGGTATATGTGAATGCCGACAATGCAGGCACAGCGTGGGCAAGTGCACAAACTACAAATGTCCACCCATCTATAAACTTTTGGATATGGGGTGGCACACACACAACAGTGAAAGGAACGTGGCCAGGCGATGCCATAACAACTATAGAAACAGTAGACGGTAAAAAGTGGCTAACAAAAGAGTTTCTTATAACAACCTCTAACGATGCCGTAAACTTTGTGTTCAGTGTTGGTACAGGTACGCCACAAACAGTAGATATAGAAAACATAAAGACAACCACCTTTATTAATATATCGAGTGAGAAGACAGACACAAAGCACAAAGTAAATGTAGTTACAACAAACATAGAAAACATAGTAAGTAAACATACATCTAATCCAAATACTTACTATTACACAATTTCTGGTCAGCGCATAACGAAGCCAACTCAGTTAGGCATCTATATTCACAACGGCAAGAAAGTTCTAATAAAATAGAATACTAATAGTATGAAAACCTTGTGGCGGCTCTACCAAAAATATGTAGAGTCGCCCTTCTGTTTATATCTGGTTGGAATATAACAATCAGGTGTAATGACATTCGACAGACTTAAACCTCACAGGTTTTAGTAATAGACCTTTGGTAGGCTGCTTATTCTATCCTATCAAATATCTATAATGTCCCAAATATAGTAACATCAGTTATAGACTAAAGGATATGATTTTTTCTATTTAGCGAAATGCCTGTATATTGGTATACCTATTATTGGCGTAAAGCATACACATAGCGCTAAATAGAACAACTTTACAATCCATGGTTCACCATGTGTAAAGAACGGCATCAGCACAAGCGATATTAAAAAGAAAAGTATTACACAAAATATATCCATTGTCAAAACATTTACTTTAATGCAAATATAACACTTATAATTGAAAGTTAGCAATAATTAGCTTTTAAATTAATATCTTTGCATAGGCATATACAACTCCATAATTTCCGTTAATGACTTCTTCCTGGTTGTGATTTGCTTTAAAATTAGTATCTTTGCATAGGCATATACAACTAGAGCGCACCATATCAACATATTGACGATGTTGTGATTTGCTTTAAAATTAGTATCTTTGCATAGGCATATACAACGGCTGTTGTTGTGTAAACGGGTGCGTACAAGTTGTGATTTGCTTTAAAATTAGTATCTTTGCATAGGCATATACAACTTCCACTACTCATAGTACCAATACCTTTACGTTGTGATTTGCTTTAAAATTAGTATCTTTGCATAGGCATATACAACTGTAATCCTTGTGCCATTCCTGTTTCAGGCGTTGTGATTTGCTTTAAAATTAGTATCTTTGCATAGGCATATACAACAAAGTATCAGATGGTACACCGTCTTTGTATGTTGTGATTTGCTTTAAAATTAGTATCTTTGCATAGGCATATACAACAAGTATCGGTAGGTACACCGTCCTTGTACGTTGTGATTTGCTTTAAAATTAGTATCTTTGCATAGGCATATACAACTTTAGATATAATAAACTTCTTTTAATTGGTTGTGATTTGCTTTAAAATTAGTATCTTTGCATAGGCATATACAACGAAATCTCGGTAAAAGTAAATGGTTGGCTGGTTGTGATTTGCTTTAAAATTAGTATCTTTGCATAGGCATATACAACTGATAAATACATGGTGGTTACTTCTACTAGTTGTGATTTGCTTTAAAATTAGTATCTTTGCATAGGCATATACAACTCGATGGGCTTAAAGTATTTGGTATTAATGTATTATGAGCAATTCGAGAGATAGAAAAATGCAAGCAAAATAAAGTTCCACTCGTTAAGAATGGAACTTTATTTATTTCAAAGAGAGACTAAAAGAGTTCTAACTGCGCTCCTGGAGCATTAGGAAGTTGTGGCTTCTGTCCATAGAAGAGTTTTATTTCTGCGAATTGCTTATCTGTTATGCCCATAATTCCAACCTTTCCGTATGCAGGAATAAAAGAAGATATTCGTTTTATGTGTACTTCCATATTCTCTTTACTACCACAATGGCGTATGTAGATGGAAAATTGAAACATAGTGAACCCATCTTTTATTAAGTTCTGACGAAAGACAGCAGCAGCCTTTCTTTCCTTCTTTGTATCTGTAGGTAAATCAAAGAATACCATTAACCACATAGTTCTGTATTGACTAAACCTATAAGTTTCCACCAAATAGTCTTTATAATTCTGGATAAACCATTCTTCTTTGTTCTCCGCTAAAGCATTTATAAAGCGAAGAAGTTGTTTGTTGTGTAGCTATCATCAATGGGCTCTTCTTATTTCCAATGGTTGTATCGAGCACAGGAATAGCAAGAAGTTTCATTTTAATTTCCTTCGTAAGTTCGCTATAATCGTAGGTTGATGCCATTATATCTAAGACTAATCCATCTACATAAGGACGGTAAGGTTCCATAATGTCATCAGCAAGACAATAGGCATTGTATCTATTGTGATGATGAATGCCCAATGTTGGAAGTAATCCACTTGCTACCAATGACCGTGCTACTACAGCGCGCAATATAGCATAACCATAATTCAATAGATTATTAGGAGGCTCTCCTTCTCGTCCTCTTACAAAATTAGGAATATCAGAAAAGATATTTTTCCAATAATATGCGGCTGCTCTTGCTTCAAAATTATCAGGGTCGCCACTTCTAACCTTGTCTGCCCAAGCATACATACAACCTACATCAATCGTAGTATATCTGCTTAATAGTTTGGCTTGATTGCTTATTTTCTGTTTAATAGTTTGCTGCCATAGTTGCTTTTTTAGTGGTAGCGATGCTTCTATCTGCGCTCGGAAGCGTTCGCTTTGTGTTTTATTGCCACATAAAGGAAGCAGAAGACCAATGGGCATACTCTTATTGTCGCAAGTTATAACTGCACAGTTGTTTTCTATTAAAGCTTCTAATAGAGACGAAGTAATAGTTATTCTTTTATTATCGAACAGTACTACTCCAATATCTTCTATTGGAATAGTACGCTCCGATTGTTTTTTAAAGCTATCAGAAATATTACTGCAGGTTTCTACTTCGGGCAAACGAATTACCATCTGCTCGTTCTTAAAGCTCAAATAAGCAGGATTACTGAAGCATAATGTTTTCTTTATCATTGGTTCCGAATGTTAATCATATTCTCCTATTGCCACTATTCTGCCAATAGCGTTAATGCGCACCTTTACGATACTTTCTAAAGACTTTAATGAGTTTATTCGCTTGAATGCAGAATTCTTAAGTCTTACATCATCATTAAGAATTGTTTCTAAGTGATGTCTAAACCAGTAATCCCTTGAAGCAGACGCTCCTTTCTCGATTCTTGACACCTTTTGAACTCTATATAGGTTTGGACTTATAATGCTATAATTGGCTTCGTCTATTAAATCTACTTCAGATGGATTAAACCCAGTAGCTTCATTAGGGAACACAAAGTATTCGTTTTGCTTCATAGTAAATAAGAAACGCCAACCCTTCTCGTGATTATAGTTTTTATCAACGATAGGAATACCTTGCGATTTACGTTCGGCAGCTTCAAAGAAAGATACTGCTTTGTCTTGCAAGTTGCCTTTTTCATCGGAATAGAAAGCTATATGATGATTGTTGCTTGTTTGTACATAATCACCTAATACGGGCTTTCCATCTTTTCCTATGATAGGTTCTCCTGCCTGATTTTTTAGTGTATGCAATGGAATAGCACTTAAAACACCTTCAATACTGACGGTTTTTAAAGTTATTTTCTTTGCTTCATCAAGATAAATAGGATTCTCGTCTAAGTTGCTAAAAGCTTTCTTGGCATCTCCATTAAATGTGTCTAAACGAGCCTTCAATATATCTTTTGCTCCTTTATCAATCACTTTTTCTATTTTAAGATCTGATGTGATTGCTTTACGTATAGGATGATAAGTTTTCCATTCTACAGTCTTAACTGATGTCGGAACAACTTTTGTCTTTTCTATATTTAGATATATTGGGTTCTTTTCTAAAGAATTCTTTCCAGTAAAAGCCTTTTTCGCATCACCACTGTACTCGCTAAGACGTTTAAGAAGTGCCTCACGAATAGCCTGACTGCTTATTTTGTTTATCGTAAGTTCGTCTAACGTTGCACCTATCTTCACCTTTTTTATAATAGGACGCTTTTTCGTACCATAAATAGTATCGTTATGGAGTTGTCCACGTGGTGTAAGCTGAATTTTTCTTACAACTCCCTGCTTTGTTTTAATCTTGTTTACATTCTGCGTCATCACCTTATTCTTTGCCTTAATGGATATTAAAATAGAACTAAGGTGTTGTTTTGCCGCTACACGAAACTCGTTAATAGGGATTGGAGCGTTAAATTTTAGCTTATTATCATCTCTGTGTAACTCTTTGTTTTCTATTGCATAGATACTGCTACTCTTATTGCTTCGTGCATTTAGATTGTTCAAATACTGAATGAAGGCTGGCTTTGTAAAAGCTATTGTCAGTGCATCCATTGCGTGGTGGCGATGGTCGTTGCGTTTAGTCCAATCTTTTATACGTTTTATTTTCCTTCCGTCTCTATCTTCAACAACTTCTGCTAAACCAAGTTTTTGATACTTTTCAAAGTTCAGCTCTTTCATAACGTCTACCAATTGCCAATCTTCACGCAGGCGGTTAGTTATTTCTCCTGTTGTTGGTGTAACAGTTCTTACAAGTTCACTCAATATCTCGTATGCTTTCTTCGCTATGTATTGAGTATTGCGAAGGTCTCGCGCTATAAATTCAGACGGTATATCCGCCTCACTCATCAATAGTTTATTGTATTTCGCTTTACTGATAACGTCCTTTGACAAAAGCATATCAAGTTTCTTTTTATAGACTTCGGCACCTTCGTCACCATACTCTCCTTTAATAAAATCAAAAGCAGTTTTATTGCTTTTGGCTATGTTTATATTGCGTGCTTCAAGTGTTTTGTTTGAGAAAGAATCGTCAAACAAGCGTGCTTTCGGAATGATATGCTCAACATCGAAGTCTTTGGAGAATAGTTTTTCTTTCGGAATATACGTTCCTGAGTATAATGTTTTAAAGCCATTAGCTTCAAGCTCTTCATACAATTTATACTTTATAATGTCGTTACGACTTATGTAGGAAAGTGCAAACTCTTTTTCCAGTATATCACGTATACGCTGGTTTTCTGTATTAGCCTGACTGATAGCACGGGTTGTTTTCTCTCTTTCGGCTGCACTACTCTTTAGTTCGCGCGCCATTTCTATTCTAATTTCATCGGGCTTTCCATATTCTGCAACGATTGCGTTAATAACATTAATCATCTGATTGAGGATTTTCTCTACTACAGGGTTGCGCAAACTGTTCTTTGGCAACAGTTCTAATTTGTCCTTATATATCTTTTCCTCTAACTCGTCTTTTGTAAGCGAACGACGCGAATGTTTATAACCTGCATCTTCACACGCCTGACTGTAATCTTTTCCTGCCTGAAGATGAGGAAGAATATTGCGCATTGCTTTCACACTGAGATTACTATAATCGTCTTCAAAAACAACATCGCAAAGCACAGTAGCATATTCTTCTGGAAAACCAAATGTTGTTTCCAACTTTCTTAATAATGCTTCGTTGCCTGTTCGCGAATTATCGCTTTCGTAAGAATATAGCAAGTGCCACAGCATATACATAGGTTGCTTTTCCAGCTCATGCTTCTCTAACAATGGGTTAAAGTCTAAAATATCGGTGTTGAAACCTAAGCTCTTAAAAATGGTTGTAACGTAATGTCGAATTTCTGAAGCCTTTAACTTTTTGAAATTGCACTCCTCGTGCCCTGTTAGTGTTATTATGCGATTGTAACAATCGAAGAGAATGGCTTGTGTACGATTACCTTCAATCTCCTTATGGTTAAGTTCCCATTGCTTACCGTTCTTATTTAATACTTTCAGTGCATCGGTTTTACTAAGTTTTGCCTTTATGCTTAGTTCCTGATACAACAAGTTTCTTTCTTCCTCATCTAACGAACGTTTTTCGTTCGTATCATTATTTATAAGCAAAAGGTTGTTTATGTTTTGCCAAATTCTAAATTCTTGGAATACAGGCGATGACTTAGGAGCAACTTTCGGACCTATTGTTATTTCTTTCTCTTTTCCATCAATTACCGTTTTAACTTTGCGCTGTTCCAATTCGCAAACAGAAATAAGACCTTTCTTGCTTTTTAACGGACGCTGATAGAAGATGATTATATCTCTTATTTTCTGCTTCAATTCTGGTGTTAGCTGTTTATGAAACGCTGTTTGTGTCTCCCAAATCTTCTCAAATTCGTCTAAATAATCTTGTCGATAGAAAGGTTTGTTTTTTATGCTGATATGCGGATTTTCTTCTAACGAAGCCCAGAGGTATTGTCCAACCGTCTGTTTGCTGAAATAAAGTTTCTTGCTTCTATCGCTAATGGCACCAAGCAGTCCGCTTGTGTTGGCTATTTGGCCGTTCAAATCGCTAATTACATAAACTAAAATTTCTTTATCAACTTGTTGCCGTAACGCTTCAACTCTCCATTTCAAAGACTGCATTTTTTTATCTGAGCCTTTTAAATCGGCAGAGTAGATATGATGTTTAGCAAGAAAAATTTTGTTTGTATTTACTTTAGTTTTACCTTTTAATTGTTGTTTAAACTCGTCTGTTAGTATTTCTGGATAATACTTTTTCTGTTCGTTCCATATTCTTTCTAACTCTGCGTTAAGATCGGACCAATAGTAACCTTGCGTAAACCTTTTGCCTTTATTTAGCAACTGAAGTGAATACTCTGCAGGCGTAAGATGTTCTTCGTAGAGTTTCTTAGCAATGGTCATACCATCGAAAAGCTGTCCGTCTTCTTTGTTGTTTGCTTTTCGGTTGCTTTTATAGCCACGCTTTTTATTCAACATAAACAATACGCGAGCTAACTCGTGCAACGATATTTCTTCTTCAGCTGCCTTTGCTCGAAGTTTATAAGTTTCAAAAGTAGAGGCTTTGCCCTCTTCGAACAATGCATTATTGCCAAACCAACCGTATTCTTTCAGACAATTATAAAGGTTCTGTCGGCGAAGTTTATAACGCTGAAGATTTATTCTTGCGGTATGTCCTTTTTGTCTTTCTGCATTAGTAGTGATTGCTTTTCCTTTTTCGAAATTGCTCTTTTCGTCTACAGTGAGTGGATTTACTCTTACACCCAGTCGAACTATGGAAGATGTTTCATTATTATTTTCAGCTTCGTTCACTAACGCCCAACCAATACTTGTGGTTCCTAAATCTAATCCTAATATTCTCTTCATGTCTTAATCGATTGTTTAAATATTCTGCGTAAAGTTACGAATTTATTTTAATTTAAATAAAAAATATTATTCTAAACTTGCGCATTGTGTAATAAACCCTTATCTTTGCAGCACTAATTTTAAAAGCATTCACAATAAGGATAATTCCGTTGTGAAAACATCAGGTTGCCTCGTCCTATAAAACGGGGCTTTTTTATGCTCGTGTCTTAGCTATTGCCTATTATATGTATGTTTTAGATTAGGGATATTTAGCTTGAAATATTTTATAATGTTTTCTTACCAGCCTTCTTTATAGCTTTTATAGTTGTGCGTAGCTCACTACTATTGCGTTATAAAGAGTTGCAATATGGGCAACAATACCATAAGACATACTAAGTTCTTAATAAATTATCGAAGATTAAACAAGTATGCACACCACTTTCGTAGAAAGAAAATGTATTAGTTTACAGGGGGAATAAAAACAGATATCTAAAACGAGTGCGACAGATATCTGAGACGAACGCGACAGATATCTGAGACGAACACGACAGATATCTGAAACTTTATGCTCGTATTTAGAAGAAAACAACAACACATTACACGCAACAAAAAAGATGTAATATTGGCAAAGAAAGTTGGTTAATGAATGTTTAATCTTGATAGAATTAAACTAAGTTGTTCATTAGAGCATAATACCATTTATATATTGCTTATATTATTATTTTCTTCAGTTCTCACTCTCTTGGCAGTCATCTTAATTGCTTTTCTAACTTACTTTAGCCTGCTATGCCTTCGTTATAAAGTTTATCAATTTATTCTATAATAAAAACAAAAATCTGCTGAGTAGCTAACGGACTAATTGTAATTATCTATGGTTTATAATGGGTGTTGAGCACACTTCGTCGTAAACTAAAATGGGCTGGATTCCTATGTGCGGAATCCAGCCCAAATAATATTTGTATAGCAGTGTTGTGCTTTACTTCACAAGAATACTTTTCGTTGTTTTCTTGTTGCCAGCAATAACCTTAACAATATATAAGCCTTTGGCGGTGCTTGGCATACGAACTGCATTGTTTGCTGTTCCTTCTGCCTTACCTACCAACATACCCGATGTTGAGTATACTTCTACACTGTAGTTATCGGCTGCAGCATTCACTACAATTTCGCCATTATGAACACTAACAGTTGCATTGCTGTTGTCTTCGGCAAGTGTACTAATGCCAGAAGTGTAAGTTACAGGAATGTTTACATACTGTGTTTTTCCTGCTTGTGTCATACTTACAACAACAGAGAAGCTTTCGTTAGTTTCGCCCTTAATGGTAAGCTTACCTGTAGCCTCGTCTATAGTAACTTGCGCCTTAGTGGTGCTTGGTACGAGTTCTACAACAGCATACTTAATGGTGGCATTGCTACCATCAGGTGTAAAGTTAGCAGAAACGTCTACAGGTTGGTTCTGTGCTTCAATAGCAGTACCCATCTTTTCGTTGCGTGTACCATTAAAGTTGTCGAAAGCAAAGTAAGTAGGTGTGGTTAGTCCATAATTGTTTTTCTTTGTTCCTTCCATCTTGAACGATACCGATTTCACTTCGCCCAACGAACTAAGATCTACCCACTGCCATGTATCCACAATGTAGCGGTCGGCTTCTTTCTCTGCACGATAGTCGGCAAGATAGTATTCTACCTGTTTCTCTGTACCATCAGCTTTCTTACCTTTCACAATAAGTTTAAAGTAATCGCCCTTCTGGAAGGCACCAGACATAGAATCTCCATTCTTTATAGAACTATACGCATAAGGTGTATTCGTAATATAGAAACCACGAATACTATCGCCATTTTCTTTATTCAGAACATCAATAGTACCTTGCTGCGGATATACAACACCATAGTTTTCAGAGTTATCGTAACCTTTACCAACTACATTGCGCCATTGGTCTTGTAAACCAACAAATGTTGTTGCAGTTTGGTTAGAATACATACAATCGTAATAGTAACTATATTTATCGTCTGCTCCATTATGGAACTTATACGAACCACTTAAGAAATAGCCACAACCCTTGCTGCCGTTCCAATAGCTTTCGCTGTCTAAGTAAAGGTTCTCGAGCGTTGCTGTTACAGCCTTGCCCTTTACAATAACATCACAAACAGCCTTTGCAGTCTTACCATTCTTGTCTACCACCTCTACAGTGTATTGGTCGCACTGAGTAGGAACAACGTTGGTTTCTACCTTCTGACGTTTACCATTATACCATGTTATGGTGTAAGGTTCGGTTCCACTGGTAACTGTAGCTTTCAAGTTTGCAGGTTGTCCTGCTTCTACAGTTATGTTCTCTGTAGTAACTACAGGTTCTGGTATAGGTGTTGGTTTTGTAACTGTGAATGGTTGTGTAGCTTCAACCTTACTATCGCCACCACGCGTACCTTCGTAAACAATGTATACCACATAAGTCTCGTCCTTTGTTAAGTTAGTAAGCGCATGCACAGTTTCGGTGTCTTTGCTTACAGAGATAGCAGTACCATTGCTCTTAACATCGTCTACAGAAGGAGCCTCTTCGGTTTGCTTCTTTACAAGAATATAAGCCTTACCATTTTCGTCTGCCTTTATTTTCACATCGGCAGAGTTGTCGGTAATGTTCACAACTTCAGGATAACCAGCTACCGATTTAGGAATTAGAACTTCAGAAGAGAACTCGTAGGCACCCATTGTTGGGTGGTCAGCGTTGCGTTGCTTGTTGTTGATATCAGTCTTAGCATAGTCAAGCAACACAGTGTTTACCAAATGTCCTACTTCTTTTGGTTCTAACACTTCGGTATTTAAGAATTCAACCTTATCGTTGTAGCTGTTTGCTTCTTTAGAAGCAGTCTTCCAATCGTTAAAGTTAGCATATTTAGTTGTACCGTATGTGGCAAATACTTCGCCTGTTGTATAGGCATCGTTTCTTAAGAACTTAATAGCATCAATAGCAGCCTTTCCATTGATAGAATAGACATAACCACCAGCCTCGTTCTGAAGAATATTCTGAGTAACCACAACATTAGTTGCATTGGTTGGTAGTTCCAACAATGTAGCTTCTTTAGCTGTACCACGGAATAAAATGGTATTGTGTGCGAAATTAATGTTCGATGATGGTTCTCTACTATCGAGCATAATACCATACGATCTGTTGTTGCTTGTCTCGTTTATGATAGAGTTATTAACAACAGTTGCAGGCGTTGCCGCATCAGCCACAATAGAACGAATATCAATGGCACCAGAATACTTTTTAGTCTTTAAGTATATATTGTTCTGTTCTATCTTAACTTGTCCATTAGAAGTTATATCAATAGCTTTAAATTCGGCTTTATCGCTTTCTGTATTGATAATAGTGTTACCAATAATCTCGGCGTTATCCTCTTTACTAACATAGATAGCGAAGCTACCATTATTCTTAAATGTGTTGTTAAGAACCTTTCCACCTACTTCCTTTGGCAACGCTACATAGCTAGTACCACCTAAGTTAATACCTTGCTGTCCACCTTCCAGAATAGAACCCTTCAATGTGAAGTAGTCGTTGTTCTTATTGGCTTCGTTAAGTGCATACATATTAACAAGCACTATCTTGCTTTGATAGTCAGTAGTCATTTTAGCATGAATGTAGCAATCTTCCACAGTTACGTGTCGGCTCTGGTTACGAACGTGAACAACTGATGGGTATTTTACATTTCCATCTATTGTAACATCAACACCACGCAGAGTAGTATAGGTTGCACCATCAAAAGTAAATACACCTATCTCTTTTGCCATCTTATCATCAGAGTAACCATTCGCATCATACTTATCATTGTGAATCTTAACATCAGAATACTTACCAGTAGACGAAGTAATGGTTAATGTGTTATTTGCCGACATACCAGCAATTGCAGGTACAAGTATATTTTCTTTGTAATCGCCTGGCTGAATACTGATAGTTACAGGACCGTCAATACCATCGTGCAATGCATCTATAGCAGCCTGTATGGTCTTATATTCCTTGTCTATACCAACTTCCAATGTTCCGTTCTTACCAGCCTTAATCGTAGTAGTGGCAGTAACTGCAGATACTGGAGTTTCTGTTTTAACATTGGTTACAATTGAAGTTAGTTCTGCCGAAGCTTTATCGCCTGTGTTTGCAGTAGTAGCAAGATCGTAAGCAATCCAGAAATGGTATATACCACGATCTCCGATTGTGTAATTTCCAGTAACTTCGTAAGGACTTGTTGTAGTTTGCCCGAAGAGATTAACTGGTGAGAAAGCATCTACTAGTCCGGTTGCATACACCTTTACATTCTTAACAATAGTACCATCTGTTGCTGTTACATTAAACTTCTTAATATCTACAGTACCATAGTCGCCTGTTGCTTCTACGTCTACACGCATCATAGCGAAATCGGTAGCACCTTTCAGGCTTTTTTCTGTTACAACGCTTTCTGTCTTAACAGAAGCAACGGCAAGTTCAGAGAGTTTAACGCTGCTAACTTCTATTGCAAAGCCATCGCTTGCATAATTTGTGGTATAACGAATAGTGAGTTTACCATCAGTAGATTTTGTAGTAACTTGCTCTAACTTATCATAACGACTAAACTCAAGGTCTGCTTTATCTTTCTTCTCACCACCATAATATATATACATTCTATTACGACCGGCTACGTCCCATTGTTTAGCTACGAGCTTAATACCATTGCCTGGACTTGCAGGAGCAAATGTTATTGTTCCATCAAAATCTTTTGTTTCTTTTCCGTTAGCGCCGCCATCATCGTAGAACATTAACGAACTACCATTTGCGATAACCTTTGTTGCATTCTCACCATTGTGGAACACAACAATGTTCTTTATAACACGTTCGCCCGTAGGATCTCCATCAGTAATATTTTGCTTTGCTGCACCGAAGTCGAGTGTAGTAAGTGCTGCATCGAGTTTTGTATCAGCTTCAGCATCTTCTTTTGTATCGTAGCGTACACGCAACCAATTGTTTCCTTCTACAAGTACAAGTGGTTCAGTAAACTGAATGTCGAGTGTATTATTTGTGCCTAAATCGGTAACGGTTGCAACTACCTTCGCTGAGCTTGTTGCAGCTTCATTATCGCCTGTGCTCAACACTGTTACCTTATTTATTGCAGTCTTTGAATCTTTAAGGTTTAGTGTTATGCCGTGTAGTTTTAGTTCGCCTTGATCTCCTTCTGCTTTAACATTAAAGCTGATAATATCTAAATCTTTAGCACCAGCTGCAGCAACATCGGTTGAAAGTTGATTTACAACAGCCTCTTTGAACGCTAGTGGTTTACTTTCGTATTCGGTTACTTCTGCTTCGAAGCCATCGCCTGTGTAAGAAGATGCATAGGTTTTAGGATTAAAAACTACTGTCAAAGCACCATCGGTGGCCGTTGAACGTAGAATCTTCTTAGGACCTACTGATGCCGCCTCATGACTATCGAGTTTCCAGAGTAATGTTCCAGTCTTATCGTGTCCGCTATAAACTGCAAATTCGGCACGAACACCATAAGTTGTACTACTTGAATACATAATATCGAAACGAGAGAAGTCTATCTGTATTTTCTTACCCGTATGAATTGGTAAGAATGTCATAGTACGTTCGTCTGTTGAACCTTCGTAGCGTTTGCTATAAGCGCTCGAATTTTTAGTTTTAAAAGTAAGTTTGTTGTTTACTGTTCGTGTATTGTTGCCTGCTACAAACTCTACAATGTTTTTTACAGTTCTATCTCCATTTGGGTCGCCATTAGCAACTGCGTGTGTTCCATCGCTAAGAGTGGCACTCACAAGCGCTGCATCTATCTTTTGTCCTTCTTCTGCTGTTGCATTTATATCGTAAGTCAGCCAGAACCAGTTGTCGCCTTCAAAGAGTGTAGTTGCTTGTGTGGTAATTTCGAATTCATCGTTATTCACATCTACATCGCCTATCTTCGTTGCTGAAGTAAACTTGTCTGATGCTTTTGTTGAATAGAGTGTGGCGTGGGATATTTGTGCCTGCGTACCATTGGTTTTAAACTTAAAGCTAGTGGTTGTAAGCGGATTTAGAGTTTCTATAGCTTTAATGTTAAAACTAAGTATCTGCTGTCCCTTATCGCCTGCACACACAGTACCGTCAGTGAACTGCTTTACATCGAAGCCATTCACCTTCATTTGTTGTGGTGTGAACTGTGAAACGATGGCTTCCCAACCATCTCTCTTCATTGCATAATCGTTCTCGAAGACAATAGTGAGTGCACCATCATCGGCTGTAGACCTTACAATGCCTGTTTCTTTCTGCGTGAAAGTTTTTAGCAAGTTTGCTGGTTTAGCTTCTTTTCCGCTATATACCTTTACAAACTGACTGTTCGCTTCGCCTAATGTAGACTTAAAAATGTCCATCTTAGTGAAGTTCACCATTACTTTCTTCGCATTATCAGCTGGTACAAACGTAATTTCGCTAACACGTTTCACTGTACCAGTCCGAGGAGTAGTTTGCCCTGTAGGTCCTCCCTCGTCATAGAATTTAATACTATTGTCGCCAACAGTAATTGTTTGTTTAGTGTCCGATATATTAATCTCTGTAGGCGTGCTCTGTGCCATTGTGGGCGTAGATACTGCCGACAGTGCCATAAATACCGACACTAATAGTAATTTTGTGTTCATAAATACTATATAATTAATTAAAAATCTCTTTTACCTGTTTAGCTATAATCATTTACATTCTGCACACTATAGCATACATAACATACAGATATGCTTTTCAGCTTTTTTGCAAACACTCTATAGCGTATGCTCTGAGCCGAAATAATTGGTGTGTTATAATAATATATTGTTTTCTACTTCTCAACCTAACCCACAGAAGCTTTATAGAAGTATCGCAATGGCAGGTCTTCTGACTTATCGTCTGATCACAAACACCTTCCCAGATAGTATCTACCCAGTGGTATCTGTTTGTGTCTACAACGACGACTTACAGCAGCTGGACTGTTCAGGTTTCTCACCTGATTCTCTATTAATCGCTAATGCGAACCTAATTGTGGGTGCAAAGATAGTAATAAAAGATTAAATAAAATAAAAAAAGCAAGATATTATTGATAAAAGTTTGACACGCTGTATCCTGGCTCAATATAGAAGATGTAGAATATCGTTGAAAAAGTGAGCGAATGTAATAATTTCCGTCATTATATGCCACAATATATAACAAACTATTTGGCAACATATTATTGTGCACACGCCTATAATAGCACTAAAATTGAAACATTGCAGAATGAAAGTTTACCTCAGCTTCATCTAAAAACACAACTTTCAGCCATTATAACATAACCTCATAAAGGCTCTAATTTGCTATGACATCTAAAACGTAATCGACAGATATCTAAGACGAACGTGACAGATATCTGAGACGAGCGTGACAGATATCTAAAACAAAAGCTACTAACATTTGGCTGTTTTTTCTAAATATCAGAGAAAGTAATTCCATTTGCAAATACCTGCAAACACAGTTTACAAACGCTCTATTCATTTTCTATTGAACCTATCTTCGGTGCACTTATATCAAGTTCAGAACATTTACCGTCATTTCACAACTAATGGTCTTTGTTGAGAAATTTATTACATTATTTACTGGTTAAGAATATGTTAAACAAATCAAAATTGAAGTATAAAAGTTTGTTATAACATAATACTTTGTTTACATTTTGCAAATGTAGAAAAGTAAGCATATACACTTTCATTTATATCTATTTGTCAATATATTTTTTAGTTCGTGGGAGAAACCCACATATATCGTATTACTTAAACATTTTAAAATTATGAGAAAACTATTATTCTTTGCTCTCGCAGCAATCTTTAGTATTCAAACACAAGCACAAAGTGCTCCAACTATCATTAAAGAACAACCAGCAGGTACTGCCGTAAACTACAAACGTATTAGTGGCTATATGCTTGCTATTATGAAGAACAAAGAGACGGAACAAGCTGAAATCACCACTTACGACCTTTCGCAATTAGCAGAAAATAAAGACGGAGTAGGCGGTTTAGTTGTTGTTACAGATGCTGATGGTAAAACAGTTTACATAAAATATGCCTTGTCGTATGCAACACGAGTTAAATACGATAAGCTCAACACATAGATAAAAGGCACAAAAGAAGGTAACACCATAACTATCCCTTCTGGGCAATTTTTAATATACGGAAAGGCTGACGATGGTGAATATGGTTTGCAAGTAGGTTATATGGAATTGATTAACGGAAAGTTTACACCCGTAGATGGCGATATTAAATACATTATTGATGGTAATACCATTAAACTCGATGGCACAATAGTTCAGAAAGACGAAGCAGGGAATGCCAAAATTAAGATTCTTGCAGGCTATTGGAGCGACAATAAACTCTTCTACTGTGGTGATGCACTCACCGTAGGAACAAACGACCCTGCAGGTGTTAAATCAGTAGCAACAGATACGAACAAAGACGTTGTAAACGAAACTTATTTTGACCTTTCTGGTCGCAGATTGTCTAAAATTGGTAGAGGCTTAACCATTAAAACCGTTAGATATACAGACGGAACAACAAAGTCTGTGAAAGTAGTTAATACAAAATAAAACATATACACAACCAAAAAGTAGCCTTTTAAAAAGGCGCATCGCATAAGCATCTCTCTGTGGGGAGATGCTTTTCTCGCATACAGTTCATTATTGTAAATCGCATTATAAAAGAAACTGAGAAACACTATATTTTTCGTAACAGATATCTACTTTTATAATACACAACCAATTCTGCATATATCTATAGCACTGATTTTACTTTTTGATAATAAAAATGGTATTAACATTAAGCAAAGATTAAAATATATTTGCATACCATCTGAAATACATACACGTACAAAATAAAACAAATAATTATCAAAACTATATATTATATTCACATTCTGTTGTTTATCAAGCAGTAAACATATTAGTTAAATATTGCTAACATTAAAATGTTTCATTATAAAACTTCCCACACCAACTAATAATTTGGTACATTTGCATTGCCGAGCGAAGAAAAGTTAGATGGGCTGTAATTACACATTATTGGCTACGACATCTGACAAAGAACCTGGCAAAGAGGATAGAATTGCGAAAAGCTCAAAGTATAACTAAGAATATTTCTACAATGTATTTAGAGATTTTTCAAATATTCTCTCAGAACTAACATAAACATAACATTCAATTAACAAAAGTTGCATATAAAAATGGCAAACGAAACAAACAACAAAAACTTCCGTATTGAAAGCGACCTTTTAGGCGAACTTCAAGTACCAGCAAACGCATACTACGGCGTGCAAACACAACGTGCAGTAAATAACTATCATATCTCTGGAAAGAGAATGTGCGACTATCCAGACTATGTTATCGCAATGGCATACGTTAAACTAGCAGCTGTTGAAACAAACCGAGAGTTAGGCGAAATTAACAACGAAATTTGTGATGCAATGGCACAGGCGTGTCGCGAAATTATAGATGGGAAGTTCCACGAAGATTTTGTTACCGATATGGTACAAGGTGGTGCAGGTACATCTGTAAATATGAATGCAAACGAAGTTATAGCCAACCGTGCATGCGAGATACTTGGTCATAATAAGGGCGAATTTAAATATTGTGCACCTAACGACCACGCTAACTGCGGTCAATCTACTAACGATGCATACCCAACAGCTATACATGTAGCTTTGCTTCGTATGAACAAAACATTAGTAGAGAAACTCGCAAAGCTTATAGCATCTTTCCGTAAAAAGGCTGAAGAGTTTAAGCACGATATAAAAATGGGACGTACACAGCTACAAGATGCCGTTCCTATGACAAGCGGACAAGAATTTAATGCGTTTGCCAATCTGCTCGAAGCCGAAATAGAGAATTTAAACAAGAGTGCCGATATGTTCCTCGAAATAAATATGGGTGGAACAGCTATTGGTACAGGCTTAAATGCTGCACCAGGTTTCCCTAAAGTATGTGCGAAGAAGTTAAGCGAACTTACTGGTATGGAGTTTAAAGCAAGTGAAGACCTTATAGCTGCAACCCCAGACACTACCGATTTAGTACAATACAGTAGTGCTATGAAGCGTTTGGCTATAAAACTTTCTAAGATTTGTAACGACCTCCGTCTTATGGCATCTGGTCCACGTTGTGGTCTTCATGAAATCAATCTTCCTCCAATGGCTCCAGGTTCAAGTATTATGCCAGGCAAGGTAAACCCTGTTATCCCAGAAGTTACAAATCAAACTTGCTTCAAAGTTATTGGTAACGATACAACGGTTATGCTTGCTGCCGAAGCTGGTCAATTGCAATTGAATGTAATGGAACCAATTATTATGCAGTGCCTAGTAGAAGATATTACCTGGTTAGGCGAAGCTTTCGATACCCTTAGAGAGAAATGTATAGATGGTATTACTTTAAACCGCGAACACAATGCAGAGATGGTAAAACATTCTATAGGTATTGTTACAGCACTTAATCCATACATTGGTTATAAGAACAGTACTAAGATTGCTAAAAAAGCACTTGAAACTGGCGGTTCTGTATACAATATAGTACTCGAAGAGGGTGTTCTTACAAAAGAGCAACTCGACAAAATACTTTCACCAGAACACATGCTCGACTCAGAAGAAAAAGTAAAATAAGATAGATTTCTTATATACACAAAAAGCTCTGTACTGCAATGTACAGAGCTTTTTGTGTATGTATCATACCTTACTTTTACAATATATTATAGAACCTATTAATGCTCTGTAGAAAAGAAGGCAAACTGTTGCGCTTTTCTCTGCTATATAAAAGGAACAACTGCCGCATATCTTGATACCAATCCTCTAAATAACAGAGAAAAGCCATATTAGTATTTCAAATTAAGGTTTCACTATTCTATTTTTTACAACAGAATTACTTTTTAGGACCTTTATAATATGGATTAAACTCTACTACTATTGTTGTTTTTTCCTTTACAGGACGATTTTTCTTTAAAGCAGGTGTCCACTTTGGCATGTGCTCTACTAACCTAATAGCCTCTTTACGGAAATGTTCATTAGCAGCCGCTATTACTTCGTTCTGCTTGTCTTTACTTAATTTATCGAATTTAGGACTATTCGCCTTCAGTCCCGTAACATTTAAGACACGTGCGCCAGTAATAGCTCCGTCCATTTCAACACTAAACAACACTTCAACCTTAGCTTCGACACGCATCTTACGTGTTTGTAATGTGTAAAGCTGGTGTTCTTTCAAATATTGTTCCATTGCTTCATTACCACCAACATACGCAGGCATAACATCTGCAGAAGACATTTTTAGTTTGGTCTTTAATCCTTCTAACGTTGCACGCAATTTTTCTATTTCAACAGTACCAAGTACTATTTTTCCATTTGGGTCTATAAGATACATCGTAGGAATCCAATCTATATGGTATAAGCGGTCTATTTTTGTTTCTTTTTTCCACTTCTTCAGTTCGCTCACTTGTGTCCAATTCATTTAATATTTATCCCAATATGTATTCACCCACGCATCTTTATTTGTATCGAAAGATATACCTATGATACGCACATTATAATCCATAAAGTCGTTCCAAAGCTGTTTCATTGCAGGAATATCTTTTCTACAATCAGGACACCACGAAGCCCAAAAGTCTAAAACAACGTAGTTTCCCCTAAACTCGCTAAGTTTTATTTCTTTCTCGTCGGCTGTACGCAATGTAAATTCAGGCGCAACAGTGCCATTCTTCAATAGGTTTGTGGCATACTTACTATCTAAATCTTGTGCCACAACAGTAGCGAAAGTCGCTAAAAGAAGCATAATTGATAGAATAATTCTTTTCATTTCCGTTTTTCTTTTATTGTTATATATGTCAATTAGAGTTTCCATTTACTTTCTCCTTAATATACTCTCTGCACGAATGTCGTTTCTTTATTTCTATCGTCTGGTCGCAATATTCCATCACTGCAGGTCTATGCGTTATAAATATAATTGTTTTATTTCGTTTCGATAGAATATTCTGCAACAGATTTCGCTCTGTGTCAGGGTCAAGTGCAGATGTTGCCTCATCAAAAAGCATTATACTACGATTACGCAACAATGCTCTTGCAATAGAAATACGTTGAGCTTGCCCTTCGCTAAGCCCCCCACCTTGTTCCGTACATTGTGTATTTAGCCCATCGGGAAGTTCAAACACAAAGTCAGCACAACTTTGTTTGAGTGCTTCCATCATTTCATCGTCTGTAGCATCTAGTTTTCCTAAACGAAGATTATCGCGAATAGAACCACTCATAAGCGTATTTCCCTGCGGTACATATACAAAGTTTGTACGCAAAAGTGGGCTTAGTTCATAGCTTTCCTTTTCGTTATATATTTCTACTTTCCCACTATTAGGTTGCAAAAGAGCCAAAATCATACGCACCATAGTAGTCTTTCCTGCTCCGGTTTCACCTAAAATGGCTGTACAAGAAGTAGGATAGAAATCAAAAGTAAGGTGTTCTATTACATTATCTTCCGAATCATCGTATGCAAAAGCTACATCTATGAAACGTACGCCACATGGTGTTTTCAGTTCAATAGGCTCACCTTGTTCTTCTAATGGATTTTCTTCTAACTCCATCAATCGTTCTGCCGCAGTGAAAACCGACACAAATTGAGGCGCAAGATGTGTAAGTTGGCGTGCTGGATTTTGTATTTTGTTTACCAATTGCAAGAAGGCAGTCATACCACCAAAGGTTAATGTGCCTCCCGAAAGTCTAATAGCTGCCCAAGTAAAAGCTATAAGATAGCCAACAGAAAAACCAAGATTAAGTACTAAATAAGAAAATACCGAGAATTTTGTACGCTTCACAACATTACTTCGCAATACACTTTGTGTGTCTTCTAACCTATCAACAGCAGCACTATCGCCTTCTAAAGTTTTAATAAGTAGTCTATGTTGGATAGTTTCTTGCAATATACTTTGAACCTTTGAGTCAGATGTTCGAACTTCACTTGTTAGATGACGCATCTGTCGTACATAGACTCGGCTGAAAAGAATGAAGATAGGAATCATTATCACAATAACGATTGCCAACCGCCAGTCCATCATAAACAAGTAACCGAACGCTCCAACAAAAAGTGCCAATGTGGAAAGCGAGTTCGGTATAATCTCCGTTAAGAAGTTCACAACATTTGTAACATCGGTCTCTAAACGATTTAACACGTCGCCCGAATGGTGTGTTTCTTTTCCATTCCATTTTGAGCGTAAGATACGGTCAAGTAACTTTTGCTGCATTTTATTCTGAGCCTTAATTCCCAAAATATTCCGTATCCAAACCGATGCTATATTTAGTGCAAAGTTACACAAAATAAGTCCACCCATAAGAAGTACAGCAATAATTATGTTTCCTTCTGTTTCGTGAGATGCAACATCTATAGCGTGTTGTACTGCCCATACTGATGATAACGATACTACAACACCAAAAAGACCAACCATGGCATTAAGCACAGCCTGCAAACGGTTTCCACGCCATGCACGCCAAAGCCAAAGAAAAATTTCTTTTGCACCATATTTGGTTTTCGGAGCATTGAAAAAAACTTTTATTCTCATTACTTTGGAGACTCTTTTCTGTATTTTACCTTTTCCATACGTTCCATACGGTTCGCTTTCTATGTTATTTTCTCAAATCAGCACCCCACATAAGTTTGGTTCGCAATGTAGAAAAATAACTATAATTGCGGCATTTTACTATTCGTGTTACAAAAGAAGCTTTCTTTATTGTCAATATGGTCCCTTCTTTAAGTTTTACCGAACGCCCATCAATTGCTACCAAATAGTTATGGCTACGACTTTCTACTTTTAAACGCACTATAACATTATTGTTGAACACTATCGGACGAATATTTAAACTATGTGGTGCAACTGGTGTTAAACATAAAATATCACCTTGAGGAACAATAATAGGACCGCCATTCGATAAAGAATAAGCTGTTGAGCCTGTTGGTGTACTTACTATTAAACCATCTGCCTGATATGTTACTAAATATTCATCGTCTATATTGGTATGAATTGTTATCATCGAGGCATTATCACGCTTTAATATGGATATATCGTTCAAAGCATAAGGACTTGTTTCTATAACCTCGTTCTCCGATTCTATTTTTATAACAGAACGCTCATCAATATCAAAATCACCTCTATATATAGCATCTAAGACTTCTTTAATTTCACCTGGCAACACATTAGCAAGAAAACCTAAACGTCCCATATTCACTCCAATAATAGGTATTTGTTTCTCCCCCACCTTACTAGCCACTCTAAGAAAAGTACCATCGCCTCCTAAAGAGATTGCATAATCTGTATTAAAATTATCGTCCGTAATCACTCCCGAAACTAGTTCTCGTTTAACAAAATCTTTACAAAGGTTCTCATAAAGATGTTCCTCCACAAAGATTCGAGCATTATGCTTGGTAAGATAAGCAAATACTTCTTTTATATAATCGGCTTCAAGTGTTTGTTTATTATTCCCGAAGATTGCGAAACTAAGTTCTTTTCTTATCATAAATTTTATATCTAAAGTTATATTCCACCATCAAAAACAGTGCATAACTAATCTTTTCTCCTCCGTCTTTGCCAAATTGTGAATAATATCGTATATTTGCAAGCGTATTTTTTAGGAGACGAAACCTATTGTTGAATGTCTTTTGGGTTATTTCAAAAAGACTTAATCAATACTTTTCTTTTGCAAAAATAACAAAATAAGATGGAATTTTAAAGGTTTAAATAAAAAATATATGGCAAAAGCATACGAATTTCTAGCTAATGGCTTTGAAGATATAGAAGCATTGGCACCAGTAGATATACTTCGAAGAGGTGGTGTTGAAGTAAAAACAGTTAGCATTTCCAATAATTTAATGGTAGAATCGGCAAATGGAATTACTGTAAAAGCCGATCTCTTATTCGACGAGATTAACGATTTCTCAGATGCAGACATTCTTATGTTACCAGGTGGAATGCCTGGAGCTGCTAACTTAAACCTACACGAAGGTTTGCGTAAATTACTCGTTAAACAGAACGAAAATGATAAACGTTTGGGAGCAATTTGTGCCGCTCCTATGGTGTTAGGGTCTGTTGGAGTGTTAAAAGGGAAACGTGCAACTTGCTATCCTGGCTTTGAAAAGCGACTAACTGGCGCAGAATATACTGGAGAGCTTTGCACAATAGATGGGAATATTACTACGGGTAAAGGACCTGCTGCAGCTTTTATTTATGGTTTTACTCTTTTGGAACAGCTCACATCTATAGCTATTGCAAAAGAGGTGAAAGATAGTATGTTGATTCCTGAACTAATAAAACTTCATTAAATAACTTTCTATTGAATTAAACAATGAATTATATTGTTATAGTTGCAGGTGGTAAAGGACAACGAATGGGAAATGAAGTCCCCAAACAGTTTCTTCTCATAGGAAAAAAGCCAATATTAATGCATACTATCGAACGCTTCCACGAGTATGATAAAACTTTAAAAATTATTCTTGTACTTCCCGAAGAACAACAAAACTTGTGGAAAGAACTATGCAGCAAATATTCTTTTACCATCGAACATCAAATTGTTAATGGTGGGCCAACACGTTTCGAATCATCTCTCAATGGTTTATCACAAATTCCAGAAGGTAACGATGGTCTTGTTGGTATTCACGATGGTGTGCGTCCTTTTGTTTCGGTAGATACTATTAAACGATGTTACGATGAAGCACAACTAACCTGTGCAGCTATTCCTGTAATGCCCCTAACCGAAAGTTTACGTATTGTAGAAAAGAACGGAAACTCAAAAAGTGTAGAACGAGCCAATTATTACAATGTACAAACGCCACAAGTGTTCAATATTATGATGGCAAAAATGGCATTTGCACAACCCTATCAAGAGTCTTTTACAGACGATGCTACTGTTATGGAACAATTTGGTTGCAAAATATCGTTAGTAGAAGGAAACCAAGAGAATATTAAGATAACAACACCGTTAGACCTAAAGTTAGCAGAAATACTTATTAACGAGAAACAACCAAAAGATTAACACGCCTGAATGGATATACTCCAACAAGACATAATGTATCTCACGGGGGTAGGCCCACATCGCAAAGAGATTCTAAAAAAAGAACTTGGTATCTCTACATATAGCGATTTGTTAGAATACTATCCATATAAATATGTAGATCGCACAAAGATTTATCTCATTTCGGAGCTTAGTGCTAATATGCCATACGTACAAATTAAAGGACATATCCTAAGCTTCGAAGAATTTGATATGGGACGACGAAAAAAACGTATAGTTGCACACTTCACTGATGGGCACGGTGTCTGCGATCTTGTATGGTTTAATGGCTCACAATATATATATAAAAACTACTTCATTGAGAAAGAATACGTAATATTCGGAAAACCCTCTATCTACAATCAACGATTTCAATTTACACATCCCGATATAGACGACGCTTCAGAGTTGCAACTCAACAATATGGGAATGCAACCTTTTTATAACACTACAGAAAAAATGAAGAAAGCGGGAATAACCTCGCATACCATAGAAAAATTAACCAAAACTCTTATAGAAAAACTGGTAGAACCATTACCAGAAACATTACCTAATTTCATTACTCAACGTTTGCATCTTATATCGCGTAACGATGCCTTACGTAAAATTCACTACCCAGCCTCTATCGATGACACACAACGAGCGCAAGTTCGTTTAAAATTTGAAGAACTATTCTACGTACAGCTAAATATATTACGATATGCAAGCGATCAACGTAGAAAATATCGTGGCTACTATTTCAAAACTATTGGTAAACAATTCAACTGGTTCTATACGCATAATTTACCTTTCGAACTAACCAATGCTCAAAAACGTGTAATAAAAGAAATTCGTGCTGATATGGGAAGCGGAAAACAAATGAACCGCTTGCTACAAGGCGATGTTGGTTCTGGAAAAACACTTGTCGCACTTATGTCTATGCTTATTGCTGTAGACAATGGTTTCCAAACTTGCCTTATGGCTCCCACAGAAATTCTTGCTGAACAACATCTGCAAACCTTAAAAGAATTCTTACACGGAATGAATTTGCGTATCGAATTGCTAACTGGTATCGTGAAAGGCAAAAAACGTAAAGAAGTAACAGACGGACTTATCGATGGTTCTATCCATATTGTTGTGGGAACTCACGCTATTATTGAAGATAAAATACAATTCAACAATTTAGGTTTGGCTGTAATAGACGAACAACATCGCTTTGGTGTTGCACAACGTGCAAAATTATGGAAGAAAAACGAAAATCCGCCACATATTCTTGTTATGACCGCTACACCTATTCCACGTACTTTAGCAATGACAATATACGGCGATTTAGATGTAAGCGTAATAGACGAATTGCCTCCCGGAAGAAAACCCATTCAAACCATTCATAAATTCGACACACAAACAACCAGCCTCTACGATGGTATACGCAAACAAATAAACTTAGGACATCAGGTTTATATAGTATTCCCATTAATCAAGGAAAGCGAAAAAATAGATCTTAAAAATCTCGAAAGTGGATACGAAGCTCTAAAGGAGGTATTCCCTGAATTTAAAATGAGCAAAATTCACGGTCAAATGAAAGATAAAGAAAAAGAAGCCGAAATGAAACTCTTTGTAGAAGGACAAACACAAATACTTGTGGCTACTACCGTTATAGAAGTTGGTGTGAATGTTCCTAATGCAAGCGTAATGGTTATTTTAGATGCGCAACGCTTTGGATTATCGCAACTACACCAATTACGAGGAAGAGTGGGCAGAGGTGCTGAACAAAGTTTCTGTATATTGGTAACCAATCATAAACTTACTACTGAAACACGAAGACGAATTGATATTATGTGCAATACAAACGATGGTTTTGAAATAGCAGAAGCCGATTTAAAACTTCGTGGTCCAGGCGATCTTGAAGGCACACAACAAAGTGGAATTGCATTCGATTTAAAAATAGCAGATATCGCACGAGACGGACAATTAGTACAACTTGCACGAGATGAAGCCAAGAAAATAATAGATAACGACCCTACTTGCTCGAAAAGTGAATATAATTTACTTTGGAACAGGCTCAAAGAGTTAAGAAATGCTAATATAAATTGGGGTGCCATATCGTAAATTCAAATAAGAATAAGGCGTATAATAGCCTTATTAAGGGCATTAAAGATAAATATACAAATATATAGCGATAAAAGAAAAGTAGCATTCTAATACAATAAAAACTGTTAAGGGAGTAACGTTTTTATTAGAAAATACCTATCTTTGCAACGTTCTTAATTCATTCAGTTGGCCTTTTGTATTGTCCAACTACCAAAGAACAATATTTTGGAAACCCAACGGTTAATCCATTTGAATTATAACCGAATCTGAAAAGAGAAAATAATGACTTTAAAAAGAATAGTTAAAACATTAGGTTTGTCGGCTTTATTAGGTTTCGTTGTTACGCCAATTTGTGCGCAAGACCTAATTGCTCGTCAATCTCCTGTAGACCGTCGTGCTAAATCGTTAGACACAATGGTAATTAATCGCTTACAAGAAGCAGAAGAAGTAGAAAGTCCATCATCAATGTTATACAACGATTGGAGCAATTCACGAACACATGCACAAGGATATTTGCCAGATGTTTATAAAATAGACCTACGTGGTTTCCACATGCCTACTCCAAGTAGAGTTGTAACAAGCAATTATGGTCGTCGTTGGGGACGTGCTCATAAAGGATTAGACATTAAAGTTTATATTGGCGATACTATTCGTGCTGCTTTTTCTGGAAAAGTTCGCATTGTGGGATACGATGCAAGAGGCTACGGAAAATATGTAGTTATACGTCATAACAATGGTTTGGAAACTTATTACGGACACCTTTCAAAGCAAATGGTCTACGCAAATCAAACAGTTAGAGCCGGAGAACCTATTGCTTTAGGTGGAAATACGGGACGTTCTACTGGTTCTCACTTACATTTCGAAACACGTTTAGCTGGTGTAGCCATTAATCCTGCTTTATTATTCGATTTCCCACACCAAGATGTTACTGGCGACTTCTATGTTTTTCATAGACAAACTTTAGATAACGAGTCGGCGCGTGCTACAGCTCTTCGTGGTAAAGATGCAAGTCCTGGATATTCGCGCGAAAATATTCAAGGAAAGGGGCATACACGATACTCGTTTAACGAAAATAGTATGCCAAATACCGATTATTCTGCTCGTCGCAATTCGGCTGCACAGCAAACAAATAGTAGCCAAATTCTCTACCACAAAGTAACAGAAGGCGAAACGCTCGAATCAATTGCTCGCCAACATGGTATAAGTAAAGACCAATTGTGCAAACTTAACCACTTGGGAGTTTATACAAAACTCGTACAAGGACAGATTTTAAGATATAGCTAAGCTGTAAAAACAATAAATTTACATAAATTTAATAATTCCTTATAATTTTTCCAAGTTTTTAGATTCTTTAATGAATCTTCTCCTATAATTTCAAAAAATTCATTATCTTTACCATAAATTTCAATTAATTTTAAAAGAGTATCATAGGTATATGATTTACCTTCACTTTTTATTTCAATATCTGAAACTTCAACTTTTTTATTATTTTTATTGATAGGATTTTTTATTTTTTCATCAATTAATTTTAACAATTTCTGAAGTTTAATCTTGTGTTAGACTGCTCTAAATTATTTTCTCTATGTGAGGGAATACCAACAGGAATTATTATTATCTTATCCATATCTAAATTTTTTAAAACATAGTCAACTATCTTTTCATGTCCTATATGCATTGGATTAAAACTTCCACCATAGATAGCTATTTTCATATCATTTTCTCCATTAGAATATTTTTTAAATCTTGATTTAAAACGAAATCTTTT